>Ga0137407_10001827_pt1 | contig 13934 bp, 4 predicted proteins | sample CZOMad2_2_16fung_FD_108410 | JGI IMG/M metagenome (GOLD analysis project Ga0137407, IMG submission 108410) | Vadose zone soil fungal communities from Angelo Coast Range Reserve, California, USA - CZOMad2_2_16fungal (Illumina Assembly) | ecosystem: Environmental > Terrestrial > Soil > Vadose zone...
GCCCACCGCCGCGCACGTGACGGTCCCCATCGTCGTCGAGACGGTGAACGATCCCGTGCCGATCGTGTTCGGGTCCATCGCCTCGCTGAAGGTCGCGGTCACGCTCGTGACCGATCCCGTGGAGATCTGCGCGTTGGCGGGGCTCACCGCGGCCACGGACGGCGAGCTGTCGTTGTCCACGACGAAGCTCGAGGCGAAGGCGCCCCCCGCCGACCCGTTCCCCGAGAGGAGCGACGCGCAGTAGGCCGGGTTGCCGAGGGCGGGCACGACGCACGGTCGCTCGCAGTCCGCGGGAAAGCCCGACAGGTCGGCGATGAAGGGAGCCGGCGCATCGCAGTCCATGCTGAAGGTGTACAGGTCGTCGGCGAGCGGAGCGCCGAACGTGAGGGTCGCGAGCCGGCCGCCGAAGGCCGGCAGGTTCGGATCGGGGACGCACGAGACCGCCCCCGCCGCCGCCCCCGCCGTTCCGGTCACGGTGAAGTCGGCCGCGGTCACGCTGGCGCAACTCAGATCTTCCTTGAAGAGGGCCGACACGCTGGTCAGCGGCGTCGTGATCGGCGGGGCCGCGGGGGCCGGGTTGACGCTCCGGACCTGCGTCAGCGTGACGTCGGCCAGGACCAGGCGCTGATCGCAGAGATCGTCGTCGTCGCGGTACGCGAGGCGCACGCGGTCGTCCTCGTTGCAGTTCAGCGTCCCGTCCTGGGCCGCGCCCGCTCCGGTCGACATCGCGATCGTGCCCCGGAACAGGTGCGTGTTCGGGCCGGTCTCGGTGAGGGTGATGTTCTCGACGTCCACGTTGCCCGGCGTGTTCGGATCGTCCACGAGGCAGGAGATCCCCTGGCGGAGCAGCGCGTTGTTCGGATCCACGAGGTTCGTCGCGTTGAGGACGATCGCCTCGGCGACCAGCGGGTCCTTGTTCTCGTCGGTGTCGTCGAGGAGCACGACGAGTGAGCGGTTCTGGAGGTAGGCGGTCACGGAGACGTTGTTCGGGTCGGCGAACCCCGGCGCCGGCGCCCGCGCGAAGTCGCTGCCTCGATCGTCGAGGCGCGAGTTCGGGTTCGTCTCGTTGTTCACGTCCAGAGCCTGCGTCGCGCCGCAGACGAACGCGGCCGGGTTGAAGTCGAAGCGACCGTTCGCGTTGATGTCCTCGAGGCCGTCGGCCACCGAGCCGTTGTCGGTGTCGGCGTCGCGCGGATCGGTGGTGGTCGCCGGATCCAGGTCCTTCTGGAGGCAGGTTCCGCTCGTGACCCCCCACTCCAGGCCGTCGTCGAGGCCGTCGCTGTCGCTGTCGTGATCGATCGGATCGGTCTCGGTCCCCGCCGCGGCGGACGCGGTCGAGGCGGCCACCCCCTTCAGGATGACGCCGTCCACGCGGCCGTTGAGGTTGAGATCCTCGCCCTGCTTGGCGGCGCCCGCGAAAACGAAGCTCGGATCGACCGTGGCCGGACAGGTGGCGGGAAGGAGCGCCGGGCAGCCGCCGCCGCCGTTGAACCCGGCGATGCAGCCGTCCGGGACGCAGTCGTTGTCGGTGTCGGCGAGGAGCGGGTTGGTGACGGAGAGCGGATCCTGGTCGCGCAGGTGCTTGCACGGATCGGTCCCGTCCTGTCCGGTCACCGTGTCGAACTGGCCGTTCGGCCCCGCCACGCCGAGGCCGCTCACGCCGAGTTCGAGGCCGTCCTGGAGGCCGTCCCCGTCGGTGTCGGCGGTGCACGCGCCGGTCTCGTTCGCGTCCTTCGCCCCGTTCCTGTTCCGATCCTCCCCCGCGCGCATGTCGTTGCAGTCGGCGGCACCGTTCGCCGTCGGGATGCAGCCGTCGGGGAGGCCGTCGTCGTCGGAGTCGGCGTCGAGGGGGTTCGGGCATCCCCCGAGCGTCTCCTGGTTGTCGTCGAGCCCGTCGCCGTCGGTATCCTTCTTGTTGGGATCCCGCTCCGCGATGATCTCGCCCGGATCGAGCACGCCGTTGAGGTTCGTGTCGCCCTTCAGGGCTCCGTTGTGATCCGAGTCCTCGGCCCCGTCCGGGATCGTGTCGCCGTCGGTGTCGGCGATCAGCGGCTTCGTCGTCGTGACCCCCGCGTCGTGATCGAGACAGCACTGCGGCTTCGCGGGATCGATGAGGGAGCAGTCCGAGCCGGCGAATATCTTCTCGCCGCGGAGCGTCACCGACGAGACGCCCGTCTCGGTGCCGTCCTCGAGGCCGTCTCCGTCGGTGTCGGCCACGAACCGATCCGTCTCGTTCGGATCGACGACGCCGTTGCCGTTCACGTCCTCGTTCGTGTCGGCGATGCAGTCGTTGTCGTTGTCCTGATCGCTCAGGTCGCTCACGACGTCGGCGTCGTTGTCCCTGAGGCTCGCGAGGTAGACGCGGCCGCTGTAGGTCGGGATCCGCGCCGTGTCGCCGATGGCCCCCACGGCGATCTCCGCGCACCCGTCGCCGTTGAAGTCGCCCGCGGCGGCGGTGTAGCCGCTCTGCTGGTGCTGCACGTCGCCGAGCAGGATGGAGACGACCGCGCAGGTGCGGTTGGGATCGGGATCGTCGGGGTTGTTCGGGTCGCACGGCACCGAGACGTTCGGGTCGAGGACCTCGCTGCGGACGGTGGGGTAGTTCCCGGGCTTGTTCAGCAGGTTGCCCGCGGTGATGGTCCCGGGGCGCAGGTCCATGACGAAGTTCTTCGGGCGCGTCGCGCTTCCGCGGATCGCGTACGTCACGCCCACGTTCGCCTTCGCCGGGTTGTTCGGGTCGCCCGAGTCGTAGCGGCGCGCCCCCACGAGGATGTCGTCGATCGGCCTGCCGCTGTTCGGATCGGTGTCGCAGTTGACGTTGCCCGAAGCGAGCGAGAACCCGAACTGGTCCCCCTGGGTCGATCCGATGATCCGGAGCTGGGGGGGATCCGTCCTCAGGTTTATCTGCGCCTTCAGGCCGTTCGGATCGGGGACCACCGCCGAGCCGTAGAAGGCGAAGACCTCGCCGACGCCGGGGCGGTTGTTCCCCGGCCCGGAGGCGAAGAAGGCACTCACAATCGGGTCGGCGAACCCGTCGCCGTTGAGGTCGCCGCAGGCGACCGAGAAACCCAGGGAGTCGTCCTTGTCGGCGCCGAGCACCGTCGAGTCGGCGTTCGCGCCGCGGGCCGCGTTGGCCTTCCCGCCCGCGATCGCCGCGAGCGTGGCCGGCTTGTAGACGAACATCCCGCCGGCGTTCGTCTGAGCGGCGTTGTCCACGCCGATGGCGCCGACCAGGAGGCCGGTCCGGCCGCTCCCATCGAACCGGCACATCGCGAGGCTCTCGCCGAAGAAATCGTTCGCGCCGTCCCCGACGATGTGCCGGACGGCCGCGTCGGTCGAGATGTCCTCGGCCGCCGAGAACCCCGTGAGCACGTGCACGGCGCCGGCCCTGCCCTTGCCCACGTTGCTCGAGTAGAGGGGGAAGTTCGCGCCGCGCGAGGAGATCGCGATGTCGCCCACGCCGTCGCCGTTGAAGTCGCCCGCCGCGACCGCGAACCCGAGGAAGTACTTCTTGTTGTTCGGCCCCGAGGCGGTGATCCGGCTCGTCTGGGCGTCGGTGTCGGCGTCGAGGGCCGCGGGGAAGCTCGCGCGCCCCTTGACCACGAAGACGCGGCCCCTGTCCGCCCCCGAGCCGCCGCCGGCATCGTCGAACGGGGCGCCGACGATCAGATCGTCGCGGCTGTCGCCCGTGACCTCGGCCCCCGCGAGCGAGAAGCCGAAGTCGGAATTGTTGTTGGGATCGAGCTGGCAGCCGCCGCACGTGATCGTCACGTCGGGGACATCGTTGCTCGCGCTGCCGATCGGCCGCACGATGTAGGCCGCGTTGGGATCGCCGGGGTTCGAGGCCGCGGGGTCGAGGACGTTCCGCCCGAAGTAGATGTAGACCCTGTTGTTCTTCCTCTCGCCCACTGCGACGTCCTGGAAGCCGTCCCCGTTGAAGTCGCCGAACGCGATCGCGGATCCCATCTCCCGCTTCGCGGACGCGCCCTCGACCCGGATGTCCTGCGCCCCCGGGCTGAACGCCGCGGTATCGGAAAGGAGGACCGTGTGACGGAAGATGGGCTGCTGCGCGGACGCCGGGGACGCGAGGAACAATCCCGCGAGACCAACGATCCCCGCCGCCGCGGCTCTCGACCCAAGACCCATGAAGCTCATCCGAGGCTCCCCCGGGCGCATCAGCGCCGCGACATCTCTTCGACGAATGTGGGAGCGAAGAGGCCCGCCCCCATGCCGGCGAGGTCCACGCGCAGCGCCTTCCCCGCGTCGTAGGCTGCCTTCGCCCTGGCCATCAGCCCGTCCCTGTCCCCCTCCCGGGCGGACTGTCCCTGCCACCAATAGAAGTAGGAAAGCGAGTAATTCAACGAGGCGCTCGCGGCGCGGACCCCCGGGCCCAGATCCTCGAGGGTCTTCGCCGCACCCGCCGCGTCCCCCCGGTCGTAGAGCGCCGCGAACGCCGCCGCGAGCGCGATCTCGAGGCGGGCTCTCGGGTACTCGCGGGCGAAGCGCGCGAGAAGCTCCGGGCTCGACATGTCCGAGGCGGCCCGCTCCACCGCCCCCTCGTTCTGCTCGAGCCACTGACGGCGGGACGCGGCGACGCCCCCCCAACCCGGGGACGCCCGCAACGACCTGAGGCTCGCGATCCCCTCCTGAATTTGCCCGCGGATCTCGCCGCGAGCCCGGTCCGCGGCCGGCCGGACGAGCTGACCCGCCGCGTCCATCGCGGCGGCGTCGTAGCTCCCGTTCACGAGGGCCGCGAGGGAGTCCACGGGGGTCTTGAGCGACGCGACGGTCTCGGGCTTCAGGATCCCGCCGAACCCGGCGAGCAGCCGGGTCCCGTCCTCCAGCGCCCCCTGGTTGCGCGCGATCGCCGCCTTGCGCTGTCGATCGAGCTCGGGAGCCACGGTCCTCACCCACTCGCCGAGCTGGGCGATCGCCGCGTCGAGGCCGCAGACATCCCCCTTCGACATCCCCTGCTGCACGCCCTGCTTGAGGCCCTCTCCCTTCGCCTTCTTGGCCGGATCGGGAACGTTGGCGAGAACGCCGTCGGCGTTGGCGAGCATGCTCTTCGCGTCGGCCTGCTTTCGCGGAAGAACGTCCTTCATCTTCGCCTCGACGTCCGGCCGGACGGCGGTGAGCCTCGCGATCGCGCCGTCGAGGGCGTCCACGGACTCGCCCTGGCGGGCTGCGGCGGCATCCTTCGCCGCGGCGTCGGCGCCCCCGCGCGCGCCGACGGCCGAGATCTCGCACGCGTGCCCCGCCGACCAGCCGTCGAACTCCTTGCGCGCGGCGTCCAGCGCCGTCCCCTTCGCGGCGAGGAGCGGGGCGACGGTGGTCCGGGCCGTTCCGACGAGGCTCTTCAGATCCGCGACCGATTTCGCGGCCGCGATCAAATCTTTCCCCGTCTTCCCGGTGGCCCGGACGGATCGAATCTTCGCCGCGGCGTCGGCGAGGCGCGTGCCGAGCTGATTCTGCTCGTTGAGCGCCCTCTCGTTACCCCGCGCCAGCCGATCCGCTTCCTGCGCCAGCGGTGCGGAGCGCGCGTCGACGTCCCGCGCGATCTTCGCCGGGAGGGCCTTGAATCGAGCCGTGGCCGATTTCAAGCCGTCCTCGTCACCCTTCGCCTCCGCCTCCCGGCCGGCGGCCATCGCCGCGTCGAGCTCCTTCTGCGTCTCCGCGGCGAGGAGGTCCGAAAGCCCCTCGGCGGGGACGTCGTCGCGCGCCGCCTGGAGATCGCGCACGAGTCCGGCGATCCGTCGGCCACCGAGCTCCTTCACGCAGTCGCCGACGGACCCGTTCAGCGCGTCCACCAGCCCCCTGAGGGCGGAGGCGTCGGTCGGCGCCGAGAGCATCGCGTCGATCTTCGCCATCGAGTCCTTGATCCGGCCGCCCGACGCGCTGTCCGCGCTCGCGACGCACTGACTCGCGAAGCTGTTGGTGCGCGCGGCGGTGAGGGCGTCGGCCGCGGGCTTCAGGCTCGCCGCGAGCTGCTGGAAGTTGTCGAACTTCTTCTTGAGATCGCCGGGGGCTCCCTTCGAGATGAAGCCGAGATCGCCGGATTTCTTGAAGTACCGCGCGGCGTCGTCGTAACGGCGGAGGCGCAGGCTCGCCCAGCCGAGATAGAAATAAGGGAGGTAGTCGATGCGGACGCTCGGGTTGTAGGTCGGCAGGTTTCCCTCGCCGTCCTTCTCCCGGATCGCCTGGAGCAGCGTCCGCCGCGCCGTCTCGAGCTGGGCGTCGGTCGCCCTGTCGTTCTCGACGGCCTTCTTCGCGTCGTCGTGGAGATCCCACCAATCCTTCGACTGGGCCGGCGCGGTGCCGGGCACCGCGAGGAAGCAGAGCGCGAGGACGGCGAGCGGCCGGACCGCGCGGGGCGTTCCGCGGATCTCTTTCACCTCTTGAACCGGTAGATGACGGAGAGCACGCCCTGCTTCTCGAGGCTGGAGTTGTCGAACGCGGCGGCGATCTCCCAGTCCGAGAACGAGTAGCCGAGGCCGCCCGTCACGTGGTTCACGGTGGAGCGGGACGGGAAGATGTTCCCCTTCTCGATGGCCGTCTTGGTGCCGGTCTGGGTCGGCGAGCCGTCGCTCCGGACGTTCGTCGAGTGGATGCTGCTGTCCGGGTCGGTGAAAAATCCGCCGCGGAAGGCGAGCGTGGAGCGGCCGACGTTCAGATAGTACTCCGCGCCGAAGTGGATCTCGGTCTGGTTGTCCGCCGTGAAATCGACCTTCTTGATGAAATCGTTGAGTGTGACCACGTTCAGCCCCGACTGGAACCCTTCGACCAGATCCCGGTTCTCCACGCGCACGACGTCGAGCGCGAACAGCAGGCTCTGGAGCCCCGCGTGAGCGGACTTCGCCCACGGCTGGTAGGCGATGCCGAACCCCGACACGTCCGGGACGTTGAACGTGGTGTCGATCGGCCCGGCCACGTTGGGCGCGAAGGAATTGTCCGTCACCTTCTCCTGGAGCGACATGCGCACGCCCTTCTTGTACACCGTGCCGAACGACAGCTCGTCGTTGAGCTTCCAGAAGAGCCCGAACGCCCACTTCACGTCGGTGTCGCTGCCGTTGATCGACGTGGAGATGAGGTTGCTTCCCGCGGGAGTCTCGAAGCGCGGGTCGAGGTTTCCGTACCCGAAGAGGGCGTCCGGATCGGCGAAGGTGCTGTTGATGTTCGATTTGAAGTCCAGCTGGCCGAAGACGACCGAGCCGCCGACGAAGAGGTCGCGGGTGATCTGGTAGCCGGCGCTGAGGTTGTAGAGAACCAGCCGGGAGTCGATGGACCCGGCGGACGAGTTCGTCACGAGCTCGGGGTTGTTCGGATCCTGGATGGGCGAGGCGATGAGCGGGATCGTCTCGATCCGGTTGGTGGCCGTGGACTTGACCGAGAGGATCTCCTGCCGCGACACGCCGATCGTGAGCGCGCGGCGCAGCTTGAACGGGTAGACGAACGAGACGACGCTGGGAACGGTCTGAGTCTCGGGGTCGATCTGCGAGTTGAGCGAGAGATCGGCCGACGGGTTGATCGTCGGATCGATCAGGAAGTTTCCTGTGTTGACCCCGGAAGCGTCGGTATTCCGGTTTCGGACCTCGGCGAAGATCTCCGGGCGCCTCAGCACGCCGAGCCGCGCCGGATTCGCCTGTGCGGCCGTGGCGTCGTTCGCAATGGCGATGAACGCGCCGCCCATGGCCAGCGCGCGCGCCCCGGGGTTCGCGAAGTTGAACCGGAAGTCCCTGAAGATCTCCTCGTCCGTAACCGCCGCCGCAGGCGCGGCGAACACGGCCGTCAGGAACAGGGCCGTGGCGAGGCGGCGGACGAAGATTGCGGTGCGCTTCAAGAGTATCCCCTCCTCTGGTCGGCGGGCGAGGAGTACGGGCCCGCTTGAAAGCATTGGAATGCGTTCAGGCACCCGGGCGGGCGCCGATTTATCTCATAGCATTCGCGTCCCTGTCAAGAAATTCAGGGCGACGGTGTGAAAAACGGATCGTGGCTCACCAGGGCGCGCAGGCCCTCCTTCACGTCGGGGGGGGAGAGCTTCACGTCCCCTTCCGTCTGCGAAGGAATCTCGACCTGGATCGTCCCCCTGGCCGAAGTCGCCTGGTTCTCGACGGTGATGGTGTACTTCCCGGGAACGAGGGCGAGCGCGTGGACGGGGCCGTCCTCCGCCGGGGGAGGCACCGCCGCCCCCGCCTCCGGCTGGATCGAGACGATCTTCCCCCAGGGGCTCACGCGCAGCAGATAGGGGTGCGCCGTCCCCGCCTGGATGTGGCGGAAGATCAGAAACCCCGCCGCGGCCGCGAGGACGGCGGCCGACGCGAGCGCATGGGGGAGTAACCTCAGCGGGTCGAGCGGGATCTGGGCGCGCAGGGATTCCAGGTCCCTCACCAGCCTCGACAGCGCCTCGGGCGAGTCCAGCGAGGCCGCCCCTGCGGCCTCCTTGATCGCCGCGTCGACGCGCTTCGCGAGATCGGCGTTCCGGCGCACGGCCCGCCGGTTCCTCGCGGCGGCCGCGTCGAGCGCGGCCCGTCCCTGCTGCGCCTGTTCGCGAAGGGATCGCAGCGACTCCTGGATCTCCTTCAGGAGGGCGTCGCGCTGCGCCTTCAGAGCCTCGACGGCGGAGGCGATCGGTCGCAGCCTCGGCGAGGCGGCGTCCTTCGTCGCCCGCGCGATCGCCTCGCGCGCCTGCCGGACGGTGGCCTCCTTGAGGTTTTTCTCGTTCGGGCGGAGCGCCGCTTCGAGGGAGGCAATCCCCTCCCGGACGGCCGCCGCCCCCTTGGCCGCAAGCGCGTCCCGCTTCTGGACGATCTCCCGCGCCGCCGCCTCGAGGGCGCGCCCCTGATCGCGCAGGACCGCGAGATCCCCTCTCTGTTGCGCCGCCTCGAGGCGCGAGAGGATCTCCCTCGCGTGCGCCATCGAGGCACGGCCGATCGCCTCGTAGTCCTCCTCGGGGACCTCCCGGATGAGGGTCGCCGGCCTCGAGAACTCCCGGTAGGCCGCCTCGGCGGCGCGCGCGAGCGACTCGCGGACCGACTTGCGGGCGGCCTCGATCTCGGCCGCGGCGGCTTCCAGCGTCTTCGGATCGGACGCGCCCGCCGCCTTCCTCGATCGCGCGACGAGCTCTTTGAGCGCGCCGAGATGCTGCTCGTCGAGCGACTCCCTTGCGGCCCCGAGCTCGGCGCCGAGCGTCTCGAGGAGCGCGCCCACCTCCTGCTGCCGCGCCGCGACGAGCTTTCGCCGATCCTCCTCCCCCGTCTTCTGGTCCGCCTCGGATCGCCGCCTCTCCTCCTCCTTCCGGGCGAGGCCGCGCAGCCTTTCGATCTCGCGCGCGGCGGCGGGGTGGGCCTTCTGGAGTCCGGCGACCTTCTCCCACGACGCGACCGCCGCGGCGAGATCGCCGGCTCTCTCTTTCTCGGCGGCCTGCTTCTCCGCGGCCCGGATGGCGTCCAGCGCCTGCCGGGAGGACTCCTCCCCGCGGCGTATCGCGGGATCCCCGGGGGCCAGCCGCCCGGCCTCCCTATATATATGTAGGGCCTTCTCGTAGTCCTGACCCCTGTGGGCCGCCTCCGCCTCCGCCCGCATCGTCCCGGCCCGCTCGATCCGGTCCGATTCGGCCTTCCTCGTCGCCTCGGCCTCCGCCTTCGAGCGCTCCTGCGCCCTCGACCTCGCCTCCGCCTCGGCCTTCGCCTGCCCCGCCGCTTTCGCGGACTGCTCGACCGCCCTTGCCGCCTGCTCGAGCCCCTGCTTCGCGCCGGAATCCTGGGGGTCGAGGGCGAGGATCTTCGACCAGGCTTCCTGCGCCTCCGCGGCGCGCCCCGCCTTGAGCGCCGCGTCGGCCTCGCCCCGGACCCGCGCGATCGCCTGCTTCACGCCGGTATCGAGGAGGCTCTTCTGCGCCTCGAGGTCCTTGAGGACCGCCTCGAGGCCCAGCACGTTCTTCTCCGCGACGAGGACGCGCGCCATCCGCGCGACGTCCACGGCGGTCTCGTACAGTTTCTTCGGGAGGAGGGCCTTGCGCGGCGGAGGGAAGGTCTCGATCTCCTCGACGAGGACGAAGGCCCTCGAGGCGATCGCCTTGAGGAGCTCCTCCCCCGTGATGATCGACGTCGACGTCGCGTCGGATCCCTGCTCCTGGAACGGGAAGGAGACGGCGTCGGGATCCGGGACGCCGCGGAGGAGCCCCTGCAGCATCACCTTGAACTCCTCGGTCGAACGGATCCTGTCGTCGGGGCTCTTCTGCAGAGCCTTCGTGAGGAGCTGCTGCACCGGCCCCTCGACCTTCGGCGGGAAGGGGCCGAAGGGCGCGGGCTGCGAGTGCACGATGTGGAAGATCGTGTTGATGTCCCCTTCGCCCGGAAACGGGTGCTTGCGCTGCGTCAGCTCGTACATGATCACGCCGAGCGCCCACAGGTCCGATCTCCCGTCGACCTTCGCGGGAGCGGTGATCTGCTCGGGGGACATGTAGGGGATCGTTCCCATGATCACCTGGGTCATCGTCGCCTGGCCGAACGGCGCCTTCGAGATCCCGAAGTCCGTCACCTTCACGACGTCGTCCTTGAGCAGCATGATGTTCGCGGGCTTCAGGTCGCGGTGGTAGATCCCCCGGCTGTGCAGGAAGCCGAGACCGTCGCAGACCTGGGAGAGGATCTTCACGAGCTGCGCGAGCGTGATCGGTTTTCCCTTGTGGACGTACGTCGAGAGCTCGCGCGCCTCGAGGAATTCCATGACGAAGTAGGGGGGAGTCTTGCTGAGGTCGGTGATGAGGACGATGTTCTGGTGGCGGCACTTCGCGGCGATCTGCGCTTCGCGGTAGAACCGCTCGAGGTTGGCCTGGTCCCGGAACTGTTCTTTCAGTTCCTTGATCGCGACGGTGACTTCCAGGTCGGGATCGTAGCCGCGCCAGACGCGGCCCATCCCTCCCTCGCCGAGGATCCCATGGACCTGGTATTTGCCGAAATTCGGTTTCGGTTCCTCAGCCAACCTTCTGGTCCCCGCCCCCCGGGCCGAACCGGCAGAGCCGCGCGCCGCGCGCCGGGATCCCGCGCGAAGCGGCATTATAGGATGCTCGGGGTGCCAAAGGGAAAAGAACGAACCCGCGCGAACGAGCCCGCCCCCGGAACGGTGTGGTACGCTCCGCCCGACTCGCCCCGCCTCACAGGACTCTCCATGACGCAGCAGCCGATCACGCAGAAGATCGTCAAGTCGCCGCGGGGAACCCTTCGCTCCTGCAAGGCCTGGCCGCAGGAGGCCGCCCTCCGGATGCTCATGAACAACCTCGATCACGAGGTCGCCGAGAAACCCGACGAGCTCATCGTCTACGGCGGCCAGGGGAAGGCCGCCCGGAGCTGGGCGGCGTACGACGCGATCGTGCGCTCGCTGCGGCAGCTCGAGAACGACGAGACGCTTCTCGTCCAGTCGGGGAAGCCCGTCGCGGTCTTCCGCACGCACGCCGACGCGCCGCGCGTCCTCATCGTGAACTCGATGCTCGTCCCCGCCTGGGCCACCTGGGATCACTTCCGCGCCCTCGATGCGCGCGGCCTCACCATGTACGGCCAGATGACGGCGGGCTCGTGGATCTACATCGGGTCGCAGGGGATCCTCCAGGGAACGTACGAGACCTTCGCCGAGGCGTCGCGGCGCCATTTCGGCGGATCGCTCCGCGGGCGCTGGCTCCTCACCGCCGGCCTGGGGGGCATGGGGGGCGCGCAGCCCCTCGCGGCGACGATGAACGGGGGCGTCGCGCTCTGCGTCGAGGTCGATCCCGCGCGCCTCGAGCGCCGCGTCAACACCGGCTATCTCGACGCGCAGGAGAGCGGCCTCGACGCCGCGCTCGCCAGGGTCCGCGCGGCCGTCGCCGAGGGGCGCGCCCTGTCCATCGGCATCCTCGGGAACGCCGCCGACGTCCTTCCCGAAATCGCGCGCCGGGGGATCCGCCCCGATCTTGTGACGGATCAGACGTCGGCCCACGACAACCTGAACGGTTACGTGCCGAATGGGATGACGCTCGCCGCGGCGCTCGCGCTGCGCGGCGCCGACCCGGGCCGCTACGTCGCGCTCTCGATGGCGGCGATGGCCGCGCACGTCCGGGCGATGCTCGACATGAAGCGGAGCGGCTCGATCGTCTTCGACTACGGCAACAACATCCGGGCGCAGGCCCGCGACGCGGGGATCGCGGAGGCGTTCGACATCCCGGGGTTCGTTCCCGGGTACATCCGCCCCCTCTTCTGTGAGGGGAAAGGGCCGTTTCGATGGGCGGCCCTCTCGGGCGACCCGCGGGACATCCACCGCACCGACGCGTGGCTGCTCGAGAACTTCCCGCAGGACGAGGGGCTCTGCCGCTGGATCCGCCTGGCGCAGGAGAAGGTCCGATTCCAGGGGCTTCCCGCGCGCGTCTGCTGGCTCGGGCACGGCGATCGCGCGAAGTTCGGCCTCGCGATCAACGACCTCGTCGCGCGCGGCGAGATCTCCGCGCCGGTCGTCATCGGGCGCGACCACCTCGACTCCGGCTCCGTCGCCTCCCCCAATCGGGAGACCGAGGCGATGAAGGACGGATCCGACGCCATCGCCGACTGGCCCATCCTGAACGCGCTCGTGAACACGGCATCGGGGGCGACGTGGGTCTCGGTCCACCACGGCGGCGGCGTCGGCATCGGCTACTCGATCCACGCGGGGATGGTCGTCGTGGCCGACGGGAGCGCCGACGCCGCGCGGCGGCTGGAGCGCGTCCTCACGACCGATCCCGGAATGGGGGTCGTGCGGCACGCCGACGCCGGCTACGGGGAGGCGATCGCCGCCGCCCGGCGCCACGGGTTGAAGATCCCGATGCTCGGCCCCGACGTGTGATGGATCTCCCGCACCCGGCCGCCGCGAGCGCCCCGGGGAACCGCGAGGCCTTCGTCTCGGATATCGCCGCGGGACTCCGGGAGGGGTCCTCCCGCGCCGTCGTCATCACGGGGCCGCGCGGGTCGGGCAAGCGGGCCCTGGTCGGCTCGGCCGCCTCCTCCCTCGCCTCCACCGGGACCACCGTCGCGTCGATCGATCTCGCCGCCTCCGCCACCAATCCCGACGAGCTGGCGACGTCGATCGCGGCGGCCCTCATCGAGGCCGCCTGCGGCGAGTCGTCCCTCCCCGCGCTCCCCGGCCCCGCCGGTCGCCCGTCCCCCGCCACCCGCTTCCGCGCGGCGGCCGCCTCCGACCGGCTCCCCGGAATGCGGCGAGGCTCGCCGATCGCGGCCGAGCTGGCCGCCGAGCTCGCGAAGCGCCGCGGGGACGGCCCGCGCACCCTCGGCCTCGCGCTCGCGCTGGCCCCCGCGCTGGCCTCGGATCTCGGGGGCACGATACTCCTGGCCGCCACCGGCCTCGACGAAATCGGACGCCTGGTCCACTTCCCGGGCCTCGAGGAGGCGGCGGATCTGCTCCCGCGCCTCGTCGCGGCGGAGCGGTCGGTGCGCCTCCTCGCCGAGGTGTCGCCCGCGGGCCGGCCCCGCCCGATTCTCGAGGCGCTCGGCAGGATGCTGGGGGATGATCTCCGGGTGATCGCCGCACCGCCGGTGAGCGCGGCCGAGATCGCGGCGGCGGCCGGGTGCCCGGCCACCGTTGCGGCCGACGTGCGAAACCTCACCGCCGGCAGGCTGCGCGCCGTCGACATTCTGACCGACGGGCTCCGCGCGGGCTCGTCCCTGGAGGAGTCCCTCCACGCCGAGCTCGGCCCCGACCGGGGACGCCTCTTCCTGGAGCTGCGGTTCGATTACCACCTTCTCCTCGAGCGGACCCGCGGCTACGCCGCGAGCCGGGCGATCCTCAACCTTGTCGCGCGCGAGGAGGGGCTCGATCTCACGGGGATCGCCGCGCGATTGAGGCGCTCGGTGGGCTCGACCCTCGATTGCCTCCGATGGCTCGTCGAGATCGATCTCGTGCGGCGCGAAGGGCGCCGTTAC
>Ga0137407_10001828_pt1 | contig 13929 bp, 15 predicted proteins | sample CZOMad2_2_16fung_FD_108410 | JGI IMG/M metagenome (GOLD analysis project Ga0137407, IMG submission 108410) | Vadose zone soil fungal communities from Angelo Coast Range Reserve, California, USA - CZOMad2_2_16fungal (Illumina Assembly) | ecosystem: Environmental > Terrestrial > Soil > Vadose...
GATGTCCGCGATCAACGGCGCGGCGCCATCGAGCGCTACCCGCTTGCGCAAGAGGGCGAGGTTGCCGCGCAGGAAATGGATGGGGTTGTTCATCTCGTGCGCAACGCCGGCGATCATCCGGCCGAGCGCGACCATCTTCTCGCTCTGCACCAGCGTGGTTTCCGCCTTCTTCAACTGCTCGAGCGCCTCGCGCAGCTGCCGGGCCTGGGCGCGCAGGCGCAAATGGAGCTCGATCCGGGCATGCACTTCCTGCATGTCGAACGGCTTGTGGACATAGTCGTCCGCCCCCGCCTCGAAGCCGGCCAGCTTGGCCTCGACCTCCTCGCGCGCGGAGAGCAGGATGACCGGCACCTCGGCCGTCGCCGGAGCGGCGCGGATCCGCCGCGCCAGGGCAATGCCGTCGAGCCCTGGCATCATGATGTCGGAGACGATCAGGTCGGGAGGATCCGCCACGATGGCGTGCACCGCCTCGGTGCTGTCGGGGAAGGGCGAGACGCGATACCAGCGCCCGAGCTCCTGGGCCAGGAAGGCGAGCAGATCCGCGTTGTCCTCCACCACGGCGAGGCGCGGGCCCGAGGTCCCGGTCGCCTGCACCGGGGCAAGCACGGTCGGCTCCAGCTTCACCTTCTGCACCTCGGGAGAGGTGGACGGCCCGCTGCTGGCGGAGACCCGGGGGAGGGCGGCGAGGTGCACCAGGAAGGTGGACCCGCGGTCCGGCTCGCTCTGGACGGAGATGCGGCCGCCGTGGAGCGTGACCAGTTGCTTGACGATGCTGAGGCCGATCCCGGTCCCCTGCGATCTCCGGCTCGCCGTGGATTCGACCTGCACGAACCGGTCGAAGATCCGGTCTACATCCTGCGGGGCGATGCCGACGCCCTGGTCGGCGACGCTGAGCCAGATCCCGTCCCGGTCGCTGCCGACGCCGACCCGGACCACTCCACCTGGCCGCGAGAACTTGCAGGCGTTGGAGACGAGGTTCAGGACGATGCGGTCCAGGTGGCGCTCGTCCCCGTTCCAGACGAAGGGACCGCGCGGCTCGACCTCCACGGTGAGCTGCAGCTCCAAGGAATGCGCGTACGCCTGCGCTTCCCGGGTCAGCCGGAGGACCGTGGCGCCGACGTCCACCGGGACCCGGTCGATCCGGGGCTCGCCGGATTCCAGCTTCGCCAGCAGGAGCAGGTCGTTGATCAGCTGCAGAAGGCGGGTGGCGTTGCGGTGGATGGTCTCGACGAAGGCCCGCTGGCCCGGAGCGAGCGGTCCATGCGATTGGCGCGAGAGTGATGCCGCCGGGGCCAGGATCAGCGTGAGCGGCGTGCGCAGCTCGTGGCTCACGTTGGCGAAGAATTCGCTCTTGAGCCGGTCCAGCTCGCGCAGGCGCTCGTTCGCCTTTTCCAGGTCGATGCGCAGCGTGACCTCGCGCAGGAAGAGGTTCGTGACCACCCGGTTGCCGATGCATGCGATCAGCGCGGTATCGACCAGCAGCATGAGGTTGGAAATGAACTGCTTGTCGCCCAGGTCCTGGCCAACGGCGATGGCCAGACCCAGGTAACCGAGGGGCAGCAGCCCGACCGTGGCGATCACCGCCGGAAGGGGAGCGGGAAAGAGGATCGCCGTGCCGAACATGATCAGGTAGTACGGAAAGAGGAACTCGGTCTTTGCCACTCCGGTGAGCAGGAGGTTGGCCGTCTCGGCGGCGTTGCAGAGCACGCCGGCAAGCACGGCGAAGGGCAGCCAGGGAAAGCGATTGAAGGCGTACCGCTTGACGGAGAAGAGCAGGACCAGGATGAGCGCATCGACGACCGCCGCCGCGACGATGCCCTTCGGCAGCTTGTGCGAATAGTACGCGCCGTCGTAGGCGACGATGGTGATGGGGATGATCACCAGCGCCACCCAGCAGGAGGCGATGGTGCGCGTGGAGAAGGTCCGACTCAGCTCGGCGCGCACGCGCGCATCGGGGCGCGGAGCCACCACAACGCGCGCGGCAGCCACGGCGCTCGAAAGCGCACTTCCACTCTTCCCCCTGCCCATGATCCCAAAAGAATATCGGTCCCTTGGGCCGCGATCAATGGTGGTGGTAACATTCGCGCCATGTCGGAACCCTCGTACCGCCTCCTCGTCGTCGACGACGAGCCCCTGGCGTTGAACCTGGCCAGGCGCGTATTCGAGACCGAATCCGACATCGCCTTGCACTCGGCCACCTCGGCGGTCCGTGCCCTCGAGATGGCCATGATTCACGACATCGACCTGGTCATCACCGACCAGCGCATGCCCGAGATGACCGGCCTGCAGTTCCTGGCCCGGGTCCGCGAGGTGCGGCCGCGCGCCCTCCGCGTTCTCCTCACTGCGTTTCCGGACACCTCGGTGGCGCTGAAGGCCATCAACGAAGGCTTGCTCTATCGATTCATCCTCAAGCCCTGGGAGCCGGAGGACATGCGGGTGACCGTGCGGCGCGCGCTGGAGACCAAGCGCCTCTCGGACGAGCACGACCGGCTGGTGAACCAGCTCAAGACCAGCTACGACGAGCTGGTCCAGTCCGAGCACATGGCGGCCCTGGGACGCCTCTCCGCCGGCATCGGGCACGAGCTCAAGACCGCCGTCGACCCGCTCCTGGCCGGCCTCGGTTCCCTCGAGGTCCAGCTGGGACGGTTGCTCGAGGCGGGCCGCGCGGCGGCCCGCGCCGTCCAGCGGGAATTCGGGGCCGACGAGGTGGAGCGGCTCAAGGACGCCGCGCTTCGCGCCACCCCCGACGTCGCCGGGGGGGCCGAGGAGTCGCTGGGGGCCATCCGCGCCGCGGGCGCGCAGCTCGAGGCGCTCGCCCGCGGGGTGCAGAGCTATACCGCGGCGGTGGAGCCCGAGCCGTTCGACATCAACCAGGCAGTGCTCTCGGCGGTCCAACTCCTCTCGCACCGGCTGCGCGAATCCGTCCGCCTGGAGCGCAATCTGCAGGCAGTTCCACTGGTTCGCTGCCGGGGGCCCGAGATCACGCAGGTGGTGCTGAACCTGCTCGGCAACGCGGTGGACGCGGTGCATCGCTCGCCCGAGCCGACCATCCACGTGCGCACCTGGCACGAGGGCGCCAGCGTGAGGCTCGAGATCGCGGACAACGGAGCCGGGCTCGACCCCGCTATCGCGCAGCGGCTCTTCAAGCCGTTCACCTCCACCCAGCCGATCAGCCGGGGTCGCGACCTGGGACTGAGCGTGTGCAAGAGCATCGTCGAGAACCATGGCGGCAGCATCGAAGCCGCCGCCGACGGGAGCCGCGGGGTCCGCTTCACCGTGACGCTGCCGGCGATCGCCGCGGTTTGAGCGGCAGCGCGGCGGGGGCACGGCCGGCGAGGATGTCGTCGGCGCGGCGCCGGACCGCGGGCGCCATCTCCGGATGGGTGAGAACGTAGAACTCGCCCGTGCGCACCGCGCGCACCGTCCGTTCGGCGACCGTTTCCGGCGAGATGCCGTGCGCGACCAGCGACCGGAGCACCGGGTCGGCTCCCGGGGCGGACTCGACCAGCCCCGTTGCCACCCAGCCTGGACAGAGCACCGAGACCCCGATCGGTGCCCGCCGCAGAGCCAGGTCCTGCACCAATGCCTCGGAGAGGGCGACGACCGCATGCTTGGTGGCGCTGTACGCACCCGAAAGCGGCGGGGTGACCAGCCCGGCCATGGAGGCGGTGTTCACCACATGCGCCGCGCCGCCCTGCGCGATCATCCGCGGCACGAACGCCAGGCAGCCGTGGATCGCGCCCCAGAGGTTTGCGCCCAGGACGCGCCGCCACCGGGGCAGCGAAACTTCCCAGACCGCGCCGTACTCGGCGATCCCGGCGTTGTTGCAGAGGAGGTGGACGGCGCCGAAACGGGCGTAAGCCTTCCTCGCCAGCGATTCGACGTCGGCGAAGCGGGAGACGTCCGCCGCGACCGCGAGCGCACCGGGAAGTCCGCGCATCAACTCCTTCAGGCGGCGCCGGTCCACGTCGGCGACGACCAGGCGCATCCCCTCCCGCGCCAGCCTGTGCGCGAGGGCGCGGCCGATGCCGCTGGCCGCGCCCGTGATGACGGCGGTCTTGCCGCGGAGCGAGCGCACCGCGGAAGTCTACTCGTCGTCATCCTCGTGGTCGACGGAGTCGTCGTCGTCCTCGTGGTGCCTGTCCTTGTGCTTGGCCAAGCAGACGAAACCGCTGAGCGTCCCGGCGAAGCCGGTCCGTGTCATCAATCCCGTCGACGTCAGCATGCCGGTCGCGCCCTTGTACTTGCCGGTTCCGCCGACCACTTCATCGAACTCGAAGAACACGAACGTCGTCTCGTTGAGGAAACCGCGATCCCGGATCCTCACCTTTCCGGACCGCGTCTTGATCACCAGCTTGCCGGTGTAGTCCATGGTGTGAGGCAAGGCGCTGGGAGTCACCGACAGGGCACTAAAGCGGGTCGTGCCTGCCAGGGGCCCGGGTGAGACCTCTCCCCTCGTGCAGATTCCCACCGGGCTCCTGCAGCCCTTGACGAAGAAGGTGGTGACGATCGTCATGTCGACTTCCTGGCATTCGTCCGCCCGCGCGCCGGGGGGGGCGAGCAGGGAGACGATGAGCGCCGACACCGCGGTCGAGAGAAGTCGCATGGTTTGCTCCCTGGCCGCCGAGTAACCCCGGAAGGTGAAGTAGGATTCAACGCGCAGGGGTGAGTTTATGTAACTTTACATAACCAGGTCATCGCCGCGGCGCGTCGTAACCATTTCCGCGATCCCGATGGCGAGCGGAAGGAGCAGGGCGGCGAGCCCGAGGGCTGTGACGCCCGGCCACCCCCAGCGGGCGTAGGCCGCGCCGGCTGCGCTGATCCCGGCCGCGCCGCCAAGATAATAAAGCAGCACATACAGGGAGTTCGCCCGGCCCCTGCTCTCGGTCAGCCTGGCGTTGAGCGACCCCACCGCGGCCGCATGCATGGCGAAGAACCCTCCGCAGATGGCGGTGAGGCTCGCCGCGATGGTCACCAGCGAAGGAATGAGCGTGAGCGCGATGGCCGCCGCGAACAGCAGCGAGCCGAGGACCAGGGTCGCGCCGGTGCCGAAGCGATTCGTCAGCCTGCCCGCGAGCGGACCCGCGGCGATCCCCATCACGTACGCGAGATAGAGCAGCGTGATGACGCGGACGCCGGCGTGGAGCGGCGGTCCCGAGAGGTAGAAGGGAACGTAGTTGAACATCGCCGAGAAGACGAAGAAAGCGAAGAACCCGACGGAGAGCATGCGAAGCAGCTCAGGCCGGGAGAGGAGGCGAAGAAACCCGGTGCTCTCCGTCTCCCTGCGCGGAGGCGGTGGATCGCGCGGGAGCCAATGGACCGCGGCGGCGACCGCGCCCGCGACGATGGCGGCTGCCCCGATGAACGCGAGCCTCCAATGCTCCGCAGGAAAGACGAATCCACCCAGCAGCCGGCCCCCCATGCCGCCGGTGACGGTGGCGGACACGTACCAGCCCATCATGACGTTCAGGCGCCGCGGCGGGAGGGTGCGGGAGAGGTAGGCCGCAAGGCAAGTGGTCAACGAGGGGATGAACAACCCCTGCACGAACCGAGCGGCGATCAGCACCCCGATGGAACGCGTCAGCGCGCAGGTCACGCTGGCGATGGCCACGACCGCGCCGCCGGCGACGACGATGGGGCGGACCGGGAACCGATCGGCGAGCACGCCGAACGGCAGGTTCGCGAGCGCGATGCCGAGCACGACCGCGGAGACCGTGAGCGACGCCACGCCCGGCGTGACGCCGAACTCGGCGCGCAGGATCGGAAGCACCGGCTGGGTGATGTAGACGGTCAGGAACGTCGCCGCGACCAGCGCGAACACCACCGCCTGCACGCCGCGTTCGTCGCTCGAGCCTTCCACCGGGGCGCGCAAGCTATCGCGAACGCGCCTTTACGTGTAATCGCGGCGGACCACCTCTCCGGGCCGGGTCGGCTCACGGAGCAGCCCCAGGGCGTCCATCAGGATCCACTTCTGCAGGGCCTCGTCATTGGGGCGCCCGAGCGAGTGGCCGGCGATGAAGCCACGGGGGCAAAGCGCCCGGGGCGGCCGCGCCTGGGCGCTCTCTTCCGGCTCGACGGTGATCACGACCGTGGAAATGCCCAGCATCTCGATCGCCCGCTGCACCGTGACCACGGTGCGGTGGCAGAGCCGTCAGCCGCCCGTGAGCAGGACGGCGTCGGGACGCGCGGCCGAGACGGCGCGCGCGAGCTGCGGAACGGTGGTCTCGCGCAGCTCGCGCAGCGCCTGAGAGTAGCCCATCGAGAAATGCTCGGCGGTCATCCCGGCGATCCGCCCCTCGCGCGCCAGGGATACGAGACGGTCGATGGGAAAGACGCAGTTGATGTCGCGATCGACGCAGGCGTGGTCGTAGTGCGCGTCGTCATAGGCCAGGTCGGTCCCGGCCAGGCTCGAGTCGATCCGCCGGAAGGTGTTGTCTCCCTCGACGTTGAAGGGCGTGTCGGTCTTCGCCCGCACCGCGGCGGTGGTGACCAGGCAGACCAGCGACTCCTCCAGCGGCTTCACGAACGGCGTGAAGGGCACGCAGTAGCGCGACAGCTCGAGCGGCTTTTCCATCCTCACCTCAGCTTGTCGAGCGCCTCCATGATCTTGTCGGTGGGGGGCTGCTCGGCGATGTCGTGGATGTCGATGTAGCGGATGATCCCCTGCTGATCGACCACGAAGATTGCGCGCTCCGCCCGCCCTTCGCCGCGCAGCACGCCGTACTGCACGCAGACGTAGCCGTACGGCCAGTTGTCGCTGAGCAACGGGTAGGAGAGGCCTCCCATCGACTTGGCCCATGCCTCGTTGCTGAATACCTGGTCTACCGAGATGCCCAGGACCTGGGCATTGCGCCGCTCGAACTCGGAGAGGTCCTCCTCGTACGAGGGCATCTGGACCGTTCAGACGGGCGTAAAGGCCGCGGGGTAGAAGGCCAGCATCACGTTCTTCTTCCCGCGGTAGTCGCTCAGGCGGACCTTCTTTCGAGGCTCGCCCTTTCCTGCTTGCTCGCCCGTGGCGATCAGCTCGAAGTCGGGGGCCTCCTCACCGACCTTGAGCCGCCACACCGGCCTGCTCGGTTGTGCCATCGCTGGTCTCCGCTGCGCGACATTCCGCGCGCCGCCTCTTATGCCGCCGAATCGCGGAGCGCGCGACTGGGAACGTGCGCAGATGACGCTTCTCTGACCCTCCGCCCGGTCGCCCGGCGACCAGCCGCCCCGCGCGCCTCAGGTCCAGTGGATCCTGAACCGCGCCTCGCCCTTGGAAGCGTCGCAGCGGATGTCCTCCGGCTCCTCGACGGTGCCCTGCACGCCGCAGAGCTCGAACACATAGGTCAAATTGCCGCGCGTGACGTCGAAGAGCGCGGCCGGGACGTTCGGGCCGTCGGCGTGCGCTCGGACGAGGCCCTGGCGCGGACCGACCGCTTCGTACTCGAACCGCATCCCGCGCAGGACCATGGTGTAGAACCGCTCCAGGTTCTGGAACACGGTCACCGGCGTATTGCCGAAGAGCGCCGTGGCCATGCGCAGGACGGGCTCGATCACCGAGCCGCCCAGCTTGCGCCCCGCCGTGATGCCCAGGTCGACACAGGCCTGGCGCCCGGAGACGGCGGAGAGCGCTGACTGCAGCTCATCCATCGGGGTGGCCGGCATCCAGGCGAACGGGAACGGCGGCTTGTCGATCAGCTCGGCCGTGGCCGGCGAGACCTTCTGCTTCACCAACGCGGCACAGCCGCGCTGGTGGATGAACTCGACCGCCACCCGGAAGGCCGACCCGATGTACCCCCGCGCGTCCGTCGCTTCCGCCGGGTGCGCGGCAGCGGCAGCCTCATTGCCCGGGGTCATGGTTCACCGATCCATTCCATCGCATGGTCGGAGTCCCCGTGGTCCTCGGGGCCATGCCCAAGGTCGTAGATCTGTGCCGTCCAGTAGGAACCGGTGGCGAAACCCAGGACGTGGAAGGGATTGAAGGTGGTCAGGCTCGTCACGGCTCCGCCGATCACTCCGGCCGGAGCGGACGTGATCTCGAGGTTGCAGCCCCCGAGCACCAGGCGGTTCACCGGCATGTCGTTGCTGATGATCGTGCAGGTGCCCAAGGCCGTGTAGACGCCGTCGGGGAGCGTCAGCTGGAGGAGGAAATGCTCTGCCCGGCCCGGTGTAAATGCGAAGTTGGTGATGTGCACGCAGGCGGTAGCTTTTCCGATGCGGTGCCCTCCTTTCGTCACCACCTCGCCCGTGCTTTCCTTCGTTTCGTACGTGTAGAGGGAGCCCCCGATCATGGCGTCCACACCCGGCAAAGGGGGGTCCTGCTTCCAGGGCAAATTTGCGCAGACGACAGGGTCCGGAGGTGAGGCCGGATCCTCGGCGCTGCGGAACTGAAGCACGCGCGCCTGCGCGAACGACGCGGCCGGTGCGAGCAGGGTGAGGGCAACGATGGCGGGAGCGATTCGTCGGTCCATGATCTTCCTCTTTTAGAGGCGCACGAGTTGCGCGCCGTAGTTGACGTTGGCGCCGATCGCGGCGAGCACGACCAGATCGCCGCGACCCATTTCGACGACGCCTTCGTGCAGGTCTTCCGCGAGCAGGATCAGCATGCCCGCCGCCGAGGTGTTGCCGTGCCGCTCGACGTGGCAGGCCACCCGGTCTTTCGGCAAGGCCTCGCGTTCGACGAAGCTGTCCATCAGCCGCTTGTTGGGCTGGTGGAAGTACCAGCGCGTCACCTCCGGCGCGAGCCTGCGGTCCTCGCCGAGCACGCCGTCGATGGCCTTCTTCATGAACAGGGGGTACGTCCGCGCAACCTGGGCTCCGTCGACGATGAAGGCGTGATCGGCCGGATTCGCCCGCCCCTGGAAATCGAGGCGCAGGTTGCCGCCGCCCTTGCGCAGAACCAACTCGGCGTGCGCGGTGCCGGCGAACGAGCGCAGGATGCCGGGCCCGTCCTCGTCGGAGGCGCCGTCGCCGCGCAGGATCAGGGCGCCGGCGCCGTCGCCGAACACGTACATGGAGAGGAAACCGTTCGCCTTCTTGCCGGAATCCAGCTCCTGCTCGGAGGTGTAGACCTCCCGGTTCAGGTGGGCCGAGGTGAAGTTCGATCCGACCACCGCGATGGTGCGAAAAGTGCCGCCCTCGATCATGCGCCGCGCCATGTCGACGGTGTAGAGGGTCCCCCCGCAGCCGCTGTCGAAGACCATCGCGTAGGCGTCCTCGCGGCAGCCCAGCCGGCGGTGTAGCTCCATGGCGTCGTGGCTGAAGTTCAGCTCGTCGGGCGAGCAGGTCACCAGGAAGATCGCGTCGATTTCGCGGGCCTCGATCTGCGCCATCATCAGAGCGCGGCGAAGCGCCACCTCGGCCATGTCGGCGTTGTTCGCCGGGTAGAAGGCGCCGTCGTCGTCGGGCGGGGGCACCGCGCGCCCGGTCTTCTCGTCGAAGTCCCAGAGGAACCGGCGCTCGCGGATGCCGGTCTTCTCCTCGATGCGCTCGGGCGTCCAGCCCGGGATCGCCGACGCGATGCGCTCATTGCTCACGGCGCGCCGCGGGACGAACGAACCTACTCCCAGGAACCTCACGTTCTGCATCGCGGTTCGTCTTTCTCCCCCCGCGACGCGAGCAGGCTCTCAGCGAAACCGATGCAGGCGCAACGGCCGGCGGGCTGGCTCCCGGGGCCCGAAACCCGGCGCGCGCCATTCGGCGATTCAAATCGGGGCAGTGCGCGATGGAGCCGGGCTGCCGCGGCAGGCGCTGTTGTGGGCCCCGCGTTCGCGGATCGACCACAGGCGCGCACTGTCCCATTGCACCGGACGGGTGGTCCGGGTCACGCGCGGAGCAGGGCGAGATTTTCCTCGGCCCGAGCGCGGAAGGCGGCGCTGTCCCCCGCGAACACGACGCGGCCCTTGAGCAGGATGAGGTGACGGTCACCGATCTCGAGCAGCGTCTTCACCTCCTTGTCGACGACCAGCGCCGCGATGCCTTCTTCGCGCAGCCGGCGGACGGCGGACCAGATCTCCTGCCGGATGAGAGGGGCCAGGCCTTCCGTTGCGCCGTCGAGGATCACCAGCTGCGGATTGGTCAAGAGAGCCCGGGCGATGGCGAGCATCTGCTGCTCTCCGCCCGACAGCTGCGTCCCGAGATGGGAGATCCTGTCCCGGAGCCTGGGAAAGAGCGCGAGCGCGCGCTCCTCGGTCCATGGGCCCGGGCGCTGCGCGACCACCAGGTTCTCCCGCACGGTCAGGGTAGGAAAGATTCCGCGCCCCTCGGGGACCAGCGCGATTCCTTCGCCGGCGATCCGGTGCGGCGCCCAGCCCGTGACCGAGCGGCCGCGGATGCGCACTTCTCCGGAGCGAGGCGGAGTGAGGCGGAGCACGCTGCGGATGGTGGTGGTCTTGCCCATCCCGTTGCGTCCCATCAGCGTCACCGTCTGGCCAGCCTCGATGGAGAAGCTCACCCCGTGCAGCACGTGGCTCGCGCCGTAGAAGGTGTGCAGGCCGACCGCCTCGAGCAGCGCGGTCACGCGATCTCCTCTCCCAGGTAGGCTTCGCGCACCGCGGCGCTGGTTCGGACCTGGTCCGGCGACCCTCTCTCGAGCACCCGCCCGTCCACCAGCACGGTCACGGTATCGGAGATGCTGAAGACCGCGTCCATGTCGTGCTCCACCAGGATGACCGTCCGCCCCTGCGCCACCTCGGTCAACAGGGCGACCACCCGCAGCGCCTCGTCGTGGCCGAGGCCCGCGAGCGGCTCGTCGAGGAGCAGCAGGGTCGGCTCGGTCGCCAGCATCATGGCGATCTCGAGCTGCCGCTGCTCCCCGTAGCTGAGCTCTCCCGCGAGGGCGGGGCGGCGCGCGGAGAGGCCGCATTCCTCCAACGCGCGCGCGGCGCGAGCCGCCACTTCGGAGTACCGCTCCGCGGGTCTGAGAAACCGCATCGAGGAGGGCAGGCGCGACTGGGCGGCCAGCCAGGCGCAGTCGGCACAGGAAAGTTCGGGGAAGAGATTCGCCGTCTGGTAGCTGCGGCCGATTCCCAGCCGCGAGAGCTCGTCTGGCGTGGCGCGGGTGACGTCCAGGCCTCGGAAGCGGACGCGGCCCTGGGTCGCCCGCAGCTCGCCGGAGAGGAGGTTCAGGAAGGTGGACTTGCCGGCCCCGTTCGGGCCGATCACGGCGTGTACGCGCCCTTCCTCGAACGCCAGCGAGACCCCGTCCACCGCCGCGAGGGCGCCGAAGCGGCGCGTCAGCGCCTCGGTCAGCAAGAGCGGCTCAGGCACGGCGGCCCCCCTGGACGAGACCGGCGAGGCCGCGGGGCAGGAAGAGCACCACGGCGACGATCAGCGCCGCGATCAGCGCGTTCCAGTGCTCCGTCACCCGCTCGCCGTAATGCTCGATGAAGGCGAGCAAGAGCGCGCCGAGGGCCGGCCCGTAGAGGGTGCCTTTTCCTCCGAGCAGCACCGTCACCAGGATCAGGCCCGACTGCCGCCATCCGAGCTGGGCGGGGTTGACGAAGCCATAGAGCGTCGCGTCGAGATAGCCCGCGACCCCGGCCAGCGCGCCGGCGATCACGAAGGCGACCAGCTTGTAGCGCCGGGTGGGGTACCCGAGGGAGCGCATGCGCTGCTCGTTGCCGCGAATCCCCTCCAGGGCGCGACCGAAAGGTGCCCGCAGGATTCGCGCGAGCAGCAAGTAGGCGAGGACCAGGGCGGCCCAGATGGCGACGTACGCGGCGGCGCGGCTGTCCACCGGCCGTTCGGCGACGTAGAGGCCGTCCGATCCGCCCAGCGCCGGCGAGTCGTTGAACAGATAGAAGAGCATCTGCGTGAACGCGAGCGTCACCATGATGAAGTACACGCCGGTCGCGCGCAGGCTGAGGTACCCAATGACGAGGGCGGCCGCCGCCGCCGCCAGGAGGCAGACCGGGAACGTCAGGAGCGGGTTCACCAACCCCAGGCGGTTGGTCACGCCCGCCAGGGCGTACGCCGCGAGGCCGAAGAACGCGGAGTGCGCAAGGCTCACCAGGCCGGTGAAACCGACCAGGAGATCGAGGCTCATGGCGAGGATGCAGCCGATCATCGCCTTGCCGAGGAACTGCAACCAGAAGCGGTCGCCGGTGAAGGCCACCGCGCCCAGCGCCAGGGCTCCGGCGAGAAGCAGGATCCGCCGCGTCACCGGCCCTCGAACGCCGGGCCGAGGAGCCCGCGCGGCCGCCAGAGCAGCACCGCTGCCATGACCGCGTAGACGATGGCGCTGGCGAATCCCGGCAGCAGGACCTTGCCGAAGGTGTCGGCGATGCCGACCAGCATCGCGCCGAGGAAGGCGCCCTTGATCGAGCCGATGCCCCCGATCACCACCACCACGAACGAGAGGATGAGCACGCTTTCGCCCATGCCCGGGTACACCGTGGTCAGGGGAGCGGCCAGCATGCCCGCCAGGCCCGCGAGGGCGGTCCCCGCGCTGAAGACGATCGAGAACACCCGGCGGACGTCGATGCCGAGGGCCTCCACCATCTCCGCGTTTGACGCGCCGGCGCGGACGCGCATTCCGAAGCGCGTCTTGAGAATCAGCTGCCGCATCGCGACGGCCACCGCGATACAGCAGAGCGCCGTGAACGCGCGCCAGGCGGGCCAGGTCTGCGCCTCGCCGAGAGGAACGGTGAAGGCGAGCGACCTCGGGGTGGCGACGCCGTGCACGTCGTTGCCCCAGAGCGCGCGCTGGAGCTCATTGAAGAGGAGGACGAGCCCGTAGGTGAGCAGGACCTGCGCGAGGTGGTCGCGAACATAGAGGCGCGCGATGGCCAGCCGCTCGACGAGGAGGCCGATCAGCGCCATGGCGGGAAGCCCGATCAGGATCGCGAGCAGGAGGCTCCCGGTGCGCTCCGAAAGCCACCACGCGAGGTAGGCGCCGAGCATGTAGAACGATCCGTGCGCGAAGTTCAGCACCCCGAGAACGCCGAAGACCAGGGTGAGGCCGCTCGCGACCAGGAAGAGCAGCAGTCCGTACTCGACGCCGTTGATCAGTTGCAGCGCGAAGAGCGAAAGGCTCATTTCCCCAACTTGCAGCCGGTGGCGGGATCCTCGGCGTCCTTCAGCGCCACTCCGAGCACCGCTTCCTTTCCGCCCTTCACCTGCCGCAGGTAGATGTCCTGGATGGGATTGTGCGCCTTGGAGAAGCGGAACGGCCCGCGCGGGCTGTCCAGCCGCGTCGCCTCCAACGCGGCGATCAGCTCCTTGCTGGCGCCCGTGTCTCCCTTCACCTTGCCGAGCGCTTGCGCGAGCGCGTTCACGGTGTCGTAGCCGGCGACGGCGTATACGTCCGCATCGCGGCCCGTGGCCTTCTTGAACGACTCCCGGAACTTCTTGTTGGCGGCGTTGTCGAGGGCGTCCGCGTAGTGCAGCGTGGTCTTGATCCCTTCGGCGGCGGCGCCCTGGGCGGCGAGGACGCCCTCGGTGAGAAAGCCGGATCCGTAGAGAGGGACCTTTTGTTGGAGGCCGGCGTCCGCGTAGTCCTTGACGAACTTGGCGGCGCCGGCGCCGGCGAAGAAGACGAACACCGCGTCCGGCTTGAGCGAGGCGATCTCCGAGAGGTTCGCCTGGAACTCCGTGTTCGGGAAGGGGACCGCGATCTCCTTCACCACGCTGCCGCCGCCTTTGGAATATCCCTCCTTGAACGCGGCCATCGACTCCTGCCCGAAGCTGTAATTCCAAAACATGAGGACCGCCCGCTTGTGTCCCGCCTTCAGCATGACGTCGGCGCAGGGATACGACACCTGCCAGTTGGAGAACGAAGTGCGGAAGACGTGCGGAGCGCAGAGGGTCCCGGTCACGGCCTGCGCCCCCGCGTTGGTGACGATGGTCAGCACGTTCTCCTGCCGGACGATCTGCATCATCGCCATCGCCACGCCCGAGTGGACCGGGCCGGTGAGGATGTCGACCTTCTCGCCGGCGATCAGC
>Ga0137407_10001829_pt1 | contig 13928 bp, 36 predicted proteins | sample CZOMad2_2_16fung_FD_108410 | JGI IMG/M metagenome (GOLD analysis project Ga0137407, IMG submission 108410) | Vadose zone soil fungal communities from Angelo Coast Range Reserve, California, USA - CZOMad2_2_16fungal (Illumina Assembly) | ecosystem: Environmental > Terrestrial > Soil > Vadose...
AGCAGCAGAGCTATAAACAAATGAACCTGTATTAGTAGCAGCTACAATCTGAGCAAGCAAGTCACGATCAATACCGCCAACACTCTTAGTATTCTTAGCCATTATGATTTCCTTTTGTCATTTGGAGTATTCCAATAGTTTCTTTTTAATCGTTTCTTATTATCAGTCAAGTCAAAATTAGGATCGTGAATAATTATTTTTTGCGAACAAACATCTAAAAGCTGTAAGCCTTCAGCAGAACAGACTTTGCAAAACGGAACTGCCGTGTGGCCATCCATGTAATAATCTAAAATGTGAGCAGTCATGGTTTAGCCTTAATGCGTTCCAAAAAGTATGGATAACATTGCCCACACTATTAGCAAGCTGCCAAATATGGCAATACCTTTAACAGTTTCTTGAATTACGAATAGGGTCATTATTACTCACTCTCCAACATAAAACATTTTAAAAACTACCAAAACAGCAGCAATAGTTGATACTGTAGTTGTAAATTTAGGAAACCAATTAAGCATAAACATCCATGCTGCTATGAACATAAAAATATGCATCTTAACCTCCAAAACTAAGATCAATAAACAACAGCACAAACATAGTCAGCGCTGCGCCAACTGTGGGGATTGGCAGCGTAATCAGGATTTCTTTAATCATAGTCATTTCCTCCATTAAAAGATTAAACTTACATAGTTTCAGCTTTAACTACCCATCTATGGTTAATTCCAAGTGGCTCAACATCACATACAGTAAGCTCTAAAGCTCTAGTGTTCAACTGTTGTAACACATGCTTAACACCTTTTTCTTTTTGCAACTTCCAAGTAGAATAGATACCAAAATTTATGGGATGGTTTTGCATAGCCAATCTAATTTTTGGATTAAGCTTTTCCCAATAATCCCATTTGTCTGAAACTTCTCTACCTGTTTTAAAACCTTCATGTGTTGTCGCGTTGCCTTGCAATAGCATTGTTCATTTTCTCCATTAAAAGTTAAAGTGCTAGCCTAAGCGCAGGGGTACAACTTAGGCTAGCTCCTCTATGCATCCTGATCATATGGAAGCTTCCGATAGAAGCCTGCTCATTGCTGCATAGAGGTAAACTTAATCCTTATCCAATATCATACACTTAAGCCGCACATATGTCAATAATTAAAACGGGGATGGTAGACCGGGAGCTACCCTAAGCGATTTGCTACCATCCCCTACCCGCGCGGGATTAATAATCAATCATTTCCATCAAAACGGCCCAATCACTTTCAGTAACAGAAAGTGTAACCATATCCTCACTATCATCAACATTACCATTAGCATAAGAGGCTTCAATAAGCGCCTTTAGGTGACGCTTCAAATTGCTAGAAGGAGCTTTAGCTTTCTTGCTGTTGCCTTCCCCATCTTCAGTATCCTTTGGCATAGCTCGCTTGCGGCCCTGCTCAGCAGCTACAGCAACCGCTCCTGTAAGCTCTGCGACGGTCAAGGCCACGTCGCCATTGTGCTTCTTGAAGGTGCTCAGCACCATGCTGGCGCTCGCCTTGCCATCGGTAATAAACTTTTGCAGAACGACAGGCAAGGTTAAAAGTTCCAACAGTTGCGAAACGCGACCACCAGACAAGCCAGCTTTCAAAGCGATATCCTTTTGCGCCCAACCAAGATCAATCAAACGCTTAAATACTTTGGCTTGCTCAATGCCAGTAAGAGGCTTACCCTGATTATGAACAATTTGACTAAAAATGCGGTCAGCTTCATTAGCGAAGCGATCCTCAACCATAACCGGAACCGTTTTAATCTCAACACCTTCTGAGAGAAGATGATTAACCGCAGCAAGACGACAGTGACCATCTGAAACATAAACGATATTATCTTCCATATAACAAACAAGCGGCTTCTTGACACCAATTTCCTTAATTGAAGCTTTAAGTTCTGCAATATGAGTTGTGTTAGCTGCATCGGTCAAATCGCGGCTATTCCAGTCTGCCTTAACTTTGATTAAGGTAGGGTCCACACGATACAAATCAGAGCGACCTTGTGAAACATCTTTTATAGCCATCTGCATATCTCCATTTGCTGATACACCTTACTTAAACGATTAAATCTGTCCTGTCAACACTATAATTGATTAAAGTACAAAAATAAAGCTGCTAGGGGATAGCAGCTTTATTGTGCAGTGCGGTAAAACATTGATTATTTTAGTTCATTACTCCAAACTTTGCGACCGTGATACCAAACTTCATAAGCACCATTTGAAAATTCATAAGCTTTTAGCTTACCATTTTCCTTAGTAATAATATCTAGAATGCAATTTTGTGAAACTTTTTCTTCTTCCTTAAGCTCAAGCAAACCTAAAGCTACCATACCTTCAATAGCATCACTACTATCTTTCCATATCCGTTGAGCTTCAACTTTAGTCATTAATTTATCTTTAGTCATTTTACAACTTCCTATTCAAATGATCCATCTGTGGCTGAAGTACCATATTTCTAAAATCTTCAAAGCTTAAATACAAATCTTCAGGATTGATATAAAAACTGACCCTTTGATATCGTTTAGTCAACACAACGCAGCGTATACCTTTCGATAAGACATATCTCATTTCACAGTCATTTGCATTTAGATATTCTAGCATGGCTTGTAATGTTGTCACAACTTTCCCTCCAAATATTTTATCAAAGTGTCGCGTGCTTCTTGCCAGCTATAGCAGACTTTACAATAATAATTAGCTGCTTCGCAATACATCATAAAATCTATTTGAGCGTCTGACATTCCACCATTTTTTTCTTTTTTACGTTTCTCTATTTTTAATTCAATGTAACATCCGTGATATATGCCCACACTATAAGGTAAAAATATATCTAAAACACCTTTGCGCAATCCGGTAGCTACCATTTTAGTAGCTTCAGCTATGTGACGTTGCCCACCATTAGGAATAGCATGTAAATATTTTAACGGATAATATTCACGCGATGCAGTAGCAGCCCAACAGAACAACGCAGCTTGATGACCATCTTCAGTACCACTTGCTGCCAATTGCTCAGGAGCTATCAATTTAGCTACCTTAGATTTACGCTGCTGAAAAGCAGGAAGGCTACCCCAAGTCATTAATGTATCCAATCATAACCAAAAGCTAATAGTCCAATTATCAATATCAAAATAATACTGCTAAAATAATAATTCATTCTCTACTCCCACTAGGTTTGCTAGCTTTATTAATAACATCCAAAACTAAATGAGCCTTGATAGCATCCAATCCAAAATTAATCCCATATGCATTAGGATGATTTACAGCATATTTTATTTCAGGCTCACATTTACCATTAATCATTACAACAGCTATTGCTTGAATGTCTCCATCGGCATGAGCTAAGACAAGCTGACGAATGATATCATCTATTTCTGAGTTAGTCATTTGTGATTGAGTCAATCATTGTGCTGTACAACCATTCCAAACTATCATCACCATAGCCCATATAATCAGGATGATGGTCAACAGCATAAATCATTTTAGCTGTAGGCTCACGCATAGCTCTAATGACTGCTATAGCTAATCTGCGCCAAGTATTCTTATAACTAGCAGGCATAGTTTCAAAATCTATTTTAGGATTATTAGCTACATTAAAATTATGAGCAGCTAATGTACATCGATCAATCATTTCATCATCCATAGCTATATCCTCGCCATTGCTTCGCAAATTGTGTGCACCATCTCAGCACCAACTTTCAAATCTTCAGCTATGATATCCCTAAGATTAAAATAAATCTTTTGATTGACCAAACGCCAATGATCATCATAAGGAAGCTTTAACATTTCAACATAACTTTTTATTAGAACGTTAGCGCGTTTTATATGTTCCTCATTAAGATAAATGCTATCTTACCGATAAAATAGATCAATCCAAGTATAACTATCACATTAATAAAAGTTTGCATTAGTCGTTATCCTTTTGCCTGTCATGCAATGAATGCAAGGTGTACCATAACAAGCTAAGCTCTATTTGCTCCAGCAGAATAAATATTTTGTATCCGGTGAAATTCGGATACGTATTGACCCTAATGCTAGCCATTTGCAGGAGGAGGTACACCTAACTGAATTTAAAAATATAATACCCTATGACATCACCAATTAAGCAAACAATAACACCGCAATAAAAACCATGCATAAAGCTATTAGTTTTTAATTCAGATATCATTTTATTTTTAATTTCAAGATCGTTCATGTATCTTCACTCCCCAGCTATCAACCAATTCGAATAGAGCACGCGGAAAATGTTCTGTCAACATAGTGATAGTTGCCTGCTGATCCTTGGTGGCAAAAACAACTGACTTATGTTGCTTCAAATAGAATTTAGACATTGCTATATTCATCGTGACTTTACCGACAACGTAAAGATTATTCTCCATCATCCACCTTTACAATCTTATAACCCATCTTGCGTAAGTCAATGACAATATCTTTAGCATCGAGTTTATTGGGCAAGATTTCTTCTAATGCATTAATCACTTCCAACAAATTTTTAGGAGTATACAGCTTTGAAGTTATTTTAACCATTTACTTCATCCTAACATGAATGCGATAGAGAAGTTTTCTTCCACCTAAATTAATTTGGCATTTAACTTCAGCTAAACTAGGCCAACAAAAACCTTGTATAACTTTTCCATTAAAATCTTTATAAATATTTATCCAGCATTCTTTCATATCACACCTAGCCCTTTAAATATTAAAATCCATAAAGCTATACCAATAGCTATTGATATATAGACCAAGGATTCATTTCCATCACTCAGCATCTCTAAATTCAGCACAGCTTTTAGTCCAAAAGTCCAAAGGAGGATAAACAGAATGATTAGCATCTGCAAATTTTACAACCACAGGAGGATTGCGTCTGCATTCATTCTTTATATTGTAAACACAATCTCTACAATATCTATTAAAATCAATCATTATTCAATCCCCTTCAACTTCACGCACTGCGGACAGAAAGGCTCATAATATTCATGCCCCCAACGTACTTTCCAACCATTATCCATAGCAGCATTATTCAATTCTGCAAAGCGTTTTGTACCAGGATCAAGAATATTTCCACAATCGCAGCTATAGTAAATGTGAGAATTTGGATTAGTATAGGGATCGTGAGTTGGCACTTTGTTAGACCTTAATTTATTGTTACTATACCAAATATCTTTAATCTCAGCTTTAGATACACCAGATATTTTATCAAACGGTTCTATAGAATATTCTCCAGCTTTTCCCAACGGCCCATCTTCGTTAATAGTTAAAGTTGGCTTACCTAATGTGTAGTCAGGTTTAGTTGTCCAATTCATTTGTATTCTCCCATGCTTCTGATATACGTTCTTTATTAGTCATTTGCTATTCCGAAGAGCTTGCATAGCTTCTTCAAGAAGCTCCCAACAATTAGCGCCAGCGATATCTGAATGCCCTCCTCCATGTGGAGCATCATCTAAATATTCAGCTATCTGGTTAATTAGCGCTTCTCGTCCCCCACCAGCGCAGTCAGGACATGGGTCGGTCTGATATCCGCTATCAGCGCTCACAAATCCGCCGACAATGTGCTTGCCGCCGCAGGTTTGACAAACTGCAGGCGTAACAACGCGAGAAATCACGCAACCAACATTTTCTGCGACTTTAAAAGCCAAGTCGAATTGATCTGCTGGCGGCATCTTAATAATTTGCAGAACCAGTTCATTTACGTTCATTGTTTGATCTTTCCATAAAACCACAAATTAAAATTGCTTAACCCGACAAAGCACAAAGGAATGATAACACACCACAAGATAAATGCCATCACAATATCAGTCATACGGCAAATCCTGAGCTTTCGCCACTTTCATCTATCACAATAGCATAGCTTATTGGATTAATTAAAACTAGCTTATATCCAATATCAGCCGCAAGTGATGCAGCAATATCATACTTTTTATCTTCATTCAATTGAAGCAATGTATTAATTAATGCAGAACGCATTTTACGTTCACCTGCGGAAGTTTGTTCCATAGTCAAGTTCCTTCTTAAAATATTAAATTAATGGTGCAATACAGCAATTATTCATAACCAATACCCTTCTGGCCAAATCAAAATCATAATACTGTTAAATGCGTTATCGGAATGCCCATTACCATACACAACAACTAACATTCCCTCAAACTTATAATAATATGTATCAAAATGTTTCATCTTACAAATCTCCCATCATAGCCACCACGCACGGCATAAAAGCCCCTGAGCGCGTTTCCAAACCTGCGGCAATAGTCACCACCGAATTTGCTCTGATCAATCTTGGCTTGCTTATGAGCTTCTAGGAACATTTGAGAATTGGTCATTCGATCAGTCTCCATTTGCTATCGACTAACCTATACGTTAATATAAGATAGTCAATAGTTATTTTAATTATTTACACTCTGCTCGTGCAAGAATGTCACCAAGACTAGCATCAACAGAAATAGGCTCAGCAGGCTTGTTGACCCAATACCTCTCAACGGCATCCTTACTTTCCTTCAGCCCAGCGTGACACAATTCACGATAAGCCTTAATTGCTGGAATTCTGTTACCCAACGCCATTTGCCGCAATAATTCATCGACCAATTCAAAGCTAACACACTGCTTTTCAACAGCAGGAACTTCAATATCAATAATATTATCCAGCTTCTCGATATCAACTTGCTGTAAATTCAAAGCATGAACTCGCTCAAGCCATCCGATAAGCCTAGCAAACTTAATTTTATCAAGCTTCATTTGTCATTCTCCGTTTGTCGCTATAATTAGAACTTATACGGTTGATTGCTAGTGTCAAGCTATCTAAACATCATATCTTCACACTTCTTACAAGTAACTTTCTTTTCATCTCTTGTAAGATATTCCTTCTTAACTGCGCGACCACATAAGCCGCGCAGTCCCAACGTATAACAACCGTAATGTATCTTAAAATTCTTCAATAATTTTGCAGCGGTTAAAGATTTGCTCATTCATGCTATCCTTTTGCTCAGCAAGCCAATCTTTAGCAAAACCAATATCATGAAACTTGGTCGCACTAACCTTCTCAACTACAAACCTATTAGCGCGTACATCAGACTTGCGAAGAAACACTTGGCCGAATGCGCTTTGAGTTACTATAATGTAATTCTTTGCTGAACTTGTAATCATTTTTCTCTCTCCATCTGTTACACTCTTTATAGATGTGCAATTGATAGCCGTCAACCCCTTTTCTTTAATTATTTTATATTGCACTGCACTAACTATAATCCTTAATCTTCCTTATTTCATCAAACATGGGATTACAAAACATCATAAATTTAATCTTAGACCATCCCCCACACTTATCACTACCTTTTGTTAATTTTTGCTTCATATCAGCTTTAAGCAATAAATCTCTTTCGCATTGAGCAGCTATAACATCATCTAATATAGTTTTGTGTTCACTCCACCAATTACAATTAGAACAACATTTGTGCGTTAAAATCATGATATCCTATCCAACCAAGATCGCAACTCAGCAATCGTATTAGCCTGCAACCTAAAGGCAGCATGTCTGATATAGCCATTCTTAACCCATATCTGAATTGATCCATCAGGATTAGGCCTCAGCTTCATTGTATTGATTCGCTTATCTCCACTTAATTCAAATGTATCTTTAAGAATTAGGTCCATTCTCATTCCTTTCTTTATACTTACGTTCAGACTTATTTAACGCACGCTTCCCACTATCGTCTAAAATACTACTAACTAACTGATCTTCAGCAATCACCTTAAACAATCTTTGCAACAAAGCAGTTCTATCAATACCTCTTATGCGAGCACATAACATTAAATAATCTGCTACTTTATCTGACATTCTAACATGAGTATGTTTCACTTCTTCAACATCCTAACATCATGAGCTAATATAATAGCTCCATTACTTTCAATTTTATTTGCAGCAACTTCTATTGCAGCATTCCAAATATCATTTTGACACTCCATGGCCGCACTCAACATCTTAATAACATATTCTCTATCTGTGCTATAATTATCACGCTTAAATGTATTCAGCACAGTTTGTACATAATAAATTAAAGTTGGTCTATCTTCATTCGTCATAAGCTTGTCTCCTAATTAATTCATTCAACACTTGATCGCGTTCAAACCAAACATCTTCACCATCTATTTCTAAATCATACAATCGTTCTTCTAACTCTTTTAGCTGCTCTAATGTTAATATTTTTAAGTTCATTTCAAATTATCCTCCAACCATAGTTTTAGCAAGTGTGCTTGATTGCGATCTAATTCTATTCCAATCGCAAATCTGCCAAACACTATTAACTTAAACTTATCTTTATCGTGACTTATGTTAAGACGCTTATCTCCATTTATTAACTTTAATTCTTTACTGCTCATTTGTCGCTATCCTTTCTTTATGCCCACACTATAAGGTCTTGTTAAAAGGCCATCCAAGCACCAATGGCTCTCTCCAATCAGGAACATCATATCTGTCTACACGTCTGATACAAGCATCAGGAAACTCGGTAGGCACTCCAACTTGAGACAATATCCAATGTGCTTCTACTCTCCATATTTCCATTTCAACACATGATTTTAGCTTCTTTAATTTTGCTATCTTTTCCTCACTAATATCGTGTTTATGAACTATTTCAATAGCACACACTATCATTCCTTTGTGTTCAATAGCTATGTCTGCAATTGCTATTGGATATACATTAGCAGCTTTCAGTTCTTCATACGAAGGAGCATAGCTCATACCATTATTGATAGGCTCACTTACATCTTTAATAAATGGAAATTCTTCCCACACATTACCATTATCGCTTCTCCAGTGAAACGGTCCAAATCTACCATCACTTAAATTGAGCCACTCCACAAACACAGTTCTAGCTGCTGCGTGTTGATAACTTTCGCCCGGTCTGTGTTTGATTAACATACTATAATTCCTGTCTAACTTGAGCTAAATTTTCTCTAACCTGTAACTCTTTGAACTTACTACTTAACTAAATAACTAACTAAACTAAGTAAGTAAGAAGAACAGCTATGTGATGTAGGTCACACAGGGTAAAGGGCACCTACATGCCCCTAGTTAGTTTTAGTTTCTTAGTTTTATGCCTTTTATTGAGCGTTATCAATAGCTTAACAAGACTAAAATCACGTTTTGTTCACGTTAGCTAGCTTAGTTTTAGGTATTCAGTTACAGTTAGTTTTGTTAGTTTCATATTATTGTAGTCAATTAAGAAGAGCTATCAGGATTGAGCAAATCTAAATCATTTAATATATAACAAGTTTGCCTAGTGTTAAATGGTTTCAAATCTAAATGCCCAAGTTCTCTTAATTTATCAGTGCTAGTCAATATTTTAAGAGCACTTTGCAAAGCGACACTAGCTTTAATTCTAGGATCAATGCTAAAAGCAGGATGAGGAGAAAGCCTCTTATTAAAATAACCATATGGAATGATACGTTTTTCATACATAATTTTTTCTTTTGTATATTTAGAAATATATTCCCAATCACGATTATAGAAGTCTCTAATCATTCGTGTAAGTTCTTTAAGCTGCTTATGCTCACCGGCATGTTTACCAATTTCTCCATTTTCAAATTTAGCAGACAACATCTTAATGTCATTTTGAACTAGATTAATAGACCATTCAACATATTCAGTTATAATAAGAGGCTCAATCATATTAACACCAACAGCAATCATAGCTGAAAGCCTCATAACTTTCATGTGGGCACGGTTCCAAAGCTCAGCAATAACATCATCAGAAGCAGCATTAATGCGACGTGTTGATGACCTATCAAAATCGCGAAGCATTTTAGTTGAAGCTTCATCACACTGCACGTTACTAACTTTCTTATTGCTCATGATAGTTTCACATTGAGCAATTAATGCTGCAAATCTTTCTTGAAGGGGAAATGAAGGTTGAACATTATAATGATTTTCATTTAAGTCCACGCGATATCCATTGTACTCAATAATAAGAAAACGTGGTAACAAACCAGCAGATATCATACCTTCATTTAACGTCTCATAGAAAAGTTTATGCGTGCTTTCACCCAAAATAGTAACAGCAGGGCTTTCAGTTATACCTACACTATCTTCCTTCTTAGAATAAATAGCAGGCTGAAACGTTTGACCAAATCCAGATTTATTGTAAAGATCAAGCAAATTAGAATATAACATCTTATCGGCAGAATTGGCATATGGATTGCTAATACGTTCAATTGTAATACCAAATTCTCCAAGCACAGATACAAAACAATTAGACGTTGTATTGATGTATTTAGTTAATGCTTGTCCTGAATTGATGATACCGGGACCGCGAAATCGTGTTGATGTTGGTACTTGCATCTTCACAGCATTCATTAGCTTATCGATACCAGATGCAGCAGCCTCTTTACCGCGACCTGTTTTAGCCAATACCAAAATATATTGGTTCAATCCTGTACCAGATATGTTGTAAGCTCTACCTGTAATACCTGCCATCAAACCAATAGCACCAGCTAACGCAATTTCTGGCACAGGACGCGGTGCAGCTTGATAAAGGAAGTCTGCTATCTCACCTAATAGCCCCGGTGGGAGTGGAATACTAGTAGCTGGTATTATATCATTAGCTCCTGTGAATGGCTCAGTTACTTGCTTCAAAGTTAACGCATTTTCAAATCCATCAAAATCAAGTGGAGGGATTTGATTATCAAACGAATAGCCTATCATTGTGGGAAGATATTTTTTATTCTTATTAACTTTGTCACGCATCAATTTAGATGCTTTAAAAATTCTAGTTATTTGTGCTCTGCTTTGCGTGTAAAACGCCAGCATGTTAATATAAGAAAAGTCTGCTTCAGATTGTGATGCATAAAGCTGTTGCCAATTTCCATTATTAAGAGCAGCAAATTTTTCACCGTTGACTGCATTCAAAGCACGATCAATAATGACTTCATCTGTTTCGGTTTCTTTAGCGTCCATTGTAAAAGAAGGGGTTACAGGAGTTTCGCCCATTTGCCCCCACAATTGGGTTATCAATGACTGATAATCACCAATTGGTTTGTCATTATGGACGTTACCAGTCATGGTAAAATAACGTCCAGATGAATAGATTTCAATTTTATTGCGTTTGCGTCCAGCTATCACAGAACCTTTAATGATAATGTGAAGTCCTTTACCTGATGGACTAACTTCACTGTAACTGTCAAACTCATGTGCAATTTTTATTTGCCTATCCAAATCAACCTGATAGTTAGGATTAAGCGTGATACCATCAGCAAGGAATGTTGGATCGTCCAAATCTATTCCGCAATAAGGTGTATTTGTAAATACAAATCCCAAACCATCATAGCCTCCTAATGCTAGTGCATTAAAGGCTACTTCAAAAGTTACCCATTGTTTAGGCTCAGTTACACTTGCTTTATAACCATTAATTTGATATGGAACTTTAGTAGGTTTCGGACCATCACCTTTAGCAAACTTCCACATAATCCAGTTAGGAAGAAGGCGTAATTCTTCCGGGATAGCGCTATAATTATTAGCCACGTCTTGCCCCTTATGGCTAATCATTAGTCTACATTTTCAATACATGCTTGTTCACGCAATGCTAATTTAATAACAAATGCCATTGTGACTTTTATCCCAAGACGCTTCTCTATAGCAGCTTTATTTTTTTCAAGCTGAAGCGACGCATCACCGATTAGGGTGATATTTGAGCGCGGTTCTTTAAAAATTTCTTGATTTTGGGTCATAAATCGAGAGCTAGCTTGAAAATCTTTTTCCGTCAAGAGTCATTTTTATGATTGACATGATTTTTTCTTCCGTCTAGAACAGCATCATTCGAAAGAGCAACCGCTAACCCCGGAGAATACAACAATGAGCCATCTAGCTAAAAACTAGCACTGTAAAGTGAGGCGATATTTAACAATACTACCCTGTCACTTAATGATTAAAATGAAAGAATGGATAAATGTGTGAATGTGAATTTGATATTGATCTAAACTCAACTGATGAAAATACAAAAGATAGCACTTGGCATTATAAGAGAATTTGTTTGCATTGTAATAATACATGGTGGGGTTTGCATTGCGTTCATGATGGCCATCAAAATCCTTGCCCTGAGTGTAAAATTAGACCAATTCCAATTGAGGGATAATCCTAATGCCTAATGATATTCGCGAAATCATCAATTCACTTGACGACCAAGACAAAACAATGTTTAATCAGCACCGCACTGAAATGCGAAGGTCTTATTTGACTGCCCACAATTCCATTATTGGTGTTCATGCGTGGGATGCTTACGATGATGCGTTTATGGATATTATTGATTTAAAGCTAGCTATTCTGTTTGATCATGCAGGTAGGTTTGAAGCAATTAAGGATAAGACTATTGATGATGCAATGATTAAACAAGTTGAACAAGATATTATTACTGCTTATAGTGGCATTAAGCAGCATGAAGTTAGCAAGGCTACTGCTTCAATGCAAGGTAACGGTATCGTCAATGGGCAGGGATGGACGAGCAAGCCATGACAAAACCTTGGCCTACAACTTTAAAAGCAAATTCAAATTGCTGCGAAGAAGCTTCTTTACTGTCTGAAAGCACTTACATTCCTTGTAACAAACTAGCATGGGCAATTGTAGGATGGATAGGACGTAATGAAGCTCCTATTCGAATGTGCGCAATGTGCACTGATTACAATGTAAAAAATAAAAGAGGAGAAATAATTAAAGTTTTGGTTGAAGCAGTCCATAGCAATCCCCTAGACGCTATGTCAGAGGATCAATTGCTAATGCTATGGGATAATAAAAAGAAAGCTATTGAAACAGCTAAAGAAGAAGAAATAGACCTGCGTAAGTATATTGTAGGTAGGGAATTTCCCAAGAAAGCTGAAGGGACAAACACCAAAGAACTTGGTAACGGCTATCAGCTTAAAGCAATGATTAAATATAATTACAATCTCGCTGATAATGATACTGTTGAAGAAAAACTAAACAAAATTTCTTCACTTGGCAACATGGGGCCGTTCATTGCTGATAGACTTGTTAGCTGGAAACCATCATTCCTCTTGACAGAATATAGGCAACTCTGCGAAGATGAAGCTAAAGGTGATAAGTTTGCTAAAAATGTTTTAAATATTGTTAATGAAATGCTAATCATCACTGAAGCTGCACCATCATTAAATATTGTTGAACCAAAAGGTAAGAAAAAATGAAACCAGCTATTAACGGAAAATCTAAAGGAAAAAAATATTTTAATCTCAAACACAGAACACCTAAAATTAAAAATAAAGGTTGTGATATTAAAAATCAGGATAGAGAAATGGCTAGGCGTAAAGCGCAAATTATTAATGGTCAATTGAAAGCTGAGAATGGGTTGACGATATGACAAATAAAGAAATAATAGATAATGTTGATATTATTGTTAATAATTATATAAAAGGTTTTGAAGTTAGCCCTAAAGATGCCCCTATTATCAAAGCTGGTATAGATTTAATCGCCAATCTTCTAATAAATATTAATACGATTGCAAATAAATGAACATTAATGATTTACGTCCAGCACGTGATTTTGCATTACAGTTTGGTTGTAAGGCGCTCGTGTACGGAGGAGCTGGCACAGGCAAAACACCAATTTTTAATACAGCTCCTCGCCCTCTACTTCTAGCGTGCGAACCAGGATTATTATCAATGCGGGGTAGCACTATCCCAACTTATGAAGCTTATACAGCACCACGTATCGATGAATTTTTTAAATGGTTTTTTAATTCGACAGAAACTAAAAACTTTGATACACTTGGTATTGACAGTACCTCACAAATGGCAGATATTTATCTCCAAGAAGCTGCAAAAACTATTAAGCATGGCTTGCAACAGTATGGAGAAATGGCGACTAAGACCATGAACCATTTGCGTACACTTTACTTTACACGTCAAAAGCACACATATCTAATTTGCAAGGAAAAA
>Ga0137407_10001832_pt1 | contig 13917 bp, 12 predicted proteins | sample CZOMad2_2_16fung_FD_108410 | JGI IMG/M metagenome (GOLD analysis project Ga0137407, IMG submission 108410) | Vadose zone soil fungal communities from Angelo Coast Range Reserve, California, USA - CZOMad2_2_16fungal (Illumina Assembly) | ecosystem: Environmental > Terrestrial > Soil > Vadose...
ACGCGGACCTGTCCGAGGCCGAGATCGCCGCCGCGATGAAGATCAGCCGCGGCGCGGTCAAGAGCCACACCGCCCGCGGCATGACCGCCCTGCGCGCGGCCCTGGAGCGAGAGTAATGACCAGATCCGGATTCGACGGCGCACCGCCGCCGGGCCCCGACCCGATGGACTTCGGGGATTACCTGCGCCGGGCGCTGCATGCCGCCGCGGAACAGGTCGAACCGCGGCCGGACGGGCTCGAGCGGATCCGCGCGCGGGTGCGGTCAGGGTCGGCCCGCGCTACCAGGCACGCGGCCGCGCCCGGTGGTTTCCTGGCCGGCCGGGGACGCTGGCTGACCGGGCGAGGCGGGGAAGAACCGGCTCGCGGCGGCCCAACTCGCGGCAGCGGTGCGCGGCGACCGCGGGACTGGCGGGACGGGCTGCTCAGGCCGGTCCTGGCGGCCGCCTGCGCCGTGTTCGCGATCGGCGTGGTCCTCGCCCTGCCCCCGCTGCGCGAGGCCTTGGTCCAGCTCGGGTCGGCCGTCGGGATCTCGTCGTCGAGCGCCAGCGGGAAGGCCCCGAGCCTGGACGGTTCGGGCAGCGCGGCGGGCTCGGCCAACGGCGGGGCCGGCCCGGCCGGCGCGTCGCCGGCCAGCCCGAGCAGCGCGCAGCCGACCGCCTGCCCGTCGTCGTCCTCGTCCGCCGCCACGCCCAGGCCGACGAAGCCAGCGAAGCCGAGCGCGTCGCCGGAGGAATCGCAGACCTCCCCGGCCAGCAGCAGCTCAAGCGACGGCACGAGCGGGACCCCGGCCAGCGGCAGTTCGAGCCTCAGCCCGTCCGGTAGTGACAGTGCCTCCGCGACCGCGACGGACTCGGCCACCAGCACCGCGACCGCGACGGCCTCGGCCAAGGCGAACACCAGCCCGACGCGCAGCAAGAAGGCTGCCAAGCCGGCCGGCTCCCCCTGCCAGGGCTCCACCGCCAGTTCCCAGCCCTCGAAGAAGGCCGGCCCCAGGGCCACGGCGTCCGCGTCGAGCAGCACCAGTACCGCTACGCCGCCCTCGTCCGGGTCGTCGTCGACGTCCAGCCTGCCGTCGACCGGGAGCACCGACGGCAGCCCGACCGCCGGGACGTCGCCCGGCGCCGGGACTCAGGCGGGGACGACGGCCACCACCGGGCCCACGACCTCGTCCTTAACTCCGGCCGGATCGCCGGAGCACTAGTGATCTCAGCGTCTTTCCTGGTAGCGCTTGCTGCTAGTGGGAGGCGTGGGCTGTCAGTGACTCATTGGAGACCTGCCTCGGGCAAGACAGCCGATGCTGCTGATGTGCCAGGTGCCACTGGTGTGTTTGGTGCCACTGGTGCGTCCGGTGCCGCTGGTGCCGCCCTTCCCCGTCTGGTGCACTGCCCGTAACGGTCGTCTTGGCATCCGGGTCGTGCTGGTATCCGGGTCGTGCTGGTATCCGGGTCGTGCTGGCGGTGGCTGAGGTGGCTGGCGGCCGTCCTGCTCAGGCGGTGCCTGGTGTCCCGGGTGTCACCGGGGGCTCGCCCGTCCCGGGCTGGGGCGGGTCCTGGACCGGCGCGATGTGAAGGTGTACCGGTCAGGACCGGGACGGTGTCACATCGCGCCGGTTTCGGCGCGCCCGGCTGCGGGCGCTCGCCGGGACTGCTGGGACTGCCGGGTCTGGCGCGCCGGGTGAGGTGCCCGGGAACCGCCGCCGGGTCGGGCGCGCGCTCACCGGCCGGGGCGCGCACTCACCGGTGGGCACGCGCGCACCGGGCGGGCACGCGCGCACCGGACGGGACTCACTCCACGAGAGCCGCGCCCATGTGGGCATTGATGTCGTTGCCGGAGGCCGGGATGAGTGACCAGCGGGGTTATCGGGACAGATGCGGCAGCTGGGACCTGGGATGACCGCAGCCTCCGCCATTGAAAGCGTCAAGGCACCGCAGGCGCGTGGAGGGGGCATCGCCGGAACACTGCGCGTCGAGACCACCGGGGCGGTCAGGACCAGCGGCCGGAGCGGGTCAGCAGGATCGCGGCCGCTACCGGGCCGGCGGTCGAGGTCCGCAGTACGGTCGGGCCCAGCCGGCAGCCGGTGGCTCCGGCCGCCAGGAAGGCCGCGTTCTCCTCGGGCGTGATCCCGCCCTCCGGGCCCACCACGACCAGCAGGTCGCCTGAGCCGGGGAGGCTGAGGCGACCGAGGCTGGCATCGGCACCGGGCTCCAGGACGATCGCGCAGGCGGCCTCGGCGACGAGCCGGACCACGTCCGCGGTGGCGGCGAGCCCGGGCACCTCGGGTATCCAGGCACGACGGGACTGCTTGGCGGCCTCGCGGGCGGTCAGCCGCCACTTGTCCAGCGAGCGCTCCCCGCGGGCGCCCTGCCACACCGGCACGCAGCGGGCCGCGGCCCACGGCACGATGCGGTCGACGCCCACCTCGGTCATCTCCTCGACCGCCAGCTCGCCCCGGTCGCCCTTCGGGATAGCCTGCACGACGGTGATCGCGGGATCGGGGAACGGAACCTGCCGCCGGGCCCGCACGGTGAGCTCGAGGCCGCCGGCCCCGCCGCGGGGCGCTCCGGCCACCACGCACTCGGCCACCAGGCCGGCCCCGTCGGCTACGTCGGCGCGCTCGCCCGGGCGGAGCCTGCGCACGGCGGCCGCATGCCGGCCCTCGGCACCGGTCAGGACGACGACGTCGGATTCCAGTGCCGCGCGGTCGGCCAGGAAGACGGGCGGCTGCACCTCGTGCCTCGGGTCAGGCGCGCCCGTTGAACGCGTCACGCAGCCGGGAGAAGAACCCCTGCGTGCCCGGCGCGAACCGGCCGGGCGGCGCTTCCTCGCCGCGCAGCTTGGCCAGGTCACGCAGCAGCTTTTCCTGCTCGACGTCCAGCTTGGAGGGCGTCTCGACGGTGACGTGGATGACGAGGTCGCCGCGCCCGTTGCCGTTCAGGTGCTTGACGCCCTGGCCGTAGAGCGGGATGACCTGGCCGGACTGGGTACCGGGGCGGATGTCGATGTCGGCCGGACCGTCCAGGCTCTCCACCGACAGGGTGGCCCCTAGCGCGGCCGCCACCATCGGGATCGTCACCGTGCAGTGCAGGTCGTCGCCCTGCCGTTCGAAGATGGCGTGCGGGCGCTGGACGATCTCGAGGAACAGGTCGCCGGGCGGTCCGCCGCCCGGTCCGACCTCGCCCTCGCCGGCCAGCTGGATATGCGTGCCGTCCTCGACGCCGGCCGGGATCCGCACCTTGATCGTCCGCCTGGTCCGCACCCGGCCGTCGCCGTCGCACTCCGGGCAGGGCCGGACCAGGACGGTGCCGAACCCGCCGCAGCCGGGGCAGACCCGGGCCATCATGACCTGGCCGATGAACGAGCGGGTCACCTGGCTGACTTCGCCCCGCCCGCCGCAGATGTCGCAGGTCTGCGGGTGCGTGCCCGGCGCGGTGCCCTCACCGGAGCAGGTGGGGCAGGTCACGGCCGTGTCCACGGTGAGCTCGCGGGTGGCGCCGAACGAGCACTCGGACAGCTCGAGCTCGATCCTGATCGTGGCGTTGCGGCCGCGCTGAGCCCGGCTGCGCGGACCGCGGGACGTAGCGCCGCCGCCCGCCGCGCCGAAGAACTGGTCGAGCAGGTCGTTGAGGGGGTTGAAGCCCGCTCCGAAGCCGGCCCCGGCACCCGTCGCGGCGGAGGCGAACGGGTCCATGCCCATGTCGTACATCCGGCGCTTGTCGGTATCTGACAGCACCTCGTACGCCTGGGTGATCTCCTTGAACCGCTCCTGGGTCTCCGGGTCGGGGTTCACGTCCGGGTGCAGTTCCCTAGCCAGCCTGCGGTAGGCCCGCTTGACCTCGTCCTGCGTCGCGTCCCGGCGGATCTTGAGCATCGCGTAGTAGTCGGCTGCCACTAGGACTCCGCCAGGATCTGGCCGACGTAGCGGGCCACCGCGCGGACCGCGCCCATCGTGCCCGGGTAGTCCATCCGGGTCGGCCCGAGCACGCCGAGCTTGGCCAGCGGCTGCTCCGCGTTCCCGTACCACGTGGATACCACGGAGGTCGACTGCAGGCCGGCGACCTCGTTCTCCGCGCCGATCCTGACGGTCAGGATGGCGGGTTCTGTCGTCTCCCCGAGGAGCCGCATCAGCACCACCTGTTCTTCCAGGGCCTCGAGCACTTCTCGCAATCCCTTGCTGAAGTCGTGCGCGGCCAGATTAGCGGCGCCGCCGAAGACGATCTTCTCCTCGTTCCGCTCCACCAGGCTGGCCAGCAGCACGGCCAGGACCGCGTTGGCGTTGGCCCGCTCGGTCACCGGGATCCGCTCGGCCAGGTCGGAGACCATCGCGGCGGCGTCGGACAGCTTATGGCCGCCCAGGCAGGTGTTCACCACCGCCCGGACGTGGGACACCGACGCGTCCTCCCAGGGCTCGGGCAGGTCGACGGTGCACTGCTGCACCCGCCCGGTGTCGGTGATCAGCACGAGCAGCACCTTCTGCGGGGCAAGCGGGACCAGCTCGATGTGCCGGATGGCGGACCTGGTCAGCGAGGGGTACTGCACCACGGCCACCTGCCGGGTGAGCTGGACCAGCAGCCTGACCGTCCGCGCTACCACGTCGTCGAGGCTGTACGCGCCGCCCAGGAACGTCTCGATCGCCCGCCGCTCGGCCGCCGACAGCGGCTTGACGCTGGACAGCCGGTCGACGAAGAGCCGGTAGCCCTTGTCGGTCGGTACCCGGCCGGCGCTGGTGTGCGGCTGCGCGATGAAGCCCTGCTCCTCGAGCACGGCCATGTCGTTCCTGATGGTCGCGGGCGACACGTCGAAGTGGTGACGGTCGACCAGCGACTTGGATCCCACCGGTTCGGTGGTGGACACGTAGTCTTCGACGATCGCCCGGAGCACCGTTAGTTTCCGCTCGTCGAGCACGCGTTCACCTCCTTGGCACTCATAGGTCCCGAGTGCTAAGTCTATGGCGTCTGGCAAGTTCCCGGCGCGTGACAGCAAGGCGAACGGCCGCCCGGCCAGGCCCGGGCCCGGCTGTCCGCGATGCCGCCCCGGGTATGGCCCACATGCCGATGGTAACCCGGCCGGCGCAGGCCGGGATAGCGCGTGTCGGCGGCGGCCCGGCCGGTGCCCCCTCCGCTAGGGTGGCGCGCAGGTACGACTACGTCCGCGGCCCAGCAGCCAACACGGCAGGCCGGGCCGGCCGGCCGGATAGGCCCGGCCGACCGATCCCCGAGCGGAGGAGATACCGGTGCGGAGCAGGCAATATGGCGCCGACGTGCTCGCTGCTGACAGTGAGCTCAAGCGCCGGCGCCCCGGCCAGCGCGAGGTGCCGATGGTCGAGGCGGAGCGCGGCCTGGTGGTCGAGGACGCCGAGGGCCGGTTCTGCGGGGCCGTCGTCGGCTACGGGAAAGGCGCCGTGACGCTGGAGGACCGGCACGGCCAGCGGCGCGTCTTCCCGGTGACCCCGGCCGCGTTCCTGCTCGACGGCCAGCCGGTCACGCTCGTCCCGCCGGCCCCCGCGGCCCCGGCGGCCAGGGCTGCCGGGCCTGCCCGGACCGCCTCGGGCTCGGTGGCCGCGCCGGCTGCCGAGCGGGCCAAGGCCAAGGTCGCCCGGGCCAGCCGGATCTACGTGGAGGGCAAGCACGACGCCGAGCTCGTGGAGAAGATCTGGGGCGACGACCTGCGCGACGTCGGCGTCGTGGTCGAGTACCTGGAGGGCATCTTCGTCCTGCCCGCCATCGTCAGGAGCTTCTCCCCCGCGCCCGGACGCCGTCTCGGCGTGCTCGTGGACCACCTGGTGACGGGCTCCAAGGAGACCAAGATCGCGGCCAGCGTGCGCTCCCCCGACGTCCTGATCGTTGGGCACCCGTTCATCGACATCTGGGCCGCGGTACGGCCCGCGGCGGTCGGCATCGCGGCCTGGCCGGAGGTGCCGCGCGGCCAGCCGTGGAAGGAGGGCGTGCTGCGCGCCATCGGGTGGCCGCCGGAGGTGCCGGCCGCCTGGCAGCGCATCCTGCGCTCCGTGACCAGCTACGCCGACCTCGAGCCCGAATTGCTCGGCCGGGTCGAGGAGCTGATCGATTTCGTCACCATGCCGGGCAGCGCGTAGCGTGACGACATCGAACCAGGACACGCGAGGACCGATGACGAGCGAGCCCGCGCCTCAGGCCGGTGCTGAGGAAGGTGCCGCGCCGGACCGCGACATCAGCTCGGCCACGTTCGGCTACCTCGGCGCGATCGTCCTCGGCCCGGTCATCCCGGTGACCGTCTACGTGTTCCGGTCCCGGCGCTCGCCGTTCCTGCGGTACCACGCGGCCGCCGCGGTGAACCTCTCGCTGACCGCGGCGCTGTACGCCCTGTGCTGCCTGATCGTCGGCGGCCTGCTGGTGCTGGACAGCATCACGGTCGCCCTCATCGTGGCGCTCCCGGTCGCGATCGCGATCTGGGCGTCGATGCTGAGGTACCTCGTCCGCGGGATCGGGGCGGCCAGCCGCGGCGAGGAGTACGAGGTGCCCGACTGGATCTGCGCGCACATCGTGGGCTGAGCCCGGGCCAGCCGGGCTCGGCCAGAGGGCTCGGTCAGAGGGGCTCGGTCAGCTTCTGGGTCACCGCGTCGGCCAGCAGGCGGCCGCGGCGGGTGAGCACGATCCGGCCGTCGGCCAGGGCGCCGGCTTCGGCGAGGCCGTCGGCCACCGCCGACTGCGCGTTGGCCCGGCCCGCCGGGCCGAGCACCTCTACCGGGCAGCCCTCGACCAGGCGGATGAGCAGCATGACGCGCTCCAGCTGCCGTTCGCTAGCGGACAGGACCTCCCTGGCCTGGCCGGGACTGGTCCCGGCGGCGATCCTGGCGGCATAGGCCGCCGGGTGCCGTACGTTCCACCAGCGGGTCCCGCCGACGTGGCTGTGCGCGCCCGGCCCGATCCCCCACCAGTCGCCGCCGGTCCAGTACAGCAGGTTGTGCGCGCACCTCGACGAGGCGGAGGCCGCCCAGTTGGAGATCTCGTACCAGCGGTAGCCGGCCGCGGCGAGGACCTCGTCCGCGGCCAGGTAGCGATCGGCCAGCACGTCGTCGTCGGGAGCGGCCAGCTCGCCGCGCCTGACCCGGGCCGCCAGCCGGGTGCCCGCCTCCACGGTCAGCGCGTACGCGGATACGTGGTCGGGGCCGGCCGCGACCGCCGCGTCCAGCGAGCGCCGCCAGTCCGGGCCCGATTCGCCTGGCGTCCCGTAGATCAGGTCCAGGCTGACGTGCTCGAAGCCGGCCTGGCGAGCCCAGGCAGCGCACTGGGCCGGCCGCCCTGCCCTGTGTACGCGGTCCAGGACGGCCAGCACGGCGGGCACCGCGCTCTGCATGCCGAACGAGATACGGGTCACGCCCGCCGAACGCAGCTCGTCCAGGCTGGCCTGATCGACGCTCTCCGGGTTCGCCTCGGTCGTCACCTCCGCGCCCGGCGCCAGGCCGAACTCGGCGTCGGCCGCCCGGAGGATGCGGCCGAGCGCGGCCGGCGGCAGCAGGGTGGGCGTCCCGCCGCCGAAGAACACCGTGCTGACGCGCACGTCAGCCTCACCCAGGACCTGGCGGGCGAACCTGAGCTCGGCGATCGCCAGGTCGGCGTAGCTGGCGGGCGACACCGTCGCCGGCCCGGCGCCGAGCTCCGCGGCGGTGTAGGTGTTGAAGTCGCAGTATCCGCAGCGAGTGGCGCAGAACGGTACGTGCACGTAGAGACCGAACGGGCGCTCGCCGAGCCCGGCCCGCGCGCCCGGAGGCAGCGTTCCCGCGGCGGGGACCGGCTCACCATCGGGAAGGGTGCCAGGCATGAAGTCACGCTACCTGGTAAGAATCTGGCCGGTAAGAATCTGGTGAGTGCCGAGGCGGCCAGAATGCCGTTTCGCGTGCTTAGACTGAAAGGGCCAGGTTTTCGGGAGGCACGAGGAATCATGGTCGCGTCTACGGGAGGCACCGTTGGCAGGTAATGAGTCGCAGTGGCCGGCCCAGTACCAGGGGAATGGCTGGCACGCCAGCCCCCCGGGGCCGGACGCGGTCGACGACGGCCCGCCCACGGCCGCCCAGGAGCAGCCGACGGCCGAGCAGGCCCCGCAGGCTAGCGTCCCGCCGGACAGCGTTCCGCAGGACAGCGTCCCGCAGGACAGCCCGCCGCCGCCCGCGGCCAAGGCGCCGCAGGCCACCTCCTACGGTCCGCCGGCCACGCCCTACGGCCCGCCGGTCACCCCGCCTGACCCGCCGGCCACGCCGTACGGGCCGCCGGCCGGCGCGTACGGGTACCAGTCCCCCGCCCCCGGGTACCCGGTTCCCGGCTATCAGGCCCCGCCCGCGGCGTCGTACGCCTGGCCGCCTGCCCCGCACGTCCCGCCGGGCGGCTACCAGGCCCCGGCGGCCGGATACCAGGCCCCGGCGGGCGGCTATCCGTTCCCGCCGGGTGGCTACCAGGTCCAGGCCCGGATGGCTCCCGGCATGATGCACCCGGGCGCGATGAACGCCGGTATGCGGGCGGCGGCGGCGGACCGGGAGCGCGCGGTCGACGTGCTCAAGGCCGGTTTCGCCGAGGGCCGACTCACGCAGGAGGAATACAACTACCGGATGGACCGGGCGTACCGCGCCAAGACGTACGGCGAACTGGCGGCGCTCACCGCCGACCTGCCCGCCGGGGCGATGCCCACGGCCTGGCCGGTCGCCATGTACCAGCCGCCGGTCACCACCAACTCGCTGGCCCGGGCATCGCTGGTGCTGGGCGTGGCGGAGTTCTTCACCATGGGCCTGACCGCCATCCCGGCGATCATCTGCGGGCACATGGCCAAGAAGGAGATGCGGCAGACCGGCCAGCGCGGCGACGGCCTGGCGACCAGCGGCCTGGTGCTCGGCTACATGGCGGTCATCTTCTGGGGCGTCCTCATCGCCCTGTCCATCGTGGCCGCCATGATCCAGGCCACGGGCACCGGCGGCTAGGGCGCACGCCAGGGTTGCGTAACGCCTTCGCATACGAGGGACAACCAGCCCGTTTTATCCCGTCCCGCTGGCCGTCCGGCCGATAGGATCGGTCGCGGCAGCGGGGGGATTCCGTTGAGGGACGGGGAACGATGTCCGCGTACTATGCCACCGGCGGCCCAGCTCAGCGACCGGCCGGGCTATCGCCGCTCACACCAGTGCAGGTTTCGTTCGCCGGGCCGGCGCCGCAGTCCCGGGTGACCGTCGCCTTCCGCCTGATCCTGGCCGTTCCGCACATCTTCGTGTTGCTGACGATGGCCGTCGGGGCCGGGGTGGTGGCGTTCATCGGCTGGTTCGGCGCGCTGTTCACCGGGCGGCTGCCCGTCTTCGCGGCCGACTTCCTCACTGGTTACCTGCGCTGGCTGTCCCGGGCGCAGGCGTACCAGTACCTGCTCACCGACCAGTACCCGCCGTTCACGCTGGACGACCAGGACTACCCGGTCCGCCTCGCGGTGGCCCCGGGGCAGGAACTGAACCGGGCGGCCGTCTTCTTCCGCTTCTTCCTGCTGATCCCGGCCTCGATCGTCCAGTCGGTCCTCGGCTACGGCGCGCTCACGCTCTTCCAGTTCGTGAACTGGCTGATCGTGCTGGTCAAGGGCGAGATGCCAGACACGATCTACCAGGCGTTGTCGGCCGTGCTGCGCTACAACTACCGGGTCCTCGCCTTCGCGCTGATGCTTACCAGCACGTATCCCGCCGACCTGTTCGGTGACAGGGATCCGGCCGGGTTCCAGGGCCAGGTGCCGCCGGGATACGGCGTGCCGCCGGGGCCCGGCGGGCTGCCTGCCTACGGCGGGCCGCGTGGGTACGTGGCGGATGGCGGCTACGGAGCCGGGGCCGTAGACGGGCGGCGGTGGCTGCTCGTCCTTTCCGCGCCCGCGCGGAAGCTGATGGTCTTCTTCATCGTGTTCGGCGTCGTCGTCTCGGCTGGCGTCAGCGCCTACCGGGTGACGACCGCCAGCGACCAGATCAGCACGCTCACCGCGGCCATCCAGGTGACGGTAGACGGTACCCCGGTCCAGATCGCGCTCAGCAGCTACCCGTCCGACGCGAGCGGGTGCCACGGCGACCTGTCCTGTATGACGGCGGTAAGCCGCAAGGTGGCCAGGACGCTCAGCACGTTCGCCGGGCAGCTCCGGAGCATCTCGATGCCGTCGCGGGCGGCCGCGGCCAAAGCGACGCTGAACACGACGACGTCGGACATGGCCGCCACGTTCGCCCGGCTAGGCGCGGTGACCACGGGCTACCAGTACGACAGAATCGCCATACCGTCCGGTGCGGCGCAGTCCGCGGACCAGTTCAGAACGGACTACGACAACCTGGTCAGCGCGCTGAAGTCGTAACCGTGCGGGACGTCTCGAACGCCTTTGGCACTCCTGGCGCCCCTCACGCGTCTACACTCATAAGAGGCGTCCGCAGGAGGCTCAGGTGGCATACGGTCCAGGTCAGGCATATCCGCCTTATCCGGGGGTGAATCCGGCCTGGCTGGCGGCCAACGCGGATCGCGAGCGGACGGTCGGCGTGCTCCGGGCGGGCTTCGCCGAGGGCCGGCTCGGCCAGGACGAGCTCGGCGACCGGATCGCCCGGGCCTACGCGGCCCGGACCTACAGCGACCTCTGGACGCTGACCGCCGACCTGCCGCAGGGACCGCTCCCCTATCCGGGCGGCCTCCCGGCCGCGCCGTACCCGCCGGGGAACCTCGCGGTGGCGGCCGACGCCGAGCCCGCTACCAACTGGCACTCGGCCGCGGCGCTGGTCATCACCGCGCTGGTGATCTTCACCCTCGCCGCGCTCGTCACCGCGATCGCCACCGCCCACGCCGGTCCTATCGGGTACCAGCAGGGCTGGGTCCAGCAGCAGTGGGCTCCGGCGCCCCCGGTCCAGAACGCCCAGCTACTGCCTTACCAGCAGCACGAGCCCTTCCAGCACCTGCGGATCGGCCCGTCCGTCAGCGCCCCTAAAGCAGGGTCCTAGGCGGGAGGCCAGCCCCGTTTGGTAAAAAAAGGTTTTTATCGGGGTTTCTTGTCGCTTGGCTGGGTGGACAGGGCCGCGACGAAGGCCTCCTGCGGCACGTCGACCCGCCCGATGGTCTTCATCCGCTTCTTGCCCTCCTTCTGCTTCTCCAGCAGCTTGCGCTTGCGCGTGATGTCGCCGCCGTAGCACTTGGCCAGCACGTCCTTGCGCATCGCGCGGATGTTCTCGCGGGCGATGACCCGCGCGCCGACGGCGGCCTGGATCGGCACCTCGAACTGCTGGCGCGGGATCAGTTCCTTGAGCTTGGCGGTCATGGACAGGCCGTACTCGCGGGCGTTGTCGGCGTGGACGATCTGGCTGAACGCGTCCACCGGCTGGCCCTGCAGCAGGATGTCCACCTTGACCAGGTCGGCCTGCTGCTCGCCGTCGGGTTCGTAGTCGAGTGAGGCGTAGCCGCGGGTGCGCGACTTGAGCTGGTCGAAGAAGTCGAAGATGATCTCGGCCAGCGGCAGCGTGTAGCGGATCTCGACCCGGTCGGCGGACAGGTAGTCCATGCCGATCAGGGCGCCGCGCCTGCTCTGGCACAGCTCCATGATCGTGCCGATGTAGTCGGACGGGGAGATGACCGTGGCCCGCACGACCGGCTCGTAGACCCGGTCGATCTTGCCCTTGCCCGGCTCGGTGCCGCCGGGGAAGTCGCTCGGGTTCGTCACCCGGATCTCCTGGCCGGTGTCCATGACGACGCGGTAGACCGCGTTCGGAGCGGTGGAGATCAGGGACAGGTCGAACTCGCGCTCCAGCCGCTCACGGACGATCTCCATGTGCAGCAGCCCGAGGAAGCCGCAGCGGAAGCCGAACCCGAGCGCGAGGCTCGTCTCCGGCTCGAAGATGAGCGCGGCGTCGTTCAGCCGCAGCTTGTCCAGCGCGTCCCGCAGGTCCGGGTAGTCGTCGCCGTCGACCGGGTAGAGGCCGGAGAAGACCATCGGCTTGGGGTGGGAGTAGCCCGCCAGGGCCTCGGCGGCCGGGTGGGCGGAGCTGGTCACGGTGTCGCCGACGCGGGCCTGGCGGACGTCCTTGACGCCGGTGATGAGGTAGCCGACCTCGCCGGCGGCCAGGCCCTCGCTCGGGATGGGCTCGGGCGAGATCACCCCCACCTCGAGCGTCTCGTGGGCGGAGGCGGTGGACATCATCAGGCTGCGCTCGCGCCTGGTCAGCCGGCCGTCGACGACCCGCACGTAGGTGACGACGCCGCGGTAGGTGTCGTAGACCGAGTCGAAGATCAGCGCCCGGGCCGGGGCGTCAGGGTCGCCGGCCGGGGGCGGGACCAGGCGGACGATCTCGTGCAGCAGGTGCTCGACGCCCTCGCCGGTCTTCGCGCTCACCCGGAGGACCTCGCTGGGGTCGCAGCCGATGATGCCGGCCAGCTCGCCCGCGTACCGGTCGGGCTGGGCGGCCGGCAGGTCGATCTTGTTCAGCACCGGGATGATCTTCAGGTCGGCGTCGAGCGCCAGGTACAGGTTGGCCAGCGTCTGCGCCTCGATGCCCTGGGCCGCGTCGACCAGCAGCACGGCGCCCTCGCAGGCGGCCAGGCTGCGGGAGACCTCGTAGCTGAAGTCCACGTGGCCGGGGGTGTCGATGAGGTTGAGCACGTACGGCTCGTCGCCGCTGGTCCAGGGGAGCCGCACCGCCTGGCTCTTGATCGTGATGCCGCGCTCGCGCTCGATGTCCATCCGGTCCAGGTACTGGGCCCGCATCTGGCGGCCTTCCACCACGCCGGTGAGCTGCAGCATCCGGTCGGCCAGGGTCGACTTGCCGTGGTCGATGTGCGCGATGATGCAGAAGTTCCTGATCACGGCCTGGTCGGTGTGGGCCGGGGTGTTATGGCCCGCCTGACCGGGCCGGGTCTTCTGGACCGGCTGGCTGGTGGGGGTAGGTGGTGACACTCGCATCCGTTCGGGTTACTAGCCTGGACGTTCCATGATCCCACGTCCGGCTCAATGCCCTGGCCGGCTCTTCGGTTTGAGTACAGGGGCCTGGCTCGGATAAGCTACTTCGTCGGCGTCACTTCCAGCCAACTTCTGGTCGCGTCACTTCCAGCCAACTTCTGAAGGATTCCTACGCGTGGCGAACATTAAGTCTCAGATTAAGCGCAACAAGCAGAACGAAAAGGCGCACCAGCGGAACAAGGCCGTGAAGTCGTCGCTGCGTACGTCGGTCCGCAAGTTCCGCGAGGCCGCGGACGCGGGGAACCTCGACGACGCCAGCACGGCGCTGCGGGCCGCCTGCCGCGAACTGGACAAGGCGGCCAGCAAGGGCGTCATCCACAAGAACCAGGCCGCCAACCGCAAGTCGGCCATCGCCAAGCGCTACGCCGACCTCCAGGTCAGCTAAGCGCTTCGCACGTCACGGATCGTTCGTCAGTTTCGGCCGCTGTAACGGCTCAAACTGACGAACGATCCTTCGCTGTGCTCGGGCGCTGGCGGCTTGCGGGCGCTGGCGTCTGGCGGGCGCTGGCGTCTGGCGGGCGCTGGCGTCTGGCGGGCGCTGGCGGTTGGCGTCGCGGGCGGCTTGCCGCTCGCACCACCCGACTCGCCATTAACGCTAGTCACAGGCAGCCGGGGCTTACGTGGTTGATCCAGGCTGTGCGGTTGATTAGGCGTACCCCGTGAACGTTCCGAAATAAGGTGTGCCTGCGGTGCGCCTGCGGTGCGCCGCATGTGGCGGATGTGGCATGATCCCGACCCGTGCCCGGGCGGGTGGGCCGGGCAGGCCATCACCTGCCCCTGCCGTCACTGTGGCACCTAGCCCGGCCGGCACGATGTGGCATCGTCCCGGTGGTAACCAGTACACCTTCACATCGTGCCGGTTCAGGGGCAGTCGGGGACCGGGCGGTACCAGCTGGCTAGATGCCGTGAACCGGGATAAGTCCGGCATTTCGTTACAAACGGGGCCGCATGACC
>Ga0137407_10001838_pt1 | contig 13900 bp, 9 predicted proteins | sample CZOMad2_2_16fung_FD_108410 | JGI IMG/M metagenome (GOLD analysis project Ga0137407, IMG submission 108410) | Vadose zone soil fungal communities from Angelo Coast Range Reserve, California, USA - CZOMad2_2_16fungal (Illumina Assembly) | ecosystem: Environmental > Terrestrial > Soil > Vadose zone...
GGCCACCCAGTATTCGCCGTGGTAGAAATGCGGGCTGAGTACCGCCCCGCTGTCGCGGTCGATGATCGCGACTTCGGCAATGCCCCCCATGACTTGGGCATCGCAAGTCGCCGCCAGCCCGGCGAATATCGCGAAATAGACCATGCGGTTCATATCGGCTCCGTATCGAGACAGTCAAGGACTGAAGCGACACAGGCGCCCAAATGGGGGTAGCAACGCAAAGATTTCGGATTGGAGCCGCTCGCGGCGGTGCCGCGCGTCACGCGTGCCTCTCCTCCGTGAGGTTGAGCTCGGCGCGCAGGCGCTCACGAATCAGGTATTTCTGCACCTTGCCGCTGATCGTGAGCGGGAAGCTATCCACGAAGCGCACGTAGCGAGGCACCTTGTAGTGCGCAATTTGGCCGCGGCAGAATTCCCGGATCTCCTCGTCGGACGCGGTCATGCCGTCCCGCAGACGGATGCACGCGCAGACGGCCTCGCCGTACTTGGCATCGGGGACGCCGACCACGGCAACGTCGAGCACCGCCGGGTGGCGGTAGAGAAATTCCTCGATTTCACGCGGCGAGACGTTCTCGCCGCCGCGGATGATCATGTCCTTCACGCGGCCGACGATGTTGCAATAGCCCTGCTCGTCGATGACCCCCAGATCGCCGGTGTGCATCCAGCCGCCTGCGTCGATCACATCCCGCGTGCGCTCGGCATCACCCCAGTATCCGCGCATCACGCTGTAGCCTCGAGTCAGGAGTTCGCCGGCGGTGCCGCGCGGCGTGACGTGCCCGTTCGAGTCGATGATTTTCACCTGCACGTGCGGATGCACCCGGCCGACGGTACCCACACGCCGGTCGATGGGATCGTCCGGCCGACTCTGGAAGCTGACGGGGCTGGTCTCGGTCATGCCGTAGCAGATCGTCACCTCCGGCATGTGCATCTCGGCGACGACTCGGCGCATCACCGCGATCGGGCACGGCGATCCGGCCATGATGCCGGTGCGCAACGACGACAGATCGAACTCGCCGAACCGGGGGTGCTCCAATTCCGCGATGAACATGGCCGGCACGCCATACAGCGCCGTGCACCGCTCTTTCGCCACGGTCTCGAGCACCGCCAGCGGCTCAAAGCCGTCGCCGGACAACACGCTCGCCGCGCCGTGTGTCATGGCCGCCAGCACACCGAGCACCATGCCGAAGCAGTGATACAGCGGCACCGGGATGCAGACACTGTCGCCCGCGGTAAGCCGCATGCCCTCGCCGACGAAGAACCCGTTGTTCACGATGTTGAAGTGCGTCAGAGTCGCGCCCTTCGGCGTACCCGTCGTGCCGCTCGTGAACTGGATATTGAAAACCTGGTCCGCGTCCATCTGTTCCTCAACCGACTCCAGCACTGTCTCATCGAGAGCGTGCCCGGAGGCCAAAAGGTCGTTGAACGACAGCGCGCCGCCCACGGGTTCCGTGCCCAACTGAACCAGCAGGCGAAGCTCCGGAAAGCCCGCGCACGCCAGCCGGCCGGGCGCGGCGCCGGGAAGATCGGGAATCAGGGACTGAAGCATGGCCGTGTAATCGCTGCTCTTGAAGCGCGGCGCGAACACGAGGGCGCGGCAGCCGACGAGGCGCAACGCGAACTCGAGTTCCGAGCTGCGGTAGGCGGGATTGATGTTCACCAATATGAGTCCGGCGCGCGCCGCCCCGAACATCGTCAATATCCACTCCGCGCAGTTCGGCGCCCAGATGCCGATACGCTCGCCCGGCTCCAGTCCACAGGCGAGCATTCCGCGCGCCACCCGCTCGACCTCGCGATCGAAGTCGGCGAACGTGAATCGTATCGACTGGAACGGAACCACGAGCGCGGAGCGGTCCGGCACCTGGTCGACGGCGGCCTTCAGAACTCCGTCGACCGTACGATAGAGCAGCGGCTGATCGCTGGTGCCCGACACGAAACTCAAAGAGGGTTGCCGGGTGCGATGCATGTGACTCAGCCGGCCCGGGGTTCGGGTGTCATCAAGGCAGCGGGTAGATGATGAAATCGTCGTGCACCTCGAGCCGCGGCACATCCCCCATCGCGTGCACCGCTGACTGGAGCTCGAGCAGACGTGCATAGGGTAATTCCAATGAATGCTCGAGAGGATGGCTGGGAGCATGAAACTGAAAATCACGGCCGGGCGTCTGCGTCATCTCGATGTGGTTCCCAAGTACCCACGACACGCTGAGCGAGCGGGTGAAATTGACTACGCGGTCGACGCTCGCCCGGAAAGTCGCAAAATTGTCTACCTTGAAATAGAGCCGGCCGGCATACAGGAAATCGCCGGTCAGCAGCAGGTGCGTGCGCCGATCGAACACAGAAATCTCGGCGGCCTCGTGACCAGGAGAAGGGATGATATCGAGGACCCGGCCGCCCAGATCGTACGGTACGACTTCCTCCGGCCATGAGCGGATGTTGAAGAAGGCCGCGACCTGTTCCGGGGTGTGGCCAACGACTGTCGTCTCGGGGCGCCCGACAAACTCCTGGTCGCCCGCAACGTGATCGCCATGCCCGTGCGAATGCGCGACCATGAGCTGGATCGACTTCAAGCCCTTGGACTTGACCCAATCGGCGATGACCCGATCGATAGTCGGTCTGATCTGCAGCCCTCCGGCGCCCGTATCGACCTGCAGGACCCGGCTGGTCCCGAAGAAGAGGAAGATGAACGGACCCTCGAAGTTCGTCCTGATCGACTGCCGAATGACGAAGGTATCCGGGTCGTACTGCTGGACTTGCATTTCCGTTTCGGGACCGTGCGTCGCATCCATCCAAGGCTTGGCGAACGGCGCCGACGCGGACCGTGCGTCGTCCACCACGGCTCCCGCAAGTATCCCGACGAACCCTGCAAGCACGGCGAGGTGCCGCGGCCTGGTGCTATCTGCGCGCATACGAGATTTGAAACCGAACATCGCTTGACACTCCTACCTTGACTATTGCCGGTCTTAGCGCCTGCGTCAAACCGAGGGCCTTCAGAAAAGCCTTGGCACCTTTTCACAAGCGGTCGTCCCATGATATTAGACTGCCGCGGGAGTGGCTCGAGGCGAGCGTGCGCCGCTCGTGGCCGTGAGATGCGAAACAAAGTAGCTATCGAACGCAGGGCCGAGTCCCATGTCATTCAACACCCGCGGCCAATGCAGAGCGTTGCTGTTCGACAGCAGTGCGACATCGCGCCACACCGACATGTTGAGCAACAAGTTCTCGTCCTCGAATGGGCGAATGGACGTGGCATCGCCGTCCTCGGTCTGCAGGCGCCACACGAAGCCGGGCGAATGATCGGCCAATGCGTTGATTCGCTCCAGGTTCGCAGCAAATTCGGCCATGATGGGCGAGTCCATCGGCCCCTTGATGATGCCGATGTTCAGCTGGGCAAGCTCGTAGGCGGACATAGGAGCCTTCGGAAGTGGGTGCCAAAGGATACCGCACCGAGGATCGCCTGCAACAGCCGGCAAGTGCCCCCGCCCCAATACCCCCCGGCGGCCCTTTGGGTTGCCCCCTTGAGCTGGATTTGTGATCCATGCTTCGTGCGTTACCGGCAGAATTGGGTGGCCTTGGGACGCAGGCGAGCTGAGATGGCGAGAGAGGCGCGTACAATGGCTCGAACATGCACGGCGCGCCCATTCATTACTCGTACAACACGGTACCGTGGCCTTGTCGCATCAACCAGAGATATCCGCATGACTTCAAGTGAAAGTGGCCTTCTCGCATCGACCGGGGATATCCGCGTGAGCTCGAGTGAAACGCGCGAACTTCATCGCGCCATCGGCACTCGGCAACTCAGCATGATCGCGATCGGCGGCGCGATCGGCACGGGCTTGTTCTTCGCCAGCGGCGGAGCCATAGCGCAGGCCGGCCCGGGCGGCGCGATGCTGGCGTACGGAACCATGGGGCTTGCGGTTTATTGCATGATGCAGTCGCTGGGCGAGATGGCGACGCAATTGCCCATTCCGGGTTCGTTCGAGGCGTACGCCGAGCGCTTTATCGATCCGTCACTGGGTTTTGCGGTGGGCTGGAACTACTGGTTCAGCTGGTCGATCACCCTGGCGGCCGAGTTGGTCGCCGGAGCCCTCATCGTGCAATTCTGGTTTCCGCATTCGAACTCCACGCTTTGGGCCATGGGCTTCTTTGCGGTGCTCCTGGCGCTCAACCTATTGTCGGTCAAGGCGTATGCCGAGGCAGAATATTGGTTCGCCGGAATCAAGGTCGTGACCGTGATCATTTTCCTGGCGGTGGGTGGCTTGATGATTGCCGGCATGATCGGCGATCACAATGCAGGCTTTCATAACTGGACGCTGAGCGACCCCAAGTCCGGCACGCGGGCTCCCTTCGTAGGCGGCTGGACGGGGGTGCTGGCGGTGTTCTTGGTAGCCGGTTTCTCTTTCCAGGGGACGGAAGGAGTGGGTCTGGCCGCGGCGGAAACCACCAACCCGAGCAAGAACGTCCCCAAGGCGATCAGAACCGTTTTCTGGCGCATCTTGCTGTTCTACATCGGTTCCATTCTCGTCGTGGGCACTTTGGTCAGTTACAACGACCCTAACCTTCTGCACGGCGACGAGAGTCACATCGCCTTCTCGCCCTTCACCATGGTGTTCCAGATGCTTCCGCGATTCGGGTATTACGCCGCCAACCTCATGAATGCAGTGATCCTTTCCTCGGTGCTGTCTTGCGGGAATTCATCGATGTATGTGGCCTCACGGATGTTGTACGCGATGTCCCACAGCCGCAAGGCGCCGAAACTGTTCGGCAAACTCAACCGGCGCGGCGTGCCTGTGGCGGCACTGTTGGCCACGGGCTTGGTCAGCGCGCTGGCCTTCTTTTCCACCCTGGTGGGTGACCAGAAGATCTACCAGATTTTCTACAACGCCTCGAGCCTGAGCGGGTTCCTGATCTGGCTGGGCATCGCCGTCTGCCACCTGCGTTTCCGCAAGGCTTGGGTCGCACAGGGCCGAAGCCTCGACGAACTGAAATTCAAGTCCAAGTTCTACCCTTACGGCCCCTGGCTCGCCGTGGTCCTGTTCTTGGTGGTGTTGTTCGGCGCCAACATCGGCGTATTCCAGGCGCCGGTGTTCTCCTGGTTCGATTTCATCACCGGCTACCTGATGATTCCGGGTTTCATCCTCTTTTACCTGGGCCACAAATACTGGAACAAGACACGGGTAATACCCCTGAAGGACTGTAATTTCGAGATGGACTGAGCCGCCGCCGCGTCCCTCCCGCCGGGATTCCGGCCGTCCCCTGTGCGCCTGATTACACCCGTAATCGTTCCGGCCGATCACGCAATGACCGCGCAATCGACTGCGCGCATCCTCCCGACATGGGCCAAAGCATCATCATTTACGAACAAGATGACCTGATGCGCGCCCTGCTCGAGGAATGGCTGAGGAACGCCGGCTATCGAGTTCACGGTGTCGCGTCGCACAGCCCACCGGTGGATGACGCGGATCTTGTGATCGTCAGCATTTACATGCCCAAACATGCAGGAGCCCGGATGGTAGATGAAATTCGTGCCGCATATCCAGGAACGCCGGTGGTGGCGATCTCCGGACAATTCCGCTCCGGCCTCTCGACCGCCGGTGCGACGGCACAGACGCTCGGCGTCGCGCAGGTGATCGCAAAGCCGCTGACCCGCGAGGCTCTGCTCGCGACCGTTCGCGCTATGATCGGCCCGCCTAACTAAAACGGTGCGAGGCGAATGCCCACGTCCGACGATCTCATTGCGCAGCCCACCGCTTCCGTCCGGTTCACGCGGCTGCGGCTCGGGATCGTGGTGCTTGGTTTGCTCGTCATATTTGCATTTGCGGCCTCGTCCGCTTACGACGCTTGGCGTGCCTATCGCAATTCGCTCGCAGCAACCGATCGCGAAATCAGCAATGTCGCGAAGGCGCTCGCCGAGCAAACCGCGTGGTCTTGGCAGGGCATCGATTTACTGCTCCGGGATACGGCCCGTTGGTACCACCACGACAGCGCCAAGATCGCGCCCGAACGCCTCGATGAAGTCCTGGCGAATCGCACCGCCGGAGCGCCGCAGGTGCGGTTGATCACCATCGCCGATGCCAATGGAATACAGCGCCACCGTTCGCGCGGCTCCTCGCCGCCGAATCTCGACGTGTCCGACCGTGCTTACTTCATCGCTCAGAGGGACAGCACTGCGACGGGGCTCTTCATCAGCGAACCACTGATCACCCGGTCCGAGAACCGTGTGGGGATAGTCCTTTCGCGCCGTCTCGAGGGCGATAACGGAGAGTTCGCAGGGGTCGTCACCGCCATCGTCGACCTCGCGGATCTCGAGCGGTTCTACGGCTCGGTGACCCTCGGCAAGGGCAGCGCAGTCCAGCTCCTGCGCGACAGCGGCACGCTGCTCGTGCGCAACCCACCGGTGCCGGAAGCGATCAACAGAAAATTCCCGGAGCTCGCCGCCATCCCGAATGCGCCGGCGAGCCGCGTGGTGAACCCGATCGACGGCCGGCGAGACTTCATCGCGGTGGCACGCGTACGGGACACTCCACTGGTGCTGGCGGTCACTCGCGATGAGGCGGTTGCCATGCAACCGTGGCGCGATGAAGCGACTCGGCTGGCCGTCAACACCATTGTAGTCACCCTTCTGGGTTTGGCCGCCATCGCTGCGCTGTGGCGCCAGCTACGGCGCATCGAGATGGGTGAGCGCGCGCTGCGGGACAGTGAAGAACGCTACGCGCTGGCAATGGAAGGAGCGAACGAAGGGCACTGGGACTGGAACCTCGAGACCGACCAGCTATTCCTGTCGTCGAAGATGAAAATGCTCGAGGGTCAAGACGACGGCCATGCGGCCACTACCCGCGCCGCGTGGGATGCAAAAACTCGCATCCACGTCGACGACCGGGCACGGCTCGACGCCGCAATCAAGGATCACCTCGAGGGCCGCACGCCGAGCTTCGAATGCGAATACCGCGTAGAGCAACGCAGCGGCGACTGGCACTGGCTGCTCACGCGCGGCCGCTGTCTGCGGAACACGGCAGGCGAACCGTACCGGTTCGTGGGTTCAGCCATCGACGTGACGGATCAAAAGCAAGCGCAGGCCGACAAAGAGCATCTGGAGGCACAACTGCGGCAATCGCAGAAAATGGAGGCGATCGGCACTCTGGCAGGCGGCATCGCCCATGACTTCAACAATATACTCGGGGCGATCTTGGGCTATGGCGAACTCGCCCAAGAACGCTCGGCTCAAGACAGCGCATTGCGGCGCTACCTTGACAACGTGATGCACGCCGCCGGACGTGCAAAGATGCTCGTCGATCGCATCCTCGGATTCAGCCGCAGCGGGTTGGGTGAACGCGCATACGTGCATGTCCAGTCGGTCATCGAAGAATCCCTGGAACTCATCGCGGCATCCCTGCCCGCCAACATACGCCTGGAAAAGAAACTCGACGCCGGCGATGCCGCATTGATCGGCGATTCGACGCAATTGCATCAAGTCGCCGTGAATCTCTGTACCAACGCGGTACATGCCATGGAACACGGCGGCACACTCACCGTGCTTCTCGAACGCATTCGATTGACCGAAGGACGTTCTCTTTCGCGCGGCGCCCTCTCCCCGGGGAACTACGCGCGGCTCGTCATCCAGGACACGGGCAGCGGCATTCCGCCCGCCGTGCTCGAGCGGATATTCGACCCGTTCTTCACCACCAAAGGTATCGGCGAAGGAACCGGCTTAGGGTTATCGCTGGTGCATGGCATCGTTACCGATCTCGGGGGCGGGATCGACGTCAAAACGACCGCTGGAAACGGAACGAGCTTTGAGATCTGGCTGCCGATCGCGGCCGAAGCCGGAAAACCGGCCGTTGAAGCCGTGCGTGAGCTGCCGCGCGGGCACGGTGAGACGGTGATGATCGTCGATGACGAACCGATGCTGGCGGCGCTCGCCGAGGAAATGCTTGCGGAACTCGGCTACGAGCCGGTGGGTTTCGATTCGAGCAGCGCGGCGCTGCAGGCATTCCGGACCGAGCCGCTGCGCTTCAATCTGGTACTCACCGATGAAGCGATGCCGGATCTCGCGGGCAGCGACCTGGCAAGCGAGATCCGGCGCGTTCGGCCCGATGTACCCATCATTCTCATGAGCGGCCACGGGGGCGCACGTCTTGCGGATCGGGCGGCCGGAATTGGCGTGAATGAGGTATTGCACAAGCCGCTGCAGCGCAGTGACCTCGCCGAGTCGTTCGCACGCAATCTGAGATCGGCGCCATGAACGTGATGGAGAATCGCCACTATTCCGGTGATACAGTATTGAGTCCCGGCCTCGGAGACCATCGGCATGCGTGAGACCATTCAGCCGCACATCTTGGTCGTCGACGACGATCCGCAAATCCGCGACCTGCTGCGGGAATACCTCACCCAGAACGAGTTGCGCGTCAGCGTGACATCGACCGGCACGGAAATGTTGGCGATCCTCGCCGACCATGCCATCGATCTCGTGGTGCTCGACCTGCGCCTGGCGGGCGAGGACGGCATGGCCCTTGCGCGCAAGCTGCGCGAGGAGTCGGCGATACCCGTCATCATCCTCACCGGCGTCCGCGACGAAGCCGATCGCATCATGGGTCTCGAGCTCGGCGCCGACGATTACCTGACCAAGCCCTTCAGCCCCCGCGAGCTGCTGGCGCGCATCCGCAGCGTGCTGCGGCGAACCAAAGGGGCGGCGTTGACTGAGGCGAGACAGAGAGACGTTCGTGCCTACCGCTTTGCCGAATTCGAGCTCAACCTGCGCACGCGGCGCCTGTCAAAGCACTCCGGGCAGCGGTTCGAACTGACCAACGGGGAATTCAATCTGCTCGCCGCGTTACTGGCGGCTCCGCAACGGGTCCTCACTCGCGATCAGCTGCTCGAAGCCAGCCGGGTGTACGACAACGAGGTCTACGACCGTTCCATCGACGTTCAGGTGCTGCGGCTGCGCCGCAAGATCGAGGCCGATCCATCCCAGCCGCAGTTCATCGTCACCGAACGCGGTGTAGGATATTCATTCAGCGCACCGGTCGAAATTCTTTATTGACGGTCCCCTGCTGACCATCCCTTCGTGGAGAAGCCGCTGTGAAACGATTTCTGCTCGCGGCGGCCGCCATAACGCTTCTTGGGTCGGTCCAGCAAACGACTACTTGATGCAGGGCACCGTCTCTCCCCAGCGGTTTCGATCGCCTTTCTTGATGAACACCTCGGATTGATTGCTTGACGAGCGTGGCGCGGATGCGCGATACATATAGCTGTTCGGTCCCCTGCTCCAGCCCAACATGGCTGAAATTCCCACTTCGTTGGACGCAGTCGAACTGAGCGACCGGCCTTCTTCAAAGGCGTGCGACTTGGCGGTCGCCTACAAGTTATTCGCAGCCCCGAACTGTAGCAGTGATCATTCTTATCACAGTCCCGGACGCCGGTGGCCGACGATCAACTCCGGCTTTGCCACAGCGCGATCATCTTCCGATCAGCCCCACAGGCCGCCCAGCGCTTTGACCAGCAGTACGCTCGCGTCGAGCCGGCGACGGGCGATGTCGATGGCGGTCCGCTCATTGGTCAAAGCCGCGCTCTGCGCCGTCACCACCTCCAAGTAGCCGACCGCACCGCCCTGGTAGAGCTGCAGCGCGAGATCCAGCTCATGCTGTGCCGCGTTGACCGCCCGCTGCTGTGCCCCCGACTCCTCGGCGAGTACGCGCAGGGCCGCGAGATTATCCTCGACCTCCTGGAATGAAGTGAGCACCACCTGCCGATAGTCGGCCACCGCCGAGTCATACATCGCCTTGGCCGCGTTCAATTTCTGCTTGCGCAGGCCCCCGTCGAACAGCGTGCCCACCAATGGCAGGCCGACGGCCCAGAAGCGGCTGGGCGCGCTCGCCCATTGCGCAAAGCCCCCCGATTCATAGCCGCCGGTGAGCGACAGCATCAGGTCGGGAAAGAATGCGGCGGTGGCCGAGCCCACGTCCGCGTTGGAGGCCGCCACCAGACGCTCCGCCGCCGCCACGTCGGGCCGCCGCTCCAGCAGTTGCGAGGGAACGCCGGCGGGAATGTCCGGCGGCGCGAGCTGCGTGGCATTCGCCGGCAGCACAAATGTCGAGGCGGCTTCGCCGATCAGCGTGGCAATCGCATGCTCGAGCTGGGCGCGCATGACGCCGAGATCGATGAGTTGCGCGCGCGCCGTCTCCAATTCGGTCTGCGCCAAGGCGACGTCCGAATCCGATGCGGCGCCGGCGTTGAATCGCTGGGTCGCGATATCGAGTGCCGCCTGAAAGGCGACGACGGTTTGCCGCAGCAGGTCGGTCTGCGTGTCCACTCCGCGCAGGTCGAAATAATCCACCGCGAGCTCCGCGTGCATGCTGAGCTCGATCGAGGCCAGATCCGCTGCGCTCGCCTGCTCACGGGCCTTCGCGCCCTCGACGGTATGGCCTATCTTGCCGAATAGATCCGGTTCCCAGGAGGCGCTGACGCCCGCAGTGTTGTCCCACACGGTTTTGCCCGCGAGGCCCGTGCGCCCGACCACCGTCGATGAGGTACGGGTTCGATCGGGCCCGATTCCCGCCTGAACCGTCGGGTAATACGCCGAGCGGGCTTGACCCACCACCGCGCGCGCCTGCTGCAGCGACGCCACCGCCTTGACGATGGTCTGGTTGGACACGGTGACGCGCGCCTCGAGCTGATTCAACGACTCGTCATGGAAGACTTCCCACCAGGCGCCGCGATCCTGAGCGTCCTGGGGAGAAGCGGGCTTCCAGCCCGGCGCCGGCGCGACGCCGGACGGCCGCTCAACCGCGGTGCCGGCGGGCTGCTCCTTGAACGCTCCTGGCACATCGACGTTGGGCCGCACATAGGCGGGGCCGGTTGCGCAGCCGGCGAGCAGCAGCGTCAGGGCCAGCGCCCCGGCACTCGCGCGAATCTTGGTATCAAGTGCGAAATTCATGATCACTCTCCGACGACGCGCACCGGATCGCCGGGTGCGATGGCATCGCCCGGATTGGCGATGACGCGCTCGCTCACGTCGAGCCCGGAAGTCACTTCGACGGTCGTGCCGAAGTCCCGTCCCAAGGTAACCGTTCGCAGCTGCGCCTTGCCCGTCCCATCGACGACCGCCACCTGCACCCCGTTCGGGCGGAACAGCAGCGTATTCACGGGCACGGACAGGAGCGGGTGGGACGTGGTCACTTCCAGATCGACCAGTGCGTAGGCACCCGGCAGGACGGCACCGTCCTGGTTGTCGACGTCGACCTCGACGCGCAAGGTACGGCTGGCGGAATTGATCGCTCCCGAGGTGCGCGCCACCGTGCCGTGCAAGGGTTGGTCCGGCCGCTGCGGAAGGGTCAACGTCGCCGGCACACCGGGCTGCATGTCTTGTGCGTAGACCTGCGGGACGTCGACGAAGACCCGCAGCTTGTCCGTTTCCGCCAAATGGAACAGTTCCATCTTCGAGCCGCCGGCGCTGCCCGAATCGATCAACGCGCCGACGTCGATGTTGCGCGCGGTGACCACGCCCGCGAAGGGCGCGACCACGCGTTCGTAGGACTGCAATTTACTCAGCCGGTTCACGTTCGCCTGCGTCGAGGCGAGAGTGGCCGCCCGCGCCTTCATCGTGGCGACGTCCGTTTCGGCGACTTCGCGCGAGACCGCGTTGGTCTTGAGGAGGCCCACCCAGCGGTCGGCGGTCACCTTGGCGATGTCGTACTGAGCTTGAGCCGTATGCTCATCGGCACGCGCCTGCTCGAGCTGCGCGTCTACCTCGGGCGTCTCGATGGTGGCCAACAGCTCGCCCGCCGGCACCTGGGTACCGATGTCCTTGTACCAATGCGCGAGATAGCCGTTGGTGCGCGCAAAGATCGAGGCTTCCTGATACGCCTGCACATCGGCCGGCAACTCGATGCGCTGCACGGCCGGCGCCGCCTTCGGCTGCACCACCGAGACCACGGGCGCGCTGAACGACTGGGTTTGCGTGCGCAGCGCGGCGTGCGCCTTGAGTCGCGGCAGGATCCCGACCCCGAGGGCCAGCAGCACGATCACGAGCGGGGTCAAGCGCAGCAACCGTGTTTTCAAGTAATTGCCATCATTCATGATCTCTCTCCCATTAATTCGCGGACAGGATGGCCGTCCCGGCCGTATGTGCCTCGCGGCGCTTGAGCCATCCGTGTACCGCCGCAAATACGACGGGCACGAACAGCAAGGTGGACATGGTTCCGAACATGAGCCCGCCGATCACGGCGCGCCCCAGGGGAGCGTTCTGCTCGCCGCCGTCGCCGAGGCCAAGGGCCATCGGCAACATGCCGATCACCATGGCGAGCGCGGTCATCAGCACCGGGCGAAACCGCCCGAGGCCGGCGTCGAGGGCAGCGCGCAAGGGCTCCGTCCCCTGCGCCAACGTCTCACGCGCAAAACTCACCACGAGAATACTGTTGGCGGTCGCGATGCCGATGCACATGATGGTCCCGGTCAACGCCGGCACGCTGACCGTCGTGCCGGTGACGAACAGCATCCACACGATGCCGACCAACGCGGCCGGGAGCCCGCTGATGATGATCAGCGGGTCGAGCCACGATTGGAAGTTGATCACCATGAGCAGGTACACGAGCAGCACGGCGAAGCCGAGCCCGGTCAGAAGTCCCGTGAACGAGGACTGCATGGTCTGCACCTGTCCGCGCACCACGATGCTGGAGCCCTCCGGTAAACTGCCGCGTGCCTGATCGACCAGGCCGGTGATCTCACGCGCCACCCCGCCGAGATCGCGCCCCTGGACCGAACCGAAGATATCGATCACCGGCTGGACGTTATAGTGGGAGATCACGGCCTCCTGCGAGCCGCGATCGAGCGTGCCGAGCGAACCTAAGATCTGCGACTGCGCCGCTCCCGGGGTACCCGGACTTGCGCCCGCGGCCGTGCCCGCACCGGCAGCCGAACCGGCGCCGGCGCTGCTACCGGCAAGCGGAATATTGCGCAGGGCGTCCAGCGAATCCACCGTGTACTGCGGCGTCATGGTCATCAAGGGATAGCTCACCCCGTTCTTCGGATTGAGCCAGAAATTGGGTGAGGTCTGCGAACTTCCCGACAGTGCAATCAGCAGGTTCTGGCCGATCTGGTGCTGCTGGAAGCCGGCTTTCATCGCCTCCGTGCGGTCGACATCGATGTTGATCGCCGGCGCATCATCGGGCTGCTGGATGCGCAAGTCGACCAGGCCCTGAACCTGGCGCAGCCGCGCCACCAACTTCGTCGCCGCCGCCCGGTTGCCGTTCACGTCGGCGCCGACGATCTGAATGTCGATGGGCGACGGCAGGCCGAAATTGAGAATCTGGCTGATGATGTCCGCCGGCAAGAAGCCGAAGGACACACCGGGAAAATCGGTGTTGAGCGCAGTCCGCAGCGTCTGGACGTACTGCGCCGTCGGCCTGTGTTTGGGATTGAGCGTGACCAGGACGTCGGCGTCCGCATTGCCGATCGGCGACGCGGAATCGTAGGTGAGGTTGATGCCGCTGACCGGCAGACCGATGTTGTCCAGGATGCTGCCCAGCTCGGCCTTCGGAATCAGCGAACGAATGCGCGTCTCCACATTGTCCGTGATCCGCGCGGTCTCCTCGATGCGCGTTCCGGTCTTGGCGCGCAAATGCAGCCGAATCTCTCCGGTGTCCGAGGTCGGGAAGAAGTCCTGGCCGAGAAACGGCACCAGCGTTGCGGTCCCCAGGCACACGCCCAAGAACCCGATTGCCAACGCACGCGGCCGCGCCAACCCCCACTCCAGACGTCCGCGGTAGAAGTCGCGAAACTTCTCGAAACCGCGCTCGAAGCCGTGCTGAAAGCGCATGAAGGGCCCAAGCGGTTTGGCGGCGTCGGCAGAATGCTGCGCGGCGCTGCGCAGCAAATACATCGCCAGCGTCGGAATCAAGGTGCGTGAGAAGAA
>Ga0137407_10001839_pt1 | contig 13887 bp, 13 predicted proteins | sample CZOMad2_2_16fung_FD_108410 | JGI IMG/M metagenome (GOLD analysis project Ga0137407, IMG submission 108410) | Vadose zone soil fungal communities from Angelo Coast Range Reserve, California, USA - CZOMad2_2_16fungal (Illumina Assembly) | ecosystem: Environmental > Terrestrial > Soil > Vadose...
TATGAGAAGACGATCACGTTTCCCAGCACCTGCAGTCCCAGCGCGTGTGCCAGAAACATTGAGACGCCGCGAGACACCTGCCAGACCCACTGAGAATCCGCCGACTCCAGTGAGAACGGACAGTGTCGGTTATTTCCCGTCGTTTCCGGACCGCGTGGGCCGATTTAAGTGAGACAGGGCCGACTTAACTGAGACGGGATACCTGAGATGTACCTCTGTAGGCGGCCTGTGTCACCTTCGATGGACCTCGGCCGGGAGGCTGGCGAGTTCCCGGCGGTAACTCGACTGGGCTACCCGTCGTAGCAGCCGGGACGCATGTGCTCGAAGCGGAACGGTTTGAGCGTGACCGACTCTGGCCGGCAGCCGGCGACAGCGTTCATGTCTACCTGGGAGTAGATGTTCCCTTCGAACTCCCACACCTGCGCCCCGTTGTCCGCCTCGACAATGTGGGGCCCGCGGGTTGCAACGACGTCGGGAGGTAGGTCTGGAAGAGGCGGGCTGGCTCCACGACGTGATCGTCGACCGAGATCACGGTGTAGCGAACCTCGCGAGGCTCGGGCTCCGGCAGGAAGAGTTCAGCGTCGAGCGCCGTCACGGCTGGACGGTCTTTCCCTCGTCCACCGCTGCGACCTGCTGCCGCAACTGCGCGAGCTCCGCACTCGTGGCCGGCGGGACGCCCGGGGGCTGGATGGCGGTCCCGGCATCGACCGACAGCTCGACCCCTGTGACGTAGCGCGCCTCGTCGGAGGCCAGGAACAGCGCCGCGTTCGAGATGTCCTGCGGCTCGAGCAACCCCACCGGGAGGAGGTTGAGCGTTTCGAAAACGTGCAGCGCATCCTCTTTCGTAGATCCCGGGCGTCCGGTGAAGAGGTCAAAGTTGGTCTGGTTGAAGCCCAGCGGCGTGTCGACCGCGGACGGCGCAATAGCGTTGACCCGGATCGAGTGGGGCGCCAACTCGGCCGCCAGCGTTCTCATCAGCCCGGCGATTCCAGCCTTGGAAGCCGTGTAATGACTGAGCCCGTAATAGGTCGTCTTGGTCGCGGCGGAGGTCGTGAAGATGATCGAACCGCCGCCATTTTTGATCATGTGCGGGATCACCAGCCGTGCCGTCCGCCACGCCCCGGTCAGGTTGACGCTGATCGCCGTGTCCCAGATCTCATCCGTCGTACCGTCCCAGGTAGCCGAATGCGCGACGCCGTGATTGACATGCAGGACGTCGATGCGGCCGAACTCCTCGATGGCTGAGTCGACGAGAGCACCCATCGCCTGACTGTCGCGCGCATCGGCCTGACTGGCCAGGCACCGCCGATCCAGCTTCTCCACCAGCCGAACCGTCTCGGCAAGGTCCTCGGGCGTCGCTGCCGGATACGTCACCGCGGGCAACGGGGCGCAAATATCACTCAGGACGATATCGGCTCCCTCGCGGGCGTAGGTCAGCGCATGCGAGCGCCCCTGCCCCCGTGCGCCCCCGGTGATCAGGGCGACCTTGCCGTCCAGTCGGCCCATGTGGCTGTCCTCTCGATGCGACGACGGGGTCTGTCTGCTCATTGCCGGCCTGTGCAATATACATATAAAATATTTCCTATAGGTTACTTGAGCTTAACAGTCTCCGTGCGCGGCGGCAACCGCTCGCCGCCGATCCGGTCGCGCTGGTGAACACCCGCCGGCGGGACGCCGTGCTCGGCGGGCGCGATCGGACTTGCCCGGGCCGCGGTCTTGACGGCCGACGGTGCCTACCGGCAAGATGCCAATATAAAATATTTCCTTATTGACTGGGAGCTCTGTCCTACGACACGACCGGCTCTGCCGTGACCGCGGTCTGGCGCCGCTGGAAGTCGCGGTCAACCGCTTCCGGCCCGATCGCGACCCCGACCGGATCCAGCTGCGGGCCCAGCTGGATTACCCGGCCCGGTGAGTATCGCCGCGCCGCTGGACGGCCTGACGGTGCTTGAGGTCTCCAGCTTTATCGCCGCGCCGCTCGGCGGCATGACCCTGGCCCAGCTTGGCGCCGAGGTGATCCGGATCGACCCGCTTGGCGGCGGCCCGGACCTGGGCCGATGGCCGCTTGCGGCGTCCGGGACGAGCCTCTACTGGACTGCCCTGAACAAGGGCAAGCGGTCGGTCACGCTCAACCTCCGCGAGGCCGAGGGACGGCGCCTGTTCGGCGAGCTGCTCGCCGCCTCAGGCCCCGGCGGTGGCGTCGTCCTGACCAACGCGACTGGTCAGGGGTGGCTGGCCTACTCCGAGCTGGTCGCGGTCCGTCCGGACCTGATCCATCTGCAGATCCAGGGACATCGAGATGGCCGCGCCGCCGTCGACTACACGGTCAACGCCGCGACCGGTTTCCCCTTGACCACCGGCCCCGAGGGGTTCGAGGGTCGGTGAACCACGTCCTGCCTGCCTGGGATGTCGCCTGCGGACTGTACGCCGCGGTCGGCCTACTCGCGGCGGAGCGGAACCGGCAGCGCACGGGCGCGGGCAGCGAGATCAGGCTTGCCCTGGCGGACGTGGCGCTGGCCGTCGCCGGGCATCTGGGCTTCCTGGCCGAGGCCCAGGTCAGTGGCGCGGAGCGGCCCCGGATCGGGAACCACCTGTACGGTGGCCTCGCCCGCGACTTCCTGACCAGCGACGGCGAGCGGGTCATGGTCGTCGCGCTGACCCGGCGGCACTTCGCCGACCTGGCGGCCGTGACCGGGCTGGCCGACACGTTCGCCGAGCTGGAGCGGTTGCTGCACGCCGACTTCGGCGAGGACGGTGACCGATACCGGCACCGCGAGGTGATCGCGGCCCTGCTGGCGCCGTGGTTCGCCGGCCGCCCCCTCGCCGACGTCGAGCAGCGCCTGGCAGGCACGTCCATCCTGTGGTCGCGGTACCGGCGCTTTACCGACCTGGTGAGCGACGGAACGCTGGCCGAGAACCCGCTGCTGCGGGAGATCAGCCAGCCCGGGGTCGGGCTGCTGCTTGCCCCGGGCTCGCCGCTGGTCGTGGATGGCGCCGGTGAGCCCGCTCCCGCTCCCGTCTTCGGCGCGGACACCGCAGCGGTGCTGAGCGGACTGCTCGGCCTGTCCGCAACCGAGGTGCGAGCGCTGACGAAGCGCCGAGTGGCCGGGGGCCCGCGGTGATGGCAACGGGCCCCCGCCTGGCCGCAGAACAGCTGGCCGCAGAACAGAAGGGACAGCAATGCGACGCTTGACGGAGACCGACGGTCTGACCGAGACGCAGGTGGACATCCTCGACGCGGTGCGCGCGTTCGTGGAGGCCCAGATCATTCCGGTGGCCAGCGAGCTCGATCATGCTGATGCGTATCCGGACCAGATCGTCGCCGGGCTGCGGGAACTGGGCGTTTTCGGGCTGACCATCGACCAGAAGTACGGCGGGCTGGGGGAGTCCCTGCTGACGTACGCGCTGGTGGTCGAGGAGATCGCCCGGGGCTGGATGAGCATCTCCGGCATCATCAATACGCACTTCATCGTCGCCTACCTGATCGGCAGGCATGGCACCGAAGAGCAGAAGGCCAGCTTCCTGCCCCGGATGGCCACCGGTGAGATGCGAGCGGCGTTCTCCATGTCTGAACCCGGTCTTGGGTCCGATGTGGCCGCGATCCGTACCACCGCGCGGCCCGACGGCGACGACTACGTGATCAGCGGGCAGAAGATGTGGCTCACGAACGGCGCGTCCTCCCAGCTCGTGGCGTTGCTCGCCCGGTCGCCCGAGGGCGCGGCCCGGCCGCACCGTAACCTGACCGCCTTCCTGATCGAGAAGGACAGCGGATTCGGGCAGACGCGGCCCGGGCTGACGGTTCCGGGGAAGATCCACAAGATGGGCTACAAGGGCGTCGACACGACCGAGTTGATCCTGGACGAGTGCCGGGTCCCGGCCGGACGGGTGCTCGGCGAGCTCCCCGGCCAGGGTTTCTACCAGATGATGGACGGGGCCGAGGTGGGGCGGGTCAACGTGGCCGCCCGCGCCTGCGGAGTCGCGAACCGTGCCTTCGAGCTGGCCATCAGCTACGCCCAGCAGCGGCAGGCGTTCGGCAAGCCCATCGCGCAGCACCAGGCGATCGAATTCAAGTTGGCCGAGATGGGGACCAAAGTGGTGGCCGCCCACCAGATGATGGTGATGTCAGCGCGCCGCAAGGACGAGGGTGAGCAGAGCGACCTTGAGGCGGGTATGGCGAAGTACCTCGCCAGTGAGTACTGCAAGGAGGTCGTCGAGGATGCCCTGCGGATTCACGGCGGTTACGGCTACTCCCAGGAGTACGAGATCGAACGCCTGTACCGCGACGCTCCGATGCTGCTCATCGGGGAGGGCACCGCGGAGATCCAGAAGATGATCATCGGGCGACGTCTGCTGGACCGGCGGCTATAACGGCGTCTATTACTTCCTGGAAGGCATGCGCGACGCGGGTGGCGGCCACATCGTTAACCATCATCGATGGGTGGGCTGATCGGCAGTCCTGCACTCGCTCCGTACTCAGCGTCGGTGTCGTTGGCCTATCCGAATCCCTCCGGGTGGCATCAGTACGCGAGGCTGCGATCGATGGCGTCCAGGACGCGATCGGGGTCGGGGAGGTAGTCCTCTTCGGCGCGGGCCGGGGGATACGGGGTGTTGTACCCGCCGACACGCAGCACCGGCGCCTCCAGATGATGGAAGCACTGCTCGGTGATGGCGGCCGCGATCTCGGCGCCGAGGCCCACGAAGGTGGGCGCTTCATGGACGACGATCACCCGACCGGTCTTGGCTGCCGAACCGACCAGCGTGGGCAGGTCAATCGGTGAGAGGGACCGCAAGTCGATCACCTCGACCGATCGTCCCTCGCCCGCCGCGATCTGGGCGATGTCCAGCGCGGTACGGGTCGTGGGCCCGTACGCGACCAGGGTGACGTCGCTGCCCTCCACCACCACGCGCGCCTTGTCGAGGCCAGGCTCGGCGCTGTCCGGAGCGCCGGGCGAGACCTCGGCCTTGTCCCAGTACCGTCGCTTCGGCTCATAGAAGATCACCGGGTCGTCGCAGGCGATGGCCTGCTGAAGCATGACGTGCGCGTCCTGCGGGCTGGCGCAGGCGACCACGCGCAGGCCGGCCGTGTGACAGAAGTACGCCTCGTTGGATTCGCTGTGATGCTCCACCGCACCGATGCCCCCGCCGACCGGCACTCGGATCGTGATCGGGAGCCGAAGCGCACCGCGCGAGCGCGCGTGCATCTTCGCCAGCTGGCTGACGATCTGGTCGAAGGCCGGATAGATAAATCCGTCAAACTGGATTTCACAGACCGGGCGGTAGCCGCGCAAGGCGAGACCGATCGCTACCCCGACGATGCCGGACTCTGCGAGCGGCGAGTCGTATACCCGCCGAGGGCCGAACTCGTTCTGCAGCCCGTCGGTCACCCGGAAGACGCCGCCCAGCCTGCCGATGTCCTCGCCGATGAGCACCACCGATGGATCGTCGGACAGCGCCTGGCGCAAGCCCGCGTTGATCGCGCCGGCCAAGGTGAGCGTGGTCGGGCTGGCTGCCGCCGTCATGCGAACGACTCCTTGAATGCCGTGAACGCCGTGCGCTCTTGTGACAGCAGGGCCGTCTCAGCGACCAGGGTGTTGCGGAACGTGTCCGCAAGCTCCGGCGTCGGCAGGGCGTGACACGCGCGACGGGTTTCGGCAGTGAGGTCGTCCGCCTCGGCGTCGAGCGCGCCGCGGAACCGCTCGTCGATCCAGCCCTGTTCGGTGAGCAGGGCGGCGAGGCGCGCGAGTGGATCGAGGGCCTGCCACTCCTTGACCTCAGTGTCATCCCGATATCGGCGGGGGTCGTCGGAGGTGCTGTGCCCGGCCATCCGGTAGGTCATCGCTTCGATGAACGCGGGCCCATTGCCTGCGCGCACTCGTGCCACCGCGTCCGCAGTGACCGCGTGCACGGCGAGCGCGTCGTTGCCGTCTACGTAGGCGGCGCTAAGCCCGAAGCCGGCCGCACGTTGGTGCAGCGGGGTGCGGAACTGCGCCGCGGCCGGCGTGGAGATGGCCCACTGATTGTTCTGGCAGAAGAAGATCACGGGCGCCTGGCTCACCGCCGCCCAGTTGAGCGCCTCGTTCGCATCGCCCTGGCTCGAGGCGCCGTCGCCCAGGTAGGCGAGGACGACCTCGTCGGCTCCGTCCGCCTGGACGCCCATGGCGTAGCCGGTCGCGTGCAGCGTCTGGGTAGCGAGCACGAGGCTGTAGATGTGCATCCGATAGCGCGCCGGGTCCCAGCCGCCATGGGTGCAACCACGCCACGACGACAACAGCTCGCCAGGGGAGATGCCGCGGTAAAGGCCGACAGCGTGCTCCCGGTACGCCGGGAATATGTGGTCCGACGTCCGGAGCGCGCTCACCGAGCCGATCTGCGCGGCCTCCTGGCCTCGGCAGGACAGCCACAGCCCGAGCTCGCCCTGCCGCTGCAAGTTGTAGGCCTCCTGATCAAGGCTTCGGGCCAGCACCATCCAGCGGTAGAGGTCCCGGGCGAGTTCCGGCATTACCGACCCGGCGAACGGCGAGTCCGGCAGGACGCGGCCGTCCGGGTCGAGCACCCGGACGAGGTCGAGGTTCGGCGACGTGTCCAGTAGCCCGGTCACGCGACCACCTCGCATCGCTGCGCGGGCTTCTCCGTCAAGGCAACGGTCTTGACGACGTCGACGACCCGGTTCAGCCGCTTTTCGAGCATTTCCATGCCGCCCGGCGTCGTCTCGGGCCTGATGGTGAGCACCGCGCACAACCCGTCTGAGCCCTCGTCGCACCAAACCGTCATCGCGGCGAGATCGACAAGGCGATGCGCCATCATTGTCGTGATTTCCGCGAGCACTCGAGAACGATTGCGCGCCACCACAACCAGCAGCTCCTCAGCCATCTGCTAGGTCCGGCGGCGTGGACGTCAGCATTTCGCCGGCCTGAACGGGGACGGTGGTGACGTTACCGGGTGGCGCCAAGGGGGATACCCAGCTCGGGTTGTACCGGGAGGACGGGTGGTACGCGAAGTTCAGGTCGATGACGATCGTGGCGTCGCTTCCGCCGAGGTCGGCGCCTTTGACGGTGTCGAGCAGGTAGCGCCCGCCGCTGTACGTCGACGTGCCAGCCGTGCCATCGCGGAGCGGGACGAACAGTCCTCCGCCGTACTGCTGCAACCGCCAGACAGCGAGTTCGAAGTCGAGCGGCGCGGGCAGCAGGACGTGACCGAGCAGGCGCAGCGTCACTGCCTCCTTGCTTGATATCGGCAAGTCAAGCAGCTCCTCGTGCCGAACTGGCGCAAGCGGCAGCTCGAAACGCATCGCGGGATCGTACGGCCAGTACTTGATGCCTGTCGTCCGAATCTGATCGTCTGGAAGCAGCGGGCTCTGCGGATGGGTTCGGAACATCACGTCGCGCTCGGCGCGCCATAGTGCGTGTCCGGCGGCGGGATCGGCCTCGGCGCGAACGCGGGCGTACAGCTGGCTTGTCCGGCGACGCCAGTCGAACATGGCGAGTTGCGCGTTGTACACGGTTCTCCTCGGCGAGGTCTGTCAGCGCTCGGTGGTGTCCTGGCCGGTGTCTTCGACGGGGTCGGGGCCGTCGACCTCGACCACGAGCGGGCCGTGGCCGATCCGTACCCCGATCCCGGTGCGCGTTGTGTCTCCCAGGCTGCCCTCGCGGTGCACGATCCCAGGCGGGATGCGAACGAAGTCGCCCGCGCCGGCCTCGATGCTCTTGGCGCCGCCCGGGCCGTACTCCACCCGCAGTCGGCCGGTGAGCTCGTAGCCGTAGGTCACGTAGTGCGGGTGAATATGCCAGTTTGACCACTCGCCCGGCTCGTTGCACGTCTGGCCGACCCAGACCTGCTCGTCGCCGTCGTGCGCGTGATGATCGTCGTCGAAGGCCTGCCAGCGCACAACTCCCGGGGAGCGCGTCTCGGGCATCTCATCGTGACGGACGACGATCGGTTCTTCGCCAGTTTCTGACACTCGATCTCCTTAGGCAGCTCATCCGGACCACTTCATATATATTATACGCAAACATGGAGCCGGGCCAGATGGCCGCGGTCACCCTCGGCATCGGCGACGTCGATCCGCTGCCGCGCTCGGGCCCGGGGCTTGCGGCCGAGGGCCTACTGTCCGCCGGGCGGGATCGGAAAGAATTCGCCGGCCGCGACCGCACCTCGGTAAATGAGGGCGAAACGGCGTTCGGAGAAGACCCACTGCCCGTCTTCGCGGACGAAGGCATCGGTATAGCGACCGACCTCAACGTGGTCCTTGCTCTCGCCTGCCTTACGAGCGAACTCGAGAAAGGTGAAGCGCCCCGTTGCCCCGTTTGTCGCCGCATGCACTTGCGAGTCGACCATGAGCTGGATGATCCGGGATTCGTACCGGCCGATGATCTGCTTCCAGAGCTCCACGATGGCGTCGCGGCCGACTACCGTCCGTGGGCCGACGTGCCACTGCCCGTTGGCCGCCCAGGTTGTCGCCAACATCGTGGCGTCGAAGCGGCCGACGGCATCGAGGTAGCGGGCGACTAGGGCGCGGATCTCGCGCTCATCATGGGCGGACAGGACCAGGGCGGGATTGGCATCCACAATCGTTACCGACCTTCGAGGCTAGAGGAAGACCTCGCGACCGCCTGGCCGGCCCCCGCCCTGGATCAGTTCTTCCGCGGGGGCCTTGATCGACTCGTCCACGAACTCGAAGCGGATCCCGCAGGCGCCCGACGGCTGCGAGAACCACGCGAGGGTGCCGTCGGCCGGCGTGATGACCCTGGCATCGGATCGCAGCGCCTTCTCGCTCAGGTAGGTCGCCCGGTTGGCATCGATGGCGGCATCCCACAGCCCGACATGATGGAACCCGAGACGCGACCGGCTGTACAGCCCGTCGCCTGCCGCCTCGACCAGCTCCAGGTGCGGCGGACCCTGGTGGGAGTAGGCAGCCTGAACTTCGAGCCGGTGCTCGTCCGGGTCCGCGAGCCGGCTGATCCGAAAGGTCCGCGGACCGATGAACGTCAGGCCGAAGAGCTCCGCAAAGCGCCCGATCGCGGCGTCGAGATCCTCGACGAGGATCCCGAAGTGGTAAAAGGGCGAGACGGTCATGTCCACCTTCTTCGTGATGTGTCTCGCAGCCCGGGCGCGGCCGGGTGCTCAGAGCAGAATGTTGATGTTCTTGGGATGTAGGTACTCCTCGATGCCCGCCCGGCCGCCTTCGCGCCCGAACCCGCTTGACTTGACGCCGCCGAACGGGGCGGTCGGCGTCATCGGCGGGAACGAGTTCACCCCTATCCAGCCAGCCTCGAGGTCATCGGCAACGCGGTGCGCGCGGGACAGGTCCCGCGTGTGGAGGTACGCGGCAAGTCCGAAGCGGTTATCATTCGCGATCGCCACCGCTTCCTCTTCGTTCTTGAACCGGATGATGCTCAGGACCGGGCCGAACACCTCTTCCTGGGCGATGCGGCTGCTGTTGTCGACGTCGGCGAAGATAGTCGGCTGCACGAAGAATCCGCTCTCGAACTCGCCCCCGAGCCGGGAGCCGCCGGTGACGAGCCGGCTTCTGCCATCGCTCTTCGCGATGTCGATGTAACCCATGATTCGGTCGAATGCCGCAGAGCCGATGACGGGCCCCATGATGACCGACGGATCCAGCGGGTCGCCCTGAGGCGCGCTTTCCGCGATGGCCTTGGCCCGTTCGACGACCTCGTCGTAGACGGCGTCCTGGACGAGCAGCCGGGTGGGAAACAGGCAGCCTTGGCCGGCCGCGATGACTGCGCTCATCATCGTCGCCATCGGCACGGCGTTCTCAAGGTTGGCGTCCGCGAAGATCAGATTGGCTGACTTTCCGCCGAGCTCCATGACGACCGGCGTGAGCGACTCGGCGGCCAGCGCCATGACCTTGGATCCAGTGGCGGGACCGCCGGTGAAGGACACCTTCCGCACATCGGGATGGCGAATGATGGCCTCGCCGACCGCGGGTCCGCCGTTGAGAACGTTGAGCACGCCGTCGGGCAGTCCGGCCTCGCGGCAGATTTGCGCGAACCGCATGACCGCGAACGGGCTCTGCTCGGGAGACTTGAGGATGACGCAGTTGCCGGCGGCCAGGGCCGGAGCCACCTTCATCGCGGAGACGTGCAGCGGGCCGTTCCACGGGACGATCGCCCCGATGACGCCATACGGCTCAAAGAGGGCGTAGTCGAGCGCCCGCGCCGGGTAACTGTGCATAACCTCGCCGGCGAGCTTGTCTGCCCATCCTGCGTAGTAGTTGAGCCAGTCCACGGCCCCCTCGACGGTGACGATGGACGCCGGATTCCCGCCTTCGAGCGCGATGATCTGCGCGAACTCGTCGTTGGCGGCGGACAGGAGCTGGGCGATGCGCAGCAGCAAGTTGCGACGCGCGTCTGCCGGTGTTCTCTTCCACGCCGGAAAGGCCCTGCGGGCCGCGCGCACCGCGCGGTCCACGTCATCCTGGCCGGCGACGGGGAAAGAGCGGAGAAGCTCGTTCGTGGCGGGATCGACCCGGTCCATCGTTCCCGCGCTCGTCTTCGTGACCCAGGCGCCGTCGATCAGCATCCCTGGTTTCGGCAGTACGGCCGCTGCTTCTGCGTGCCGTGTCGCGATCGTCATTCGCTCTCCTTGCCGGCAGCGTCGTACTACTCGCGGTGCTTGACGCCCCATGGGTAACCAGAACGATATTCTTATTTTTTATACCGGTCAAGGAAGGCTTGTGCGTGGGTCACCGTGACTGCCCGCGCGGCTGGTCCCAGCGTCGCCCGCACTCGTCCCGCCTGTCCGCACGGGCGAGCTAGCATGAGCAGCACTAGAACTTATTTTCGTCAAGATCTGGCCTTGACCTCGGTGGCTATGCGCTGATAATACAGAATTGATTCTGGTTTTGGCCGATGGGGCATCGCAGGGGGTTCGCGCCGACGTCGGCGCTGGGCACTCGTCCGCTCTAGGCGGGCAGCGTGAGACGGCTCGCCTCCTGCGCGGCGGCGCGAACGTAAACCGCCAAGCAGGAAGCTTGCGCGAGGTCCGCTCGCCGCTGCTGGCCGAAGGAGCGCTGGCCCGTCGGCGGGAGGACGGTGAGCGTCTGACTGCCCGTCGCGCTCGTTGACTCGGCCGATCAAGAATACTATAATTTATTAGAGGCACTGCCCAGTCGAGGAGTCGTCCTTTGAACGCCACAGCAACGGTCGCTGAGCTTCTGTCGGAGATCAAGGTCATCGACGTGGACACCCACGTCATCGAGCCCTATGACCTCTGGACCTCGCGGATCTCGGTCAAGAAGTGGGGTGACAAAGTACCCCACGTCGTCTGGGATGAGGCCGCCCAGCGTGACGCATGGATGACCGGCGGTGATCTCCTCCGCTATGCGTGCTCGGCCGCCTACGCCGGCCACGAGCAGCCGCCGCCGGAGAACCCGAGGCGCTGGAGCGAGGTCAAGACCGCGACCTGGGAGCCGCATGAGCGGCTCGATCTCATGACCCAGTACGGCATCCATGCCGCCGTGCTGTACCCGAACGTTCCCGGCTTCGGTGGCGGCAAGTTCACCTCCGTGGCCGGCGCCGACGGGGAGCTGGCCTTGGAGATGATCAAGGCGTACAACGACTTCCTCGTCGACTACTCGAGCACCGACCCCGCCAGGTACATCCCGGTCATGGCGGTTCCGTTCTGGGACGTGGACGTGTCGATCGCCGAGATGGAGCGCTGCGCGGCCAAGGGGCATCGAGGCATCATCTTCTCCCAGCGACCGGACCTCTTCGGCTGTCCGCCCCTGGGCTCCCGGCACTGGGACAAGCTGTGGGCGGCGGCCCAGGAAATGGGGCTGCCGGTGAACTTCCACATCGGGGGCGGGGAAACAGACGTCAACCTCCTTCCGCCCGAGGCCGGCCGGCACGCCAACTACGCGTCGGTCTGCGCGCTGATCTACATGGACAACGCCCGGACCGTCGCGACCCTGATCGGTTCAGGCGTCTGCCACCGGTTCCCCGACCTGCAGATCGTCTCCGTCGAAAGCGGCGTCGGCTGGATTCCCTTCGCCCTGCAGGGCCTCGACTGGATGTGGAAGGAGACCGCGGTCGCCAAAGAGCACCCCGAATACGAGCTCCTCCCCAGCGAGTACTTCAGGCGCCAGATGTACGGGTGCTTCTGGTTCGAAGATGGCAACACCCTCGCTGCCACCATCGACTACCTCGGGGCCGATCGGGTCCTTTACGAGACCGACTTCCCCCACCCGACCAGCATGACGCCGGGACCCGCGAGCACCGCGCTAGCCGCGAAGGACTTCATCGCTCAGCACCTCTCCCACCTGCCGGAATCCACACTGCGCGCAGTCCTGCACGACAACGCTGCCGCCTTGTACAAGATCGGCTGAGCTCCCGCTGGCTAATCGGGTCGCAATGGCACGTCGTCGTCATCGGGGCAGCCTGTGGCCCGTATCGGGAGCAGCGTTGTCCGGGCAACTCTCAAGGAGGAAGTGGCTGTGGATTACGACTTGGTCGTCCGGGGTGGCCTTATCGTCGATGGCTCGGGGAGGCCGGGCTATCAGGGCGACGTCGCGGTTGCCGGGGGACGCATCGTCGAGATCGGGAAGATAGCGGGATCCGGGCGCACCGAACTCGACGCCGACGGGCTCGTCGTCGCGCCCGGGTTCGTCGACGGGCACACCCACATGGACGCCCAGATCTTCTGGGACCCGCTCGGCTCGTCCTCGTGCTGGCAGGGCGTCACCACCGCGGTCATGGGCAACTGCGGGTACACGCTCGCGCCGGTTCGCGCGGATCAGCGTCGGCTGGTCTCGATCAACATCGAGCGAGCCGAGGACATCCCGGCCGAGGCCCTGGCCGAGGGCGTTCCGTGGACGTGGTCGAGCTTCGCGGAATACCTCGACGTAGTGGACGCGCTGCCAAAGGGCATCAACTACGCGGGTTCGATCGGGCACTCCGCGCTGCGGATCCGAGCCATGGGTGAGCGGGCGTTCGACAGCACCGCGACCGAGGACGACATGGCGGTCATGGAGCGCGAGCTGAGCGACGCGCTGCGCGCCGGGGCCATGGGCCTGTCCACCTCGAGGAACAAGGGACACACCACCTCGGACGACCGGCCGGTGGCGTCGCGGGCTGCCTCCTGGGACGAGCTCACCCGGTTGATCAGCCTCATCGGACGCGAGAGCAGCGGCAACTTCCAGATGGGAGGAGACGAGGGCGCCAGCATCGACGAGCACCTGCGGCGGCTGCAGCAGCTTGCGATCTCGACGGGTGTCCCGGTCGTCAACAACACCGGCGACCCCAACGCCATCCCCCTCTTCGACGAAACCGTGACGCGTGGCAGACAGCTCTGGATACTGACCCATTGCCGTGGCTTCAGCGTGCTCCAGTCCTTCAGGTCCAGGCTGTCCTTCGACTTCCTCCCTGGCTCGGAGTGGGCTCACGTGCGGAGCCGGCCGCTTGAGGAGCAGCGGCAGCTACTCCAGGACCCGGACGTGCGGGCCAGGCTCATCCATGCCGCCCACCACGGAGACTATCGGCCCATCTCGTCGGCGGATCCGTTCGAACCAGACTTCGAAAAGATCTTCACGATGAGCAGCTCATACCTGCCGACGGTCTCTGTGGCCGAAGAAGCGCGTCGCCGCGGCGTCGACCCGGTGGAGATCATGATCGATACCGCGCTCGCGGACGACTTCAACACCGTCTTCGTCCAGTCGTTCTGGGACACCTCGGCGCGGGCCTTCTACGCCCAGGAGGGCGAGGACAGATTCGCCACGTTGCTGCGCAACCCCAACACCGCCATGACGTTCACCGACGCGGGCGCGCACCAGGGCCAGGTCAGCGATTGCTCCATCCAGACGCATCTGCTCGCCTACTGGGTGCGTGAGCGGCAGATGTTTAGCATGGAGGAGGCGGTCCGGATGATCACCCA
>Ga0137407_10001840_pt1 | contig 13883 bp, 16 predicted proteins | sample CZOMad2_2_16fung_FD_108410 | JGI IMG/M metagenome (GOLD analysis project Ga0137407, IMG submission 108410) | Vadose zone soil fungal communities from Angelo Coast Range Reserve, California, USA - CZOMad2_2_16fungal (Illumina Assembly) | ecosystem: Environmental > Terrestrial > Soil > Vadose...
CCGGCAAGCAAGGCCCGGTTTCCCACCAGGATCTGCGCTCCGCCGCGCGACGCGATGATGCCGAGCCCAGGCTGGTAGTTGAACTTGTCGGGTTCGCCGGCATGGAGCATTTCTGCAGCTGCGCGCCGGAGGATGGCCGAGGCCAGTGGATGCTCCGACCGCTTCTCCGCGATGGCCGCCGTCTCCAGCACTTCCACGACGGTGGCGCCTGGGACCGGGAGCACCTGCGCGACCTCGGGCTTCCCGAGCGTCAGCGTGCCGGTCTTGTCGAGGACGACGGTCTGCACACGGCCGAGCGCCTCCAGGTAGACACCACCCTTGATGATCGAGCCGAGGCGCGCCGCGCGGCCGATGCCGCCCAGGATGGCAAGCGGTGTGCCGGCGGCGATGCCGCACGCGCCGGCCACGATGATGACGGAGATGGTTGCTCGGGCGTCGCGCGTGACGAGAAACGTGAAGCCGGCGCACGCGAGTGCGAAGTAGACGAGGTAACCGGCGAGGCGGTCGGCTGTCTTCTCGATCGGGGCGCGCGATTGCTCCGCGCGCTCGACCGCTTCGATGATGCGTCCGAAGGCAGTGTCGCGCCCGATCCCGGTGGTGCGGATTTCCAGCGCGCCAGACTGGTTGATCGTGCCCGCGAAAACCTGCTCACCAGCCACCTTCTCGACCGGCATCGACTCGCCGGTGATGGTGGCCTGGTCCACGAAGGAGTGCCCGCCAGCGACGATGCCGTCGATGGGGATGCGCGCGCCGGGCTTGACCAGGATGATCTCGCCCACCCGAAGCTCGTCAGCAGAGACCTGCCGTTCCACGCCGCCCCGGCGAACGAGCGCAACGCGCGGCAGGAGATCGACGAGCTGTTTGATGGCCTTGCGACCGCGACCGACCGTGAGCCCTTCCAGCACCTCGGCCACCAGGACGAAGAGCACGATCACGAGCGCGGTGAAGAACTCTCCGATGACCGCCGCCGCGCCGATGGCGATGGTCATGGATAGCTCCATCGTCATGCGGTGCTTGAGAAGAGCTTCGAGGGCCTCGCGCCAAATCGGCCAACCGCCGATCAGCAGCCCCGCGATTGCCAAGACGTCGAAGCGCGAGACCGGCTGCCAGACATGGAACCACGTCAGCACCGCCACGAGGGCGACGAGCCCGATCCGGATCACGTCCCAGCGGTCGAGGCCGCGGTGGTCCTCATCATCGTGCGGCAAAGGGTGCTCCGTCATCGTAGGTAGGTCCGCATGACGTCGAGCAACTCCTGGGTCGCCTCGGCCTTGGGTGTCCCCGGGCGCTCGTCCGGATCGAGGATGTGCAAGCGAACATGGTCCTCCAGCACCTCCACGATGAGGCTGTTCATCGCGCCCCTTGCGGCCGTGAGCGTGTGCAGCACGTCCGCGCACTCGGCGCCCTTCTCCAGTGCCGTCTCCACCGCCTTCACCTGGCCTGCGATGCGGCGGATGCGTCCGAGAAGCTTCTCCTTTTCGTGTTGGGTGTGCATGGTGCTTGATCTAACACGAGGTTCCTGTATAGGCCACCGGGTATGGCTAAGTACCGTACTGGGTATAGATGCCTTGTCCCAGGCGTACGAGACCGATCTAGCGGACGACCTTTATCGCCAAACGCCAGACGCGAACGGTAGCGCGCCGAGGTAGACAGGTCACGACCGTCCTGGTTCGACGACAGACAAATGCTGTTCTATCAGCTCGTGCCGCCTCCATCTGCGTCGGCAGCATCGCGGATGCTCTACGCGGTGCAACGCCTCGCAGGGATGTTTCGCTCCTCGGACTCATTGGGAAGAGCGCTGCGTATCAAACCGCCGGTTTGGCCTGCCTCGCGCTCGCGATGACGGCACTACGTCGGGGTGCTGTTTCAGGCATCGCCACCGCAAGGGCGGCGACCGCTACCATCGCAGCGGCGCCTGAGGTGAGGAAGGCGGCGTCATAGCCGTAATTCTGGACCATGATCCCGGCGAGCAGTCCGCTGGCCGAGGCGCCTATGCCTTGGAATGTCGCAACGGCGCCTTGGGCCAGATTGTACCTTCCTGTGCCGCGCATCAGGTCGGCCACGACCAGCGGGGTCAGCGCGCCGTAGATGCCTGCACCGACACCATCCAGCAGTTGCACCGCAATCAACCAACCGCTGTCGTTGGAGAGCGTGTACAGAACGGCGCGGATGGGCAGGATGCCAAAGCCGACGAGGAGGAGCGGCTTGCGGCCCCAACTATCGGCCGTGTGGCCGACCAGAATCGCAATCGGCAGCATGACCAGTTGGGCGGCGATGATGCAGAAGGACATCATCGCGGTCGCCGAGCGAGGGTGCGCAACGGCGAGCTTCTGGCCCACCAGAGGCAGCAGCGAGGCATTGGCAAAATGGAACAACAGCGTGCAGCAGCCGAAAATCACTAACGGGCGGCACTGCAACAGCACTTTCCAGCTCGATGTTCCGTCCTCGCCCTCGATTGGCTTGCGATCTGCGCCGCGCGCGCGCTCGTGATCGATGGCGGCGGCGGGAATGGACAACGTCGCCACCGCCGCGAGCCCGGCGAAGACTGGGACGAGCAGGAAGACAGCGCGCTGCGACGCGGCCCAGCCGACAGCGCCCGCCAATAGAGCGATGACAACGTTTCCGGCGTGGTCGAAAGCGGAGTTACGGCCCATCCGCCTCGCCAGAACCGCGCGACTGACGACGCCGAGCGTCAGTGCGGCGACGGCGGGACCGAACACGTCGCCCACAATGGCCATCAGCGTATTTGCGATCATCACCGGCCAGAAGCTGGGCGCGGCGAAGATTGCGGTGGCGCCGACCGCCAGCACCGCGAGCGCCATCACGACCACGCCGCGCTTGCGGCGCGTGGCATCGATCGCCGCCCCGACGGGTGTCTGCACGGCCAGGCCGAGCAGCCCACCGATCGTGGTGACCAGCCCTACCGCCTCTTGGCTCCAGTGCTGCTGGGTCACCAGAAAGACGTTGAGATAAGGGCCGAGCGCCCCGCGCACGTCGGCGAGAAGGAAGTTGATTGCGTCGAGCGAGACGGGATTGAACCTGCGGTTCTTCTCCGGTGCGCTCAGTGCCATAGCCAGAGCGTCCCGATCAGGAGGGTCAACAAAGTGAGCGGCGCGCCGACCTTGAAGTAGTCACAGAAGGCGATGGTGATGCCGCGCCCGGCCGCCTTCTGCACCACGATCAGGTTGGCGATCGAGCCGAGAATCGTGAAGTTGCCCGCCAGTGTCGAAGCCATGGCGATCACCAGCCAGGCGGTATCGTGGTTCTTCAGCGGCTCGACAAAGGGCCTGATGACCAGAACCGCGGGCACATTGCTGACGAGGTTGGACAACACGGCGGTGACGGCGCTCAGGACAGGGGTCTGATCAAGGTGCAGCTGAGCCACCGCAGCGATGACGTCCTTCGTCAGCAGCGCGTGCTTCGCCCCGGCGACGATGATGAATAGGCCCGCGAACATGAGCAGCAGCGTCCAGTCGATCTCGGCGTAGATCCGTGCGCTCTTCACCCGCCGGGTCAGCAGCAGCAGGCTGCCAAGGATGATCGCCGCCTTGGCGGGGGACTGACCGGCGAAGAAGAGCCCGACCATCATGGCCGTCGCCAGCAGGGCGCGCCATGCCAGGACGTGATTGAAGCGGATCCGCGGTGTCGTCGCCTCCAGCTTGTCGCCGGAGGCGAACTCATCGCGATGCACCAGGCCGATCAGAGCCACGGTCAGTCCGAGCCCGACAAGCGCGATCGGCGCCAGGGCACGAGCGAACTGCGCGTAGGGGATGTGCGAGAAGCTGCCGATCATGATGTTCTGGGGATTGCCGGTGATGGTGGCGGTCGAGCCGATGTTCGAGGCCATGGCCACGGCCAGCAGGTAGGGCAGAGGCTTGCGGCCCGCGGCGACCGTCAACTCGAGGACCAACGGCGCCAGGACCAGACAGATGGCGTCGTTGACCAGGAAAGCGGAGAACACGCCCGAGACCGCGCTGATCGCGACGAGCAGGAGGAACGGGTGGTGCGCGCGGCGGACTACCCACGCGTTGACCGCCGCGAAGAACCCGGAGAGCCGTAGGTTCGCCACCACGATCATCATCCCGAGCAACAGCGTGATGGTATCGAGGTGGACGGCCTTGTATGCCTCGTCCAGCGGCAGCGCGCCTGACGCCACCATGAGGGCGGCACCCACGAGGGCGATGCCGGCGCGGTCGATGCGCAGGCCCGGTACCCTGCCGACGGCAAGGGCGAGGTAACTCGTGGCGAAGATGACCCCTGCAGCTCCTCTTCTCAGGTCACCGTCGAGCACGCTTACGGCAGGCAGTACCCTGTGGGCCAACCCGGCGGCCAGGGCGAGCAGCACGACCACGGCGATTGCGAGGATGCTCAGAGATCCCACGCTGCGCTTACACCGGCGAGGCGTCTTGGCTTCAGCGCGATCGTCCCCAGCGGCGTTCTCACGCAGGGCGACTGAAGCCCGCACCGCGGGCGTCTCGATCATGGAGTCCTCTCGTCCGGGCCGGACCGCCCGCGAGGTGGATGCGCCGCGGCCGGTCCGCCAATCACGCTGCGTGTGCGCCTTTGCCGTCCGTCGGCGGCTTGTCGTGTTTCGGCTTCTTGAGCTTGATCGGGCGGACGCTGGAGCACCTCTTCAGCGTCGCGAAAGGTGGCGCACATGTTTCTTGCGATCACGTAGACCGCGTCGCGGTGCTGCATCACAAGCGTTGCGAGGGCTGCCCCGCTAGGTCTCCGTGCGCGCTCGGCCAACGCGTCGTCGCGCGTGAAGGAGTCTTCGAGTGCTCGCCTGTGGTCATCATGCACGGCATCAGCAAAGCAGGATCCGGACCAACGACCCAGCTGTCAGGACACCCTTCAAAAATTCGAAAGGAACGCCCTTTCTGATCGATCCGTGACAGGGGTGTCGGTTCAGCGCGCACCGAGCACCATCTCGCAACCGTAGCGCTCTTCGAACCGGCGACGTCGCCTTGGCAAGGCGACGTCTAACCATCGCACTTGGCGCGCCGCGCAGCGTTCCCTGTCAGGAGCACGCTACATGAGGCGTTCCATTGTGAATCTCACCGTCATCAGCCCCGATGCCCGACAAGTACTCGCTTATGAGTCACCTACGGCTATATTTGCCAGAGCGGCTAATTTCCCCCCAGGTGACGCCTCCAGGTGACGGCCCGACGGTGCGTCACACTCGCTGCGTTCCGGAACATGGGGGCCGGCGAGTATCCGACCGCCGCGGCGGAGGAGATCGTCTCCTTCGTGAAACGGCTCTAGCTCCGCAATGCAGCGGAACACACAGGATCGGCCCTAGGTCACCTCGACATGGATGTCTCCTTCGACGATGCGCAGCGGATAGGGCTTGAGACACGCACTCTGCGGGTTGATCCCCCTTTCCGGATGCCACTGGCGCACGGGGGGACCGTCCTGAGCTGGAGATCCTTTTCTTTCACAACGTCGCGCGCGAGATGGCGCAGACGATGACCGATGACATGAAGGACCCCTCGGCCTCCAACCTCAGCACGACGATGAGATACATGCATCTGTCCCCGCTGTTGAACCACGCGATCAGGCTGCTCGAGCAGGCCCTCTCCGCCGACAACGCGTAGGGAGAAGAAACGCGCTGCCGCCATGCCGACGCGACTTCCTCCGCGTCCATCTGATCCGGATGCTTGCCGGCGAACTTCTTCGCTGCTTCCTCGATACCGTTTATACCCGGGCCGAACGACAACCTCCGCAGCGCGAGCGACAGTGCCTCATCGCCGGTCAGGTGCCGAGACACCCAAGTTGCCAAGGCGAAATTCTCCAACACCCACTGCACGTGAGTGCGCCGCCGCGCGGCGTTCCCTGTCAGGAGCAGGCTACGTGGGGCGTCCATTGTGAATCTCACCCTCATCAGCCCCCGATGCTCGACAGGTACTCGCTTATGGCCTGGAGCTGGAACCGAAGCGCTCCACCGATCCGTAGGCCGCGGAGTAGGTTCCTCTGGCAGAGTTTGTAGACGAGGGCTGAACTCACGCCGAGGCGGGTCGCGACCTGGCGGACCGTCAGCAGGCGCTCATGCGGCCCTGGATCGGGCGGAAGTTCGCGCACCACCGGCGCACCAACCGGAGTCTCAACCAGTGGGAGTAGTGCTACGGTATCCACAGTCGAGGCTTCTTGCTCGCCCGTGTTTTCCGAAGGTTGCTCCGGGGTGCCAGCCGAGGGTATGCGGTGGAATTCCTCCAGTGCCCGTTCGGGACCAGGGGGTCGCAGGTTCAAATCCTGTCTCCCCGACTTAAGCAGCTTAAATCATTCGTAGTTTCACCTCTTGCGGGGCTCACCCGGGCCCCGCAAATGCCTGGTCGAAGCCAGGGGGGCGCAAGTTCAAGCTTGCGGCCTCTTCGACCAGGCTAATCGTCCAGAGTTGAAGAGTTGCCGATTGCCGGCCCCTTCTTTTCGCGCTGAGCGCTCTGGCACTGCGACAAGGTGGCGACAAATTCTTGCACGGCTACAGGCCGAGACACCGTCACGCATCACTTCCGAAGGCGACCACCACAGGTGCGATCCGCTTGACGCTAGTGCACATGCGCGCCTCGGTGCAATCCACAGCGGAGGCCCCGCCAAGGCAGACGCGGGCCCCTGGCGCTGGCTCGATACCCCCGACGAGGCGTTCGACAGGCTGAAGCCTTTGCAGGTCCTCGAGCACGGCCAGGACGATCGACTCTGGCGATGATCTACCAGCTCGAAATCGGGGGTTAGCCCGCGGGAGCAGCGGTCGGTGTCAATCGAGCACGACCGGGAAGCGAGTCCCGAGCACTATAGCCTTCACCCGATCCACCAACTCTGCTCGTACCGGGCGGAGCCGCTGCTCCCGGAACACCTGCGCAGCCTCATCGTGAAGGTGCTCCATCTCGCGCACACCTTGGAGAAGGTCGGAGCGAGTGAAGAGGAGCTTTCTCGGGTCGACGCGCCTTGTCCGAAGAGCGACGCCCGCCCGCCGGTCGCATCGACAGCGGCACGCCCGCTCCACGAGCCCGCAATTCGAGCGCATGAACGTCTGGATCTGTTCCCGGGCCCGCTGAAGTCGCTTCCGATACGCGGCCGGCTCGATGTCGAGAATGTCCGCGGCCGCCGCGCCGTCCAGCTCGAACACGTCGCCGAGCACGTACGCGAGCCGGTGTTCGCGATCGAGGCAGAGGAGCATCGCCTGGGTGCAGCCGATCTTGATCTCCTCGACGATCGCCTTTTGATCGGTGCTCGTCACACCCGCGGGCACCGGCTCACCGATGCCCTCGGAGAGATCGTTCGCGAGCCGGTCGAATCTCCACTGCTGCTGCTCGAGGCGGCTCTGCTTCACCGACAGGAGGTGGTTTGCCGAGATGCGGAACACCCAGGTCCGCAACATGCTCTCGTGCCGGAACGTCGAAAGATGGGTGAGCACCTTGACGAGGATCTCCTGCGTCGCATCCTCTGCGTCCTCGGGGTGCCACAACATCCGCAGCGAAAGCCGGTACACGTCGTCGGCCAGGGCCCGGACGATCGCGTCCGCCGCTTTCGCATCACCTGCGGCTGCGGCCTGCGCGAGATCCTCCAGCGACGTCACCTCCCGCACGACGCCACCTCCAAGAGGCTCCTGAGCAGACGCAGCTCCCGCTCGAGCGTCGCCACCTGTCCGTCGAATACGGGGTCGGGCATTCCCCGAGCCTGCTCCTGCGTGAACACATAGAGGCTCCCTTTGCCGAGCGGCAAGATGCGCGAGTGGGCCACGGTCGTCACGCCAGGGGCTGGCGTGATGTGAAAGTCCACGATGCCGAGGCGGGGATCGGTGACGTAGCGCATCTTGACCTCGCCCTGCGGGGTCGTCACCGCCCACGCGTCGCCGTCGCGGCGGATCGCCTTCGCGAAGCCGGCGGCCCAGCGAGGCAGGTTCTCCGGCTGGGCGAGGAACTCGAACGCGTGCTTCGGGGGAACGTCGATCTCGATGCTCTGGGTATTGTGGCGCATGACCCGGCTCCCTCTGGGGGCTTGCTCGTCCCCCCGGAGATTTCGACACCGGCCGCGAGCCGGTGTGACCAGACTTCGCGCATCACGCCGTGGCCGCGCCCGGCTGCTCGCGCAGGAGCAGGCGGTAGCGCGCCCAGAGCACGTTGAAGGCCGCGAAGATCGCAGCGAACGCCCACCCGAGCGCGGGACCGCCCTCCAGCTCCGACCAGACGAGGCCCACCGTCGCTGCCGCCGACCAGATGATCTTGAGGTTCAGGAGCGCGCGGAAGGCGGCCGCGCCTTCGCCGCGCCCGAGCAGTGACTGGATTCCGATGCCGAACAGCGCGGCCGCGACCAGCCGCGTGGCGAGCGGGTCCACGGCGGGCCAGCCCAGGAGCGACAGCGTCCAGCGCGGTGCGAGGAAAAGTGGCAGCGCGAAGAGCACGTCGGCAAGGAAGTGGATCACGAACCACGTGCGCAGCGAGCTCGGCACCATGGGCACCTCACGGTTGCTCGACTTCCAGATGTGGCGCACGTTACACCGAGTAACGGCGCGCCTCTTCACGAGTCGAAGTGCCATGAGGCCCGAGATGCGCAAGCGATGGAAGATCGTCGCTGCGGTTGTCCTGGTACTCGCGCTCGCTGCCGCCGCTGCCCTCCTGCCCGTGGGAGATCACGCGCTCGGCCGCGAGCTCGCGCAGCCGGTCGAGCGGCAGTGCGAGGTTGCGGTCGCGCACGATTCCGCTGTGGTCGAAGGACTTGCTGCGGTGGTGCTCTTTGAGGTCGGCGCCGCCGGCTTCGCCACCGATGACGCGGAACGAAGCGTCACCACCCTTCACGCGCGGATCGAAGGGAGCCTCGCCCGGCGGCACGAGCCCCGCGGTCGTTACCAGGGCAACCGTGCAGGCATCGAGCGGCCTCACGAACTGCGCGCGCGGCACCGACTCGACGCGTCGCCACGGATACACCTTGAGCGTCGGCCGCAGCCAAAGCGGCAAGTCGTCGATGCGCGCCATTTCTGCTCCGACGTCTCAGCGGCGCCTCCGTTACTGCGTTCCGTGCCTTCGCCGAGCAGCAATTACTGCTAGATCCGATTGGCGCCGTGAAGCGACGACTTGCATGAGCGATGTGAAACACATATAGTCACATGGCTATGCAACGTCTCTCGAGCCTGGATCGCACGTTCCGCGCCTTGGCCGACGGCACCCGTCGTTCAATGATTCATGCGCTTGCGCGAGGCGAGCATCGCAGCGCCGGCGAGCTCGGCCGCCAATTCCGATCCGCCCAGCCCACGATTTCGAAGCACCTGAAAATCCTGGAACGAGCCGGGCTCGTTGAACGCACGATTGAAGGGCGCGTTCATCGGTTTCGGCTGCACCAGAGGCCGCTTCAAGAGGCGGGTGGATGGATCGCGCGTCACCAGGCTTTTTGGGAAGGGGCGGTCGGCCAGCTCGATCGGTTGTTGTCGGAGGCTCCGAGCAATGAGCGCCGATAAGACCCACTTGGAGGTGCGCCGACGCTTCGCTGCTGAGCCCGAAAAGGTGTTCGCCGCATTTGCCGAGGCACGCCTGGTCGGTCGGTGGCTCTCGCCGTCTCCAGACATCACGCTCACCTTGCTGCAGTTCGATTTCCGCGAGGGCGGCGCCTACCGCTTCGCCTACGGCGTTCGTGGAGGACAGACCGTCATAGTCGGTGGCCGTTATCGATCGATCGAGGCGCCCTCGAAGATCGTCTTTTCGTGGATGATCGAACCGCCCGACGAGCATGCGGGCATCGAATCTGAGGTGACGGTTACCATTGCGCGGGAGGGGGGCGGCGCGGAGCTCGTCATCCGCCATGAGAAGCTGACGCGCATCGACGCCGTCGCACGCCACGCCGAGGGCTGGCGTGGCGCCCTCGACCAATTGGCCACGATGCTGGAAGCGGAACGGCTGCCGACTCCGCAGGTGAAAGGAACATGAACATGATCCGACGTTTTGGATTTGGGGTTCTTGCCTATCTCGCGCCGACCTTCGTGCTCGGATTCGTCTGGCACCTGATCCTTTTCACTCGCTACTACGAGGCGCTCGCGATCTATCGAAAGGACGTCATCATTCCTTTCGGCTTCCTCTCGATGTCGATCCAGGCGGTTCTCTTCGCCTGGGTTTACGAAAGGGTATTTTCGCGGCGGAGCGGCACTCTGCTGTCGCGCGGTCTCGTCTATGCCGTGTTCGGCGCTGTTCTGTCGTGGAGCTTCACCACAATCGCCGTCGCCGCCAAGAACGTGATGACTTCGGTGCCGAACTATCTCGTGATTGAAACGGCTTTCACGGCCGTACAGTGGGCCATCGTCGGCCCGCTTACCGCGTTTGCCTTCGCATGGGCGGTTCGAGAGGAGCCGGTCACCGCATGAGTTGTCGCTGTCCGCGCGCCGGGAGGCGCGACGGCCAAGCGCACCAACGTGAAGCTAGCGCTCCGAAAGCAGCTGCTCGATGGCGGCGTGCAGCGCGTCGTACGCGAGGTTGCAAGCGCGGTGCTCCGGCCCGCCTCCTCGGTGAAACTCACCGCCGTCGTGAACGAAGCGGATCGTTCCCGCGCGGTCGACGAGGATGCTCACCGAAGTAAACTCGCGAAAGACAGTGCCCACGCCGTACGCGTTCGTGGTCTTCCACTCGGGGTCGATGCCGACGGGAAAGCGGAAGCCGAGTTGCCTCGCCGCCCGCTCCACCACGGCGCGGTCGCACGTCTCGTCCGACTTGGGATGGTGCAGCCCGACGACGACGAGTCCTTTCGCCGCATAGGCGTCATGAAGCTCGTTCAACGCGGGCGCAGTGGCCTCGCAATAGGCGCAGCCGGTGAGCCAGAAACGGATGAGGACCACTTTGCCACGCAGCCCCACGAGCGTGAGTGGGCCGCCTTGCAGCCACTCGACGCCGCGAAGCTCCGGTGCCCGCGTCCCGAGCAGCTCTCGACCTTCGCGCGGAGCCCACGCCGGCGCGCGCTCGCTCGCAGGCGCACCAGCGAGCGCAAGCGAGGCGGCGACGAGCAACGCGGACGTCATCACGCCGGTAGCAGTACGCCTCGTACGGCGGCAGCCGCAAGCGCGCCGCGCGGCACTTAGCGCAAGCCGGAACGTCAGCTCAGCGGCGCAGCCGATCGATCGCGGCCGCGAGCGCCGACGGATCGTGCACCGGGCGGGAGCATGCCGTCGCCGAACAGGCGAACGCGGCCGGCACACGCGTGCGGGGGAGCTCGACCGTGCCCGGCGGCGGCGGGCCCTCGGCGGGGTCCCACCATTCGGTCCGCTTGTACTCGGCGGGGTAGCGCAGCGCCGCAGCGAAGAGTGCGCGGGCCGACGCGTCGCCGCGCGGGCCCACCACTGTGACGTGCACGGGGGCGACATGCAGCTCGCGGTCGGCGAGCAGGATGCCCGGCCGGAGCGAACCGTCGGCGACGGCGGGTGCGGCAAGCCAGCGCATCGCGCGCTCGGCGACGGTCCGATCGCGCGCGTCTCCCGTACACCTCCACAGCAAGTTGGCGAAGCGGGCGAGCGCGACGTTCTCATCCGGCGAGACATACGGCTTCTGGAAGACGCCCGCGCTCACCATGTCGCGCGCGGTGACGAAGCCCGCGACCGTGTCCGCTGCGAAATGGTATCTCGATGAAGCGCGCCGCCTGCTGCGCTCGCTGTAGCCACTCGCGCTCGGCGGTCGCGAGGTAGAGCGAAAGGAAAGCGCGACCGGCGGCGAGCGTGTCCCCGAGCGCGAGCGGACCCGACGTCTCGCCGTGGCGAAAGCCGCCCTCGGGAAGCGCGCGCTGCTCGATGACCCAGCGCGCGGCTGCGCGGGCGTGGTCGAGCGGCTCGGGATCGCCGCTTGCTGCATGAAGCGCGACGAGCGCGGCGATGAACCAGCCGTCGTCGCGCGCGTAGACGTTGCGGTCGATGCGCGGCAACCCGAGCTTCCGCCGGCGACCGTCGGGCAGGGCCCAGTACTTGTGTCCGTCGAGGCGGCCGAGGTCGGCGTCCTGGCTCGTATATAAGGCGCCCTCTGGGCCGGTGAGGAAGCGCGCCACGTACCGTTCCACGCCGCGCGCCATCTCGAGATCGCGGGGGTCGCCAAAGGCGGAGTACGCAGACGCGTAGGCGTGGATCGCATCGGCCTGGATCGAGAGCAGCTTCTCGAAGTGCGGCGAACGCCAGTCGGGCGTCGCAGAGTACTGGTCCATGCCGCCCCACTCGCGATCGACGAGGCCCTGCGCGGCATCGAGGGTCTTGCGCACCATCGCCGCTGCCGACGAGTCGCCTTCTTTGGCCTGCAAGAGCGCCAGACCAAGAAAGGTCGAGTCGACGAACTTGTGGCCCGAGCCCCAGCCGCCGTAGCGCCCGTCATAGGCCTCGCGAAAGCGGCGCTCGAGCCGCGCGCGCTGCTCGGCGCTCAGCGCGGCCTCGGAGGGCGGCTCGACGGCGGGGGCCTCGACGACGGAGGGGCCGGGCGTGGGGTCGTCGACGATCGCCTGGAGCATGGCCGCCATCTGCGCCGGCGGGAGGTAGCCACGCCGCTTGACGATCTCGCGGCCCTCGCCGTCGAGCACGATGGTGGCGGGCCAGCCGTAGTCGCCGTAGCGCTCGGAGAGCGGGGGGTCGGAGTCCTCATCGACGCGCGCCGCGAGGTAGTGAGCCCGCACAAGAGCGACGACCTTGGCGTCCGCGCAGGTGGTCGCGTCCATGACGTGGCACCAGTGGCACCACACCGCCTCGAGGTCGAGTAGGACGAAGCGCTTCTCGCGCCGCGCTTGCTCGAAGAGGGCCGGCGTCCATGGGCGCCACTCGATCGGCTGCGCGAACATTGCGACTGTGAGGAGAGGCGCTAGCATGCCTCTCAATGCTACGCCAGCCGCACGCCCTTGGTTATCTGCGGCACGTAACGTCGCCCGTCGGCGTCAGTCGATCAGCGATGCCCATCGCGGCGATCGCGCTCGCCGCTCTTCTCTCTCGGCCGCCTCTGAGCGACCCGCAGCTCGAACGAGCCATCGAGCAGGCACAGCGCACGCCCGCGATCGCCGACCGCATCGAGCAGCTGAGCCGGCTTTTCCTCGGCACCGCTTACGGGCAGTTCCCGCTGGGCGAAGGGAGCGGAATCGAGCCGCAGCCGCGCTGGCGGGCCGACATGGTCGATTGTCAGACGTACGTCGAGACGGTCTTGGCGATGGCCAACGCGGCCAGCCTCGCCGACGGGAAAGCGCTGCTCGACGACATCCGCTACCGCTCCTCGCCGATCTCCTTCGCGACCCGCAATCATTTCACCGAGGCGCAGTGGCTGCCCGCGAACGAGGCGAAGGGATACTTGCAGGAGGAAACGACCCGGCTCGACCCGCGCGCGCCCTCGGCGACGCTGGTTTTGCGCCGGGAGCAGTGGAGCAAGGTCAAGGGCCTGGAGCGGCTCACCACCGCGGAGATCCCCGAAGGCGAGTTCTCGATTCGTTATCTGCCGCTCGCCGAGGCGCGCAAGCTCGCGGCTCGATTCGCGCCCGGCTCGGTGCTCTTGATCGTGCGCGCCGCCGGTCCCGAGCGCGTGGTTCGCGTCAGCCACATGGCGCTGGTCGTGCGCACGGAGCGCGGCCTCGTAGTCCGGCACGCCTCGTTCGGCAAGGAGCGCGAGGTGATCGAGGAGAGCGTCGGGGATTTCCTCGACCGGCAGGCGACCTACCGGAAATGGCCGGTGATGGGCATCGCGCTCGCTCTTCCCCTCGACGCGCGCCCGCGCGCCGAGCAGCTCCGCAAGCGGTAGCCGCGAGCGCGGGAACTTTGTTCGCGGTACGCGACGTCTGCTCATCGAAAGCCCACGATGAATCGAGAGCCTCGAAGGAGGACACATGAATCGCAAGTTGAAGATCGCGGCGCTCGTAGCCTCGGTGGCGTCCGCCTGCGCGGGCCTCGGCCGGGAAGCCCG
>Ga0137407_10001841_pt1 | contig 13878 bp, 13 predicted proteins | sample CZOMad2_2_16fung_FD_108410 | JGI IMG/M metagenome (GOLD analysis project Ga0137407, IMG submission 108410) | Vadose zone soil fungal communities from Angelo Coast Range Reserve, California, USA - CZOMad2_2_16fungal (Illumina Assembly) | ecosystem: Environmental > Terrestrial > Soil > Vadose...
GCGTTGTTGATCAAAATGTTGAGCTCAGGAAATTGTTTGGTGACCTCTTCGTAAAGAGTGGCGATCGCTTTCGGATCGGAAACGTCGCTTCGAAAGGTGTGAATCTTTGGAAAGGCCGCTTTCGCACGGTCCATCTTAGCTTGATCGCGGCCCGTGATAAGAATCGTGTTACCAAGTGCCGTGAGTTGTCTGGTGAGTTCGTAACCGATGCCGCTGCCACCGCCGGTGAGCAAAATCGTATTGCTCGTGAGTTTCATAATTAAATACCTCCTAAGTTATGTGACCATTTACAAATCGCACTCCACGTCGACGAGACGGCTCACAAGGTTGATGGGCGGTCTTCGAATTAACGCTGAGTAAGCTCAATCAACTTTGTAAACGCGGCCGGTTTGCGCGCCCAAGATAGCGCGTTTGTAGGCTTGTCCAACTTTCCATCCTTCGACCGGAATCATGCCGATGAAGAACTGGCCAAATTGAGATTCGGATTCTTTTAGCATCGTGGGACTCACCACATTGATACGCAGTCCTTTAGGAAGGTCAATTGCGGCAGCCCGAACAAAAGCTTCCAACGCGCCCGAGACGGTTGAAGCCGCGACGCCGGCGGTGATCGGGTCGTCATTGAGAATGCCCGAAACCAAAGTGAAAGATCCTTTTTCTTTGATGAACGGGATCGCCTCCTGAACCAGATGGATCTGACCCATGAGTTTGCTTCCCAACGAAAACTGCCACTTTTCCGCGGTGAGTTCCGAAAGCGGAGCAAATGCGACTTGGCCTGCTGCAATGGCCACGGCATCAAACGAGCCGACGGCTTGATAAAGCTTCCTGACACTTTCGCGGTTTTCGATCTCGACTTGAAAATCGCCAGATTTGTGCCCGACCTTGACTATCTCATGGCCAGGACCCGCCAATGCCTTTTGAACCAGTTCGCCGATCTTTCCGTTTGCGCCAATCAAAATAAGTTTCACAAAAACTCCATTCTCGTTTCTGATCTCAGGATTTATTTATGCACTTTCAATTTAGGGGGCAGGGTCCCGATCCACTCTTTAAGCCTCTTTGCCTCCATCACCACCACCTCGGGGTCGTTGGTGCCGAGCGCAACAGCCGACATACCCTGAAAGGCGGAGAACAAATGGACCGCGAGTTCTCGTGAATCCTTTTCACGGCCAGCCGCCCGGAACTGCTCCTCAAGCCAACGCATGGGCTCACTGAAGAGCGCCGCGGATTTCTTTGCGAGAGCGCCGCCCTCCTTGTGCAACTCCGTGCACAGCCCGCCAATAGGGCATCCTCCGCGCGCAAGTTGCTCCCGGTTCGCTTGGACGCTACCCACGAAAGCTAACAGCCGCTCCTTCGGAGAACTCAAGCGGTCCCACTCCGCGCGGGCTGCGCGAAACTCCTCGAGGCGCCGCTCCAGCACGGCTTCGGCCAGTTCTTCCTTGGTTTTGAAGTAGTAGTAGACATTGCCTACCGGCACCCGAGCCGCCTCAGCGATGTCCGCCAGACTCGTCTCTCGGAAACCGCGTCCATACGCCAGCTTCGTCGCAGTCTCAATCAGCCGCATGCGCTTGTCCGGTTGTGCCGTTCGCATGTTCTCCGACTCGGAGTGGTTAGTTATTTAACTAACTCAGACCATAAACCTGATACACCCGTGTTGTCAACCCGCGACACGCCAATTTTTGGGCGCTGGTGGATGGGTGAGTGTGAGAGATTTAGCTCGTCTGATCAGCAGACATGGACAAAGATCCTACGGGTGTCTAACGGGTGCCGAGCCACTTCCGAATATTCGAGACGGTATCCTCGTAGAACGTCTTGTAAAGACCATGCGATACGTAACCGATATGCGGCGTTGCCAGTACGTTGTCCAGCGTCCGGAAGGGATGAGACGGAGGCAGGGGCTCAATGTCGAATGCGTCGATCGCCGCGCCGGCGATTTGCTTGTTCTTCAACGCACTGATCAAAGCTTCCTCTTCGACGATCGGTCCGCGCGACGCATTGATCAACCGGGCAGTTGGCTTCATTCTCTCCAGTTCGGCGGCCCTTACTAGGCTGCGCGTACGGCTGCTCAACACCAAATGGATCGTCAGGATATCCGCCCGCTCGAATAGCTGGTCTTTGGAAACCAGGATTGCGCCCGCGGCTTTGGCGGCCTCGGGTGTCAGGTTCTGGCTCCAGGCAATCAGATTCATTCCAAAAGCGCTGCCGATTCGCGCCACTTGTGATCCAATCCGCCCAAGTCCCAGAACGCCCAGGGTCTTTCCATGGAGATCCGTTCCCACTGTTTGCTGCCAGCCGCCGGATCGGACGGAGTTGCTCTCGGTCACGATATGTCGCGCGGAGGCCAAGATCAGCGCCCAGGTAAATTCGATCGTCGGGTCCGACCTATACCCCGTGTGAACTAGGGTAATCCCATGATCGGCTGCGGCGGTGACATCGATTGACCCGCTTCCGGGTCCCGTCGAGGCAATGAGCTTGAGATTGGGAAGGCGCTCAATGACGTAGCGGGGAAGCGGGGTCCGCTCGCGCATGACACAAATGACATCAAAAGGCAGCAACCGCTCAATCACGACGTCCGGATCGGCGAGGTGGTCCTGAAATACGGTGATGTCCGCTCGATCATGGAGCACTGACCAATCGGCGCTGGCAAGCGCCACATTTTGGTAATCGTCCAGAACAGCGATCTTGTACTTCTTCATTGGCATCCGTCCTGCGGTGATTGTCCCTTCGACGAAAATTCATGATTCACTCTGGTCAAATCACGGTTTGACGGCACGCACTGAAGTCCAGAGCGCACCTCGATTGCCCCAGTCAGGGTAGAGCTTCAGCATTTGGTCATATAGTTTCCGCGCGGTCGTCGTCTGCATTGCAAGGCGCTCGAAATCGCGTATATATTTCCGCGTTTCTCCAAGGATACTGGGACTATCTTCGTTCCCGACGCGCTTATGTCCGGCAATCACGGCGCGCGGCTTAAGCGATTCCATTTTGTCGAGAGCAGCAATCCACTCTTGGCGTTTCTGTTGATCGGGGGACTCTAAGAGATGTAGATGAACGCCGTTGTAGGCGGCGTCACCCGCTACGATCAAACCGATGGACGGAACGTGAAGGCAGGTTGTGCCGGCAGTGTCGGTGGACCCGAGTGGCACACTGACTAAATCGTGGCCCTCCAGGTGAATGACGTTTCCGGTCAGCTCTTCGGCAATTGCAAGATCGCTGGAAATCTGGCCGGGAAAGCGCGGATTCCAAAACGTAGCGAGAGACTCTGACGATGCCTGCTGACGCATAACCTGAATCACATCCGGTCGTGCGACAAAGCGGGCATCTGGAAATCGCTCCAGAACTGTACTGGTGCCAAAGAAATGATCGCCGTGGCCATGGGTGGCGTAGATCGTCGTCAGATTCTTTCCGCGGGCCGCAATCCAGTTCGCCAGGGCCTGCGCGTGCTCGACCGTAATCGGGGTATCGACCAGGACAGCGTCCCGCTCTCCAGAAATAAGCGTTGACGAAATTGGCGGCCACGGCCGCTCTTTTTCGCCTGGAGGCAAATCGCTCGTGATGGCCGGCATGCTGGCCGCCAGGAACACGTCCCAGCTCAGGGGTATTTTTTTCGCTGTACGTCCGGAGTTCGAGGTACTGCTGTCGGATTGTCCGCGCATCGAGCGGGCTTGGTTAGCTAAGAGTGGCCAGGTAGAGGCCGTTGCGAGGGCGATTCCTAAAGCATTCGATAGGAACTCCCGTCTTGAAGTCATTATGGCGTTTTCGGATTGCATATCTACTCTCCCTTTCTGAAGCAATGGACGACGGTGTTCGTCTCTTCGGTCGCTTGCTTATTCTTTTCGCCTTGGCCTTATCAGGGCTCCTGCTTCAAGGCATCGTTCATGTATTCCACCGGAATCCACCGATAGTGATCCCCTTCTTTACGCACCTGCCCGACTCCCGGAAATGACACATGGGCAAAAGCGAGCAGGTATCGGTTTTTGGCAGCGTCCGCGAAGGTCTTCTTGCGCTGTTCAGCGGCTTTTGCGGGATCTGAATCAAACTTGATGCAAACGGAGGGGTCATCAAACTGCACTGCATCGACGTGCACGAGATCGCCGCAGAACACCAACTTTTCTCCGGCATTTTCGAGAACGTAGAGCGAATGGCCAGGAGTGTGTCCGTAAGCCGGCTGTGATCGAAAGCCCGGAAAGAACTCCGTTGCTCCATCAAAAGTCTTGAGCTGACCTGAATCCTGGTAGGGCTTTACTTTGGCGTCCACCTGAGAAAAGAAGGTTTTTATCGGTTCGGGAGCCTTTTCAGCGATCGACTTGTCAAACCAGTATTCCACCTCTCTTTTGTCGACGTGGACGATCGCGTTTGGAAACACCTTTTGGTTTCCCTCGATTAGCCCGCCCGAGTGATCGGGATGGATGTGGGTGAGAAAGATGTCCGTGATTTGCTCTGCTTGCACTCCAACCGCCCTGACGGAATCGGAAAGCTTGTTTGCCGTCGACCCAACAAGCTCCGCCGATCCCGCATCAATCAGGATCAACCTGCCATCGAGTTGTATAAGGAATGCGTTGATGGAAGCATTGATAGGTGATTTTTGATAATTGTGGTCCAGGAGCCTCTCGACTTCACCTGACTTGGCGTTCAGAAGCAAACCATCCAGAATCTGTAGTCCGACAGTCCCGTCCGAAAGTGCGGTGACATGGATGTCACCTATCGTCATTCGGTAAAATCCCGCTTGGCTCTGGACCAGCTTAGAGTTCTTGGAAAGAGTTACCGCCGACGTTTGGGTCACGGTTTGAGCAAACGACGCGTTTGGAAGCATAAAAAAGTGGAACAATACGAGTCCGACGACGAACGCGTAGGTGGAACGCCTAAACACCAATGCGATGTTGGCCAAAGGGAATCCTAATTGCGTATTTTGTAGTGAGTTGGTCATTTGGCCCCCGCGTCAGCAGTGTCGTGATGGTCGCCTTGCTGCTTCTCGCCCCATTGATCGGTAAATACCACCGACACCCAGCTATAGCCACTCCCCTCCCTGCGCAAGCGACCCAGAGCAGGAAACAATGACGTATGCGGCGTCGCGATCAAAATATCCTCGCGCGCGAGCCTAGCCAGCAAGTCATGTCGCGTCGCCGCGGCGGCAGTCTGGTCGATGTCGAAAACTGCGGTGACCTCGGGATGCTGCATCTGAATGCGCTGTGCATGGACGATGTCACCCCAAAACAGGATTTTTTGTCCCTTTGACGAGAATTCATAGCCGGTATGTCCCGGGGTATGACCATGCAGCGGGACAAGTTGCATGCCGTCGACGATTGGCTCGGAGCCCCTGAAGGTGTGCCACTTACCGGCCTTGATGTACGGCGCTGCGATGGCTCGCGCACTCTGGAAGAACGGTTGCGCATCCTTCGGCGCCTTGGCAGCGATTTCCGGCGACAACCAAAAGTCGCTTTCGGCCTTCGCGACGTAAACATCGGCATTTGGAAAGACGCGCATTCCGTCCTGAGTGGTCAGGCCTCCGACATGATCGGAATGGAGGTGCGTGAGCAAAACGATATCGACTTCTTCCGGTGTGTAACCTGCGCCGCGGAGGCTGTTCGCCAAGCGCCCAAGTGCTCCCCCACCCCACCAGGTACCGGCACCCGCATCGACGAGGATTAGTTGCTTGCCGGTGTTGACCAGGAAGCCCGAATCGACAACATCCAGCATGTGCGGATCTTCTTGCAGTGCCTTTGCAACACCATCCATCGTCGCCTTCGTTCCGTTCAGCCAGTGCGGATCGAATACGCCGGTGCCATCGTATAGGGCCGTCACTTCGAGGTCGCCGACTTTCAGTCGGTAGAAGCCAGGCACCTGATCATGATGCTGGTGTGCGCCAGCCAGAGCTGCGTTCGGACTGGTGAAAAGGCCTGCCAACGCTAACAGGAGAGCGGCGACGAAGCGCATCGATTTTCTCTTGAGCATGTTTCTACTCCTAACAACTCGTGAACTCATAGCGACTACCTCCCTTGGTTCAGAGCCATATACATCAGGCATGGCGACCACGCCCGCCAGGCCGTTCCCCATAGCTCAGATCAGGTCATTAGATAGCGAATCCGGGTGTTGGTAGCGCTTTTTGAAGCATACTTTGTTAAGCTGATAGCGATGCTTTCCAGGCATGGGAGTGGGAATGGAATTACGACATCTTCGCTACTTCGTCGCGGTTGCCGACGCGGGAAGCTTGACGGTGGCAGCTCAGCGACTGCACACGGCGCAACCTTCTTTGAGTCGCCAGATTCGAGATCTTGAGGACGAGGCGGGCGCCCAACTTCTTACGCGCGGCGCGCGCGGCATCGAACTGACACCTGCAGGTCGAGCCTTCCTTGATCACGCCCGCGTGGTGCTAGTGCAGGTTCAAGCGGCAACCGAAGCTGCACGCCGGGTCGCTCATCCCGCCAAGCCGTGCTTCACGTTAGGCTTTCTGACCGGACATGAATTGAGGTGGATGCCCGAAGCCTTGCGGATCTTGCGCGACGAGCTACCTAATATCGACGTGATGATTTCGAGTCAATACTCCCCGCTGCTTGCGGATGGCCTATCCAAAGGAAAAATCGATGCGGCCGTCCTTCGACGGGAACGGGGGCTGCCAGACTTGGCATTCCGTCTTCTCGTCAAGGAGCCGTTGGCGGTGGTCTTGCCTAGCGACCACCGTCTCGCCGCGCTCAAGGCCATCAGCCCGAGGGATCTAGTGGGCGAGACATTCGTGACCGTGTCCAACACGGCGCCCGCACTGCGCGTGGTCATCGACAATTATTTGAAGCGGTCCGGAACCAATATCACGCCAGCTCACGAGGCAGACAATCTCACCATGGGAATGTCGTTAATAGCTTCGACCCGAGGCGTAGGGCTGCTACCCGCTTACGCGCAGAACTTTCTTGCTTCGTCTGTCACGAGTCGCCCTCTGAAGGGAGATACGCCGACTGTCGATCTGGTCCTCGGCTACAAGAAGTCGAACCGGTCTCCCATCCTGAAGCTTTTGCTTTCGAGATTGGACGAGTTGGTCGCCCGCGTGTCAAACAACAACCGATAAACTCGAAATGCATCCTACGCGAATGGCTGCGGCCTATCAACGGTAGCAGCTCACGGTTTGCAACTGCCCCGTGCAAGATTGTGTCATCAGGCGGACAACTGGTTAACGGCTTCCTTGCGGCTCCTTATGGCCGAGCGTCCCTCTAGGGGTTAGCTGGGCCGCGGGTTGAACTGGGAGCAGAGCGCGAAAGTCTTCTCCAAATGCTCGATAAAAACGCGAACTTTGGTCGACAGCCGGCGGCTGGCAGGTCGTACAGCAAGAATCGGCACGGTTCGCTCAAAGGCAGTCAGAAGGCGGACGACGGTACCTTCTCTGAGTTCTGCGGCGAAGAGCCATGCCGGCGCCTGGGTCATCCCCAGATGTTCAAGCACGCCCATCCGCATCTGTTCAATATCACTGGTTCGAAAGATTCCGGTGGGGATAACGCGCTTAGCGTCTTGCCCAGAGCCAAAGCTCCAGGGTTGTACGGATCCCCGCTCGATAAGAACGACAGATCGAAAGCGCTTGAGATCGGCCGGCGATTCCGGTGCCCCATAGTGTGTGAGGTATTGCGGAGTGGCGACGAGAATGGTCATTGTCTGCGCGAATCTTCGCGCAACCAGAGTGGAGTCGGGCAGATCACCGGAGTGGATAGCCAGATCGAAGCCGTCTTCGATGATCGTTGTCGGACTCTCCGATGCCGCCATTTCAACCGCCATGTCGGGGTAGGCAGCAAAAAAAGCAGGCAGCTTTGACACCATATGGAGGCGGGCAAACGTGGGAGGAGCGGTCACGCGAATGACGCCTTTCGGTGCAGTTTGGCCTCGCCCGATTCGTGAAGCAGCGTTTTCAAAGTCGTCGAGAATGCGCAAAGCAGACTCGTAAAAATCGCGGCCTGCCTCAGTCAGTGCAACGGAACGAGAGGTGCGGTGAATGAGTTCGGTGCCGAACTCCTCCTCAAGGGCAGCGATCTGTTTGCTGACAGCAGGTTGACCAATCCCACGTTCCTTTGCGACAGAGGAGAAGCTCCCTTTTTCAATTACGCGGACGAACATCTGCATGGCATCGAATTTGTCCACACCAGCCTCCATATCTCTCTATGGAATGGATTCTATGCGAGGAATAACGATTCATCCGCTTCATGGTTAGAGGTAGCGAACACAGACCAAAGAAGGCCTCCTTCTGCGCTATTCATTCCAATTGGGAATAGCTGGTATTCCCCAGACTGCCGGATCGGATGCAAGCGTGAGTCATCAGATAGAAGGTCTGACAGATCTGAACAAGATCGGAGTCAGTTGAATCCGTGAAGTGATGGATCAATCACAGAAAACTAAAAGGAGATCACATGTCTAAGCTAGCCAACAAAGTGGCACTCATTACCGGCGGTTCGCGGGGCATTGGCGCGGCGATCGCAAAGCGTCTGGCCGCTGAGGGGGCGAGAGTGGCCATCACATACGCAAAGGACGCCAAGGCGGCTTCCGCCGTGGTCAAAGCAATTGAACTCGATGGCGGAAAGGCTATCGCGATTCAGGCGGACGCAGCGGATGCCGAAGCAGTCAAAGCTGCGATCGAAAAGGCCGTGGCGACCTTTGGCCGGCTTGATGTGCTTGTGAACAATGCCGGCACGGCCATTCCGAAAACGTTCGCCGAGACGACGCTGGAAGAGATGGATCGCGTGCTCGACATCAACGTTCGCGGCGTATTCGTCGCAACGCAGGCAGCGCTGAAGCACATGAATGATGGTGGTCGCATCATCAACATCGGTTCGGCCGTCGGCGAGCGTGTCCAGGTGCCCGGGCTTGTGCCCTACTCGGCCACGAAGGGAGCCGTGAAGATATTTACTCAGGCGCTATCCAGAGAAGTAGGGAGCCGGGGTATCACGGTCAACAACGTGCAACCGGGTCCGATCGACACGGAGTTGAATCCCGCCTCGGGCGATTGGGCGGTGCCTCAGAAGGCTGTTACGGCACTCGACCGCTACGGGTCTGTTGATGAGATCGCTGCGATGGTGGCGTTCGTCGCCGGTCCGGAGTCCTCGTACATTACCGGGGCGAATCTTACCGTGGATGGCGGAATGAACGCCTGAGATGGCGCTTAACCGCAAGTTCAATCGATGATGAAACGAGAATGGCCATCTCGGCAAGGTGATTCTACAGGACAGGGATGGCCGCCTCGAATGCGCGAAGCGCGGGGATGACCAAAACGCAATACACATCAAAATGAGGAAGGTGTCCAATGACGAACGTGATCAAGAAACACAGCATCTCTTCTGAGCTAGCACAAAGAATGGTGGATGCAGCGGTGGCGAAAGCCAGAGAACTTGGCGTTACCGAGAACGTAGCGATTCTCGATGACGGGGGAAATCTCAAGGCCTTTAGCCGGATGGATGGGGCCTCGATCCCGACCATTGAGATTGCGCAGAATAAAGCGTACACAGCCCTGTTCGGCGTCTCCACGCAGGACTTTTTCAACTTCATCCAGAGCGCCCCGTCACTTTTGGCCGGCCTCCCCACGCTTGCGAGGGTGGCGGCGTGGGGTGGAGGGTTTCCCATTAAGGTGAACGGAGAAGTTGTCGGGGCGATCGGGTTGAGCGGGGCGCCTACGGTACAGAACGACGTCGATTGCGCGCGAGCAGCCCTAGTGCTCGTAGACTTCGAGGAGAACTGATATGAACACACAGGTTGTTTTGATTACTGGTGCACTGACGGGAATTGGTCGTGCCACAGCTCTTGCGTTCGCGAAAGAAGCCTCACGTATTGTTATTTCCGGCCGGCGCGAGGAAGAAGGCAACAAGCTTGTTGCTGAACTCCGCAAGCTAGGCGCAGAGGCCGAATTCGTGCGTTCTGACGTGCGTCACGAAGAAGACGTGCGAGGCTTAGTGGATAAGACGGTCGCGCGCTTTGGGCGTCTGGATGCTGCTGTCAATTGCGCTGGAACGGAAGGCACACCCGGCCCGCTGACGGACCAGACTGCAGAAACCTATGCCGCGACCTTCGACACAAATGTCCTGGGTACGCTGCTCAGCATGAAGCACGAAATGCGCGTGATGCTTGCCCAGGGAAGCGGCAGTATCGTGAACGTGTCGTCCACCTACGGCCGTACCGGCGCTGCTGGCGCCTCCATATACTCCGCGAGCAAGCATGCGGTCGAAGGACTGACCAAGTCGGCCGCACTCGAAGCCGCCTCTTCTGGGGTACGCATCAACATGGTGGCTCCGGGACCAATCGAGACTGGGATGCTGAACCGGTTCACTGGTACTGCAGAGAGAAAGGCGGGGCTCGCGGCGACCGTGCCGATCAAACGAGTAGGGAGACCCGAAGAGATCGCCCAAACCATCATGTTTCTCGCGTCCGACAAGGCGTCGTTCGTCACGGGTGCCTCGTATCTCGTGGACGGCGGCAAGACAGCCCAGTAATTGCGTCGACCGTCGCGTTTCTCGGTTCGTGCAAGGCTTCCAGCAGCGTACGATGAATGGCTGACGCACGCCGCAACTTAAACCATCGCGATTCGTGTTCATGTCGATGCTCCGGTAAAGAGGCCTCGGGCTCAATCAGTCCTGCCGTGCTACCAGGTAAAGTGACGAGGCAAAGTTTGTTCCGGCACCTGAGTAGCCTATTGTGAACCCGACAACATAAACAGCGAAACCCTATGTCCCGTCTTCACTGAAATAGAGTGCCAGACGGCGGCTCGCGGCGAGTTCGATCAGCAGACTTGCTGCCGCGAGGTCTTGTGCCAAGGCATGAATTTCGTTCGCCGAGATCCGTACGCTAGACGAGCCCCGGAAAAGGCTGACCGTCGTCTCGACCCTTGCCATTTTTGCGACAATTTCCCGAGCGGCGTAATTGCTGTCCACCGCGCTATTGCTTTCAAGACACCAGAACGGATCGGGGGAGTCCGAGCGCCGTCACAACAATTTGCCAACTTCTTTCGTTTCCGAAATGGAATGTCATTAGAATGTGCGCAAGGGGAGTCCGAATAATGCTAGAGGTAGATTCAAAGGAACCGCAGCCAGAGCGTATCGAGCAAACTGAGGCACAGTTTCGTCAGGAGGGAGAAGAGCTGCGGCGAATCGTTGATCTTATTCCGCAGCAAATCGTCGTGTTGAATCCTGAGGGGAACGCACTGTATGCGAACCGTGTGTCCATGGAGTACACAGGATTGTCTCTCGAGGAAGTGCGGGCGGATGATTTTCGCGATCGCGTATTCCACCCGGAGGACGTTCAGAGGCTCCGAGAGCAACGCCAGAATGCTCTCGCCGGCACAATTCCCTTCGAAAACGAGCAACGCGGCTTAGGAAGAGACGGCAAATATCGCTGGTTCCTGATCCGCTATAACCCATTCCTGGACAAGAACGGAAAAGTGATTCGTTGGTATGCAACCGCCACTGATATCGAGGATAGAAAGCAAACGCAGGAAGCTCTAAGAAATGCGCTCGACCAGTTCCAAAAATCCGAAGCCAAACTGCGGCAGGTGATCGATACCATCCCGACCCTGGTCTGGTGCGACCTGCCGGATGGTCCAAACGAGTTCCTGAACAAGCGATGGCATGAGTACACGGGCCGTTCCCCGGAAGAATCGCATGGTTGGGGATGGCAAGCTACCTTCCACCCGGAGGACCTGCCACCGCTAATGGAAAAATGGCGAGAGCTATTGGTCTCGGGAGAACCAGGCGAGATCGAGGCGCGTCTTCGCCGACACGATGGCGTCTATCGGTGGTTTCTAATTCGAGTGGAGCCGTTCCGCGACGAAACCGGAAAACTCGTCAGGTGGTACGGAACCAGCACAGATATAGAGAACCTCAAGCAAGCAGAAGAAAAGCTGCGGCAGGATGAGCGGGAGCTTCGCCAACTCATGGATTTCCTTCCTCAGCATGTTCTCGTCCTGGACGCAGAGGGGACTCTGGTGCAGGCAAACCAGACAATGCTTGCCTATAGCGGCCGCACGCTGGACGAGATGAGGGATGCCGGCACTCAAGAGCGAATCAAGAGGGACCTTCATCCGGATGACGCCGACAGGGTTGCCAACGAACGACGCAGCGGCATTTCAAAGGGAGTTCCTTTTGAAATTGAAAAGCGCGTGCTGGGCAGAGACGGCCGGTTTCGCTGGTTTCTGTTTCGCTACAAGCCAGTCCGCAATGAATATGGCCGCATCGTTCGCTGGTTCGGCACGGCTACGGATATTGATGATCGCAAGCGAGCCGAATACCGGATGAGCAATGAAAACTTTGCGTTGCGCGAAGAGATGGATCGTTCGTCGATGTTCGAGGACGTTGTCGGCTCTTCGGAAGCACTGCGCAAGGTGCTGCGCCAGGTCGACAAGGTGGCCGCTTCCGACTCCACCGTTTTGTTGCTGGGCGAAACTGGCACCGGCAAGGAATTGATAGCTCGCGCCATCCACAAGCGATCCAGGCGCGCGGAACGAGCATTCATCGGCGTGAATTGCGCCGCCATCCCGCCTTCTTTGATTGCGTCGGAGCTCTTCGGTCACGAAAAAGGCGCTTTTACGGGTGCGACGCAACGCCGTATGGGACGCTTTGAATCGGCCAATGGGGGCACAATCTTTCTCGACGAAGTCGGCGACCTACCTGCGGAAATCCAAATTGCGCTGTTGCGAGTCCTGCAAGAACGTGAAATCGAACGCGTTGGCAGCAGTCGGCCAATTCCGGTCGACGTGAGAGTGGTTGCGGCTACCCATCGCGATCTGAACGCGCTTGTTGCCGAAGGGAAGTTTCGCGAAGATCTTCTGTACCGGTTGAACGTTGTGCCCATTCAGATGCCGCCATTGCGCGAACGAGTCGCTGACATTCCTTTACTGGTTGAGTACTTTATTGATCGTTTCGGAAAGAGGGCTGGAAAGAAATTCAGAACCATCGACAAGAAAGTTCTAAGAGTGTTTCAGGCATATGGCTGGCCAGGCAACGTCCGTGAACTACAAAATGTAATCGAGCGCGCCGTAATCCTCAGCGAGGATGACAACTTAGCCGTGGACGAAACATGGCTCAAGTGGGAACCAGCTCAAAATCCAGTGCGGCCCCGTAAGCTGGATAGTGCCCTCGTGAGGCAGGAGAAGGAAATGATTGAAGCCGCCTTGGCAGAAAGCCAGGGCAGAATTTCAGGGCCCGCAGGTGCGGCAGAAATACTAGGGCTGCCAGCACGGACCCTCGACTCGAAGATCAAGCGGTTGAGAATTAACAAATATCGATTCAAAGCCCCACAGGCTGACTAGTCGGCTTTAGAAATCCGCAAACCGCCGCGCTTTCCTCACTAGACAGGAATTCCTGAAAATTCAGGACTGACACCGATCCTAACTGCCATCCTCAGAAGGAATTGCGAGTGGCCTTTTTATTGCAGTCGTCTGACTGTTCTTCAGAACCGAGATTTATGACCCTGAAGATCAGACCGATTTCTGGTGAGAGCAACACGCGGATTTGTTTGAGCGGCCAGCTTCGATCTGAGCACCTTGGCCATTTGCAGTCTGAGATCGAACTTCGCGGACCAAGCGTCACATTGGACCTGGAGGAACTCGATCTCGTGGATATCGAAGGTGTTCGTTTTCTCATTGCTTGTGAGTCGGCAGGCGTCTCGATCCTGCACTGTTCCTCTTACATCAGGGAGTGGATGCTGCAGGAGCGAGGTCGGCCGAAAGAGCAGCCAGAGCCGTAACAAAGGACGAAACTAAACATGACTGAATCAGCGGCGCACGTGCGGTTCATCGAGGAGACTCCTGCTTACTGGAGGGTTGTGTTCGATTACCCGCCTTTCAACATCGTAGACGCCAGCATATTCGAAGCCCTACAGGATCTGCTCGCGCGAATGAACGCCAGCCCGAGCCTGCGGGTCGTCGTATTCGAA
>Ga0137407_10001842_pt1 | contig 13874 bp, 7 predicted proteins | sample CZOMad2_2_16fung_FD_108410 | JGI IMG/M metagenome (GOLD analysis project Ga0137407, IMG submission 108410) | Vadose zone soil fungal communities from Angelo Coast Range Reserve, California, USA - CZOMad2_2_16fungal (Illumina Assembly) | ecosystem: Environmental > Terrestrial > Soil > Vadose zone...
ATTGCGCACGCCACTCAATGCGATCATTGGTTATAGCGAGATACTTCAGGAAGACGCGGCTGACAGCGACCAGGAGCAACTCGTCCCCGACCTCAAGAAAATCGAAGGAGCTGGCCGTCATCTGTTGGGGCTGATCAACGATATCCTCGACCTCTCGAAGGTCGAGGCCGGCAAGATGGACGTTTTCATCGAGGAAATCGATATTTCATCGCTTCTCGACGAAGTGAAGTCGATCATTGCACCTCTCGTGGCCAAAAATGGCAACAAGCTTGAGCTGCGTCTGGCGGATCACATTGGCAGCATGCGCACCGACCGCACCAAAGTGAAGCAGTGCCTTCTCAACGTGCTAAGCAACGCAAGTAAGTTCACCCAAGACGGCAAGCTCACGGTTGGGGTTGAGCGCCTCGGAACAGATCGTTCGATCGTACAAATGACGATCTCGGATACGGGGATCGGTATGAGTGAGGAACAGCTCGGCCGGCTGTTCCAGGCCTTTAGCCAAGCCGATGCTTCGACCACCAAGAAATTCGGCGGGACTGGCCTTGGTCTTGCCATCACGCGACACTTCTGCCGGCTACTCGGCGGCGACGTCACCGTTGCGAGCCAGGTCGGGGAAGGCTCAACCTTCACGATCGTTCTTCCAGATCAGGCGCTGCAGCCGGATCAATCCACGGCGCCAGCCGAGGCGGCTCTGGAGTTGCCGCGCGCCAATGCTGCGGATGCGCCGGGTGCCCTCGTCACCGTGCTCGTCGTTGATGACGATCCGGCGGCGCGGGACCTTCTGACGACCAATCTGGGGCGCGAAGGCTATCGTACAGTCCAGGCCCGCGGTGGCGACGAAGCGCTGGAGCTTGCCCGCAAACTGCATCCAGATGCGATCACGCTCGACGTTTTGATGCCGAAAAAGGACGGTTGGGCGGTGCTGGGAGCGCTCAAGGCCGACCCTGACCTGTGCGACATCCCGGTCATCATGGTCACCGTGGCACCGGATCGCGGCATCGGCCTGTCGCTTGGGGCCGCCGAAGTGATGACCAAACCAGTCGATCGCGCAGAACTGACCGCGCTGCTGCGCCAGTTGCTGTCTCGCGATGGCCCAATCTTGGTGGTGGAAGACGATTTGGCGACCCGCGAAACGGTTCGGCATACCATCGAAAAAATGGGGTTGACGGTCGCTGAGGTGACAAACGGCCGGCTCGCATTGGGCTGGCTTGCAGAAAATCCGGCGCCGGCGCTTATCCTGCTCGACCTGATGATGCCGGAGATGGATGGCTTCGAATTCCTGGATACGTTTAACAGTCGTGCCGACTGGCGCCATGTACCCGTGGTAGTCATGACCGCCAAGCATTTGACAATGGCCGAGCGCGGCCTTCTCTCTGGTCAGGGTCGCAGCGTCATCAAAAAGGGCGCTTCAATGGATAGCGACGTAACGGAAGCGATCAGGAAAGCGGTGGGGCAGCCTTCGAAGCGCCGAATGGCGAATTCAGCGACGTGATGTTTTTCTGTAATGAGCGGTGATGAGTTGACGATGAAAATACTATTGGTCGAAGACAACGAGATGAACCGCGACATGCTTTCGCGCCGCCTCCTGCGCAAAGGGTTCGAAGTCGTCATGGCGGTCGACGGTGGACAGGCTGTGAGCATGGCGGAAAGTGAACATCCGGATTTGATTCTGATGGATATGAGCTTGCCGGTCATCGATGGCTGGGAAGCCACGCGCCGCGTCAAGGCCGCCGAAGCGACCGCGCATATCCCGGTCATCGCACTTACCGCGCATGCCATGTCGGGCGATCGGGAAAAGGCGCTGGAAGCCGGCTGTGACGATTACGACACCAAACCGATCGAGATGCCCCGCCTGCTCGAAAAAATCGATGCACTCCTCGTGCGAACGCGAGGGTAACCATGGCCCAAGACGCGACGTGATCGAACCCAACCAGCGCCTCGAGCGTGCCCTTGCCGCCTTCGTACGTCAGGATTTCGGGGCGCCTATTGCGACCATCACCGGCCTGACCGAAATCTTGATCGAGGATGCTCAGCGGAACGGTGACGACCTGCTGGTATCGGATCTTGACCGTATCCACGCGGCCGGCCTCTTGCTTCAAGAACAGCTCAGTCGGCTGGTGGACCTCGCAACGCAAAATCCTTTCGAGTTCGCCGGTGATTTTGGCGCCTTCAAAGCCAAGCTCCGCCACGATTTGCGCACCCCGCTAAACGCCGTCAAAGGCTATGGCGAATTGATCATCGAAGAGGCGCGTGACAACGGCCGCGAAGATCTGCTGGCCGATGTCGGAAAGCTAATGGACGCGGCCGATCAGTTGCTCGGGCGAATCGACAAGCTATTCGGCGTGACCGATGCCTCGGGGCTCATATTACCCGAGACATCTCCCCTTGTCGGAAAACCATCCCGCGACCTCGTCGATCAGGTCATGCAGTCGATTCACCCGGTCGCGCCCGAGCGTAGGCGCGATCACACGGTGCCGAGCCGCATCCTTGTGGTCGACGACATGAAGGCCAACCGCGATCTCCTTTCACGCAGGCTCAGTCGCGACGGTCATACCGTTGGCATGGCAGACGGCGGTTATTCGGCCCTGGAGCTGCTCGGCAAAAGCGAATTCGATCTGGTTCTGCTTGATCTGATGATGCCGGATATCAACGGGTTTGAGGTATTGCGCCGATTGAAGGATGATCCGGCTGTCCGGCATATCCCGGTGATCATGATTTCGGCGCTCGACGAGATCGACAGCATCGTACGCTGTATCGAGGCGGGAGCCGAAGACTACATTTCGAAGCCGTTCGATCCGGTGCTTCTTGGCGCGCGAATTGACGCGTCGTTGGAGAGAAAGCGACTCCGTGATCGCGAACAAGCGTTTACCGTCGAGTTGCAGGCCGAGAAGAGCAAGTCCGACGCCTTGTTGCTGAATATCTTGCCGGCGAGCATCGTGGAACGGATGCGTCGAGGCGAGGTGGGGATCGCCGACCGCTTTCCCGAAGCCACTATTTTATTCTCGGACCTCGTCGGCTTCACCAATCTTGCCGGCAAATCTTCGCCCGGACAGATCATCGAGATATTGAACAGCCTGTTTTCGTCCTTCGACGCTTTGGCGAAGCGTCTGAGGCTTGAAAAGATCAAAACCATCGGCGACGCCTATATGGTGGCCGGCGGGCTACCGGAAGAACAACCCGATCATGCCCTCGCGGTAGCCGACATGGCGCTCGGTATGATGGAGGCGGTGCGCCAGATCGGGGCGCAGTTCGGCGAAAACCTTGAGGCTCGCATCGGTATCCATTCGGGAGAGGTGGTGGCCGGCATCATCGGTCAGCATCGATTTATCTATGACGTCTGGGGTGACACCGTAAATACCGCAAGCCGCCTCGAATCGTCTGGATTGCCCAATCGCATTCAAATATCCGAGGCGACCTATCAGCGGATCAACGACAAATTTCACTGCGAGCTGCGCGGACCAATCGACGTAAAGGGCAAAGGTGCGATGCTGACGTATTTTTTGGGGGAGCGGCGTAAATAGTCGAAGTTGGAATCGTCCCAAGCTCGCTTCTGTGAAAGCGGACGTCGCTTCCGTTCACGTCGGAGTCAGCATTCGCCCCATATCCGACATTGCGAAGTGAGCCAAACCAGCTATGGCCTTCGGAGTGACACTCTTGGCCTCTGGCAGTTTTCCGGGCGTTGCCGCGAGATATCATGGTTTAAGATCTGCTAACGCGGTCGATTAATTGTGAGCGCGCGTGCGATCCGATTTTTTTGGACTTTAAGCGTATTAGATACGCAGTTGAAAAAAATGGGCGGGACCTCAAATGGACATCGAAGTATTGGGACTTATCGGTTTTGCGTTGGTAGCGGCTTCAATTGCCCGAGCGGCTTATGAGTGTCGCCGGAATCGGAAGTCGACAGATAAAGCCTTGAATCGCTTTCGTTTGCTGGAAGACTCGAGACATTATCAAATTGCCTCGACCGTCTCCTGTTGATCGGACATCCAGGGAGAAATTGCCGTGATGTTCGACCAAACGAACGCCGCTTTGCGTAGCAACCCCTTGATCGATGCGGCATGGACAACTCTAGAGGCGGCGAATGATTTAGGCGACGGGGCAACCATCGAGGTCTGCCGACGTGTCATAGACGCCTCGCTTCGGGGTGTGGCGCCTGCGAATTCTGACGTCAACATCATTTTCGATTTTTTTGGGTAGCACGCCCGACGAAGGCAGAGAAGCGAGCGATGTCGGGATCGGCCTTGCACGACTTGATAAGCCGAATCGGTGCCGAGCAGGTGGAACGGCGCTTGAAAGTTGAAGCCGAACACGAAGCTCAACTATTTGGCCAGGGCCTGATTTTCTTTAATCTCGAAAATTGGTACTCGGCCCCCTGGATTATCGGAACCGCGCTGAAGCTGATTGGACTTTACAGCCGCGCGCGGCGCAACGCCGATCAGGTCATCATCAGGCGAAATGCCCTTGAATTCGCCAACCTGCCTCCCGCATTCGAAAACTTCACGATCCTTCACCTCAGCGATCTACACGTCGACATCAGTGAAGGCGCTTTCCGGCACTTGATGGGCATCGTCGCTGACCTCAACTACGATATTTGCGTATTAACCGGCGACTACCGTGGAAAAACATATGGACCATTCGAGACCAGTCTTAGGGGCATCGAGCAGCTCCGGGCGCGGCTGAAAGGGCCGCTCTACGGAGTACTCGGAAATCACGACAGCATTCACATGGCGCCGGCGCTGGAAGCGATGGGTATCCGGATGCTATTTAACGAGTGCGAGACGATTTCTCGCGGCGACGATCAGATCTATCTGGCCGGCGTCGACGACGCTCACTTCTACCGGGCCGACGACTTTGAAAAAGCTGCGCAGCGGATCCCTCGAGATGCTTTTTCAATTTTACTGTCGCATACGCCCGAAGTTTACGACCACGCAGCGAGCGCTGGATTCGACCTCATGCTCAGCGGACACACCCATGGAGGACAGCTTTGCCTCCCTGGTGGAATTCCGATCAAGTTGGAAGCGCGCTTGCCTCGAACGATGGGCGCTGGCCCGTGGCACCACGCCGGCATGGTCGGTTACACTTCGGTAGGGGCCGGAACGAGCTTATTGCCTGTTCGTCTAAACTGCCCGCCAGAAATAACTTTGCATACACTTCGGCGTCGACAATAAGCCCCTTACGAGATTGAGAGCTGCCGTACCGCTATCGGGTGCCGACGGCCGCGCAAAGTTCAGACGTTCTGCTTCCCATAAACTGATCCGATGCGGCGCGAGTGCGAGGAAAAGCCGAATTGGCCTGTCCGCCGTACCCACGAGAACGCATTTTTTCGATGGACTCGAGACGGTCCTCCAAGGAAGCAATCGTGACCATGAGATTGTGGCGGCGCGTATCCAACACCCTGAGCACCGGACCTTCGGCGCGCGGACGCATCTCCTTGGCCTCAATGTCAGCGTCTAAATTTTGAACGGTGCGAACAAGGTCGGTGATCAGTATCCTGATCTGCTTCACCGCCTCTCTCGACACAATGCCACTCTCAGTCCCGATTTGAAGCTGACGTTTCATTTCATTCTCTCCAGGAGGTAATCGTCTGGCAAAGGTGCCAGCGAGCAAAAAATCTGTCGAACAACAGATTGAGCCCGGAGTAGTTCGCCGTCTCACGACGCCGGCGTATGAAGGAATAAGTTATGCTTAACCGCGGATTACCAGGTCTGCAAAGTCTTCGGTGGACCATGGCAACATCAAAATCAGGCCGGTCGCCTCGCCCAAATGCTAATCTCAATTCAAACTTGATATTCGGGTGCAAACGCAGATTTTAAAAGGCCAGGCCAGTTCAAGACGATAAAGATCGCACTTGCCAGAACCTGATTAGGCGGCGTGCGTTTTCAGTGGTCATGGTGGCGTATTGGCGTTGGGCCTTGGCTAACTCTTGCGGCCTCATTGAACCAGACGCAAATCGGCTCTCCAAGACCGCGCTAACCGTCTCCCAGCGAAGTTCCGCTGCCTTGCACGGGACAAGCACGCCGTCGTCGCGAAGGCTTTGCATCAGCGGCCGAACGACTTCAATGCTGGATTGCGATAACTGCGCGAGTGCAGCGACGGTCTCTTCATATTTTCGCTTTTTGGCGAAACCAAGCAGGGTCGCTTCGTTGAGCTCGTCGTTGTCCTTCAGCAATTCTACGAGGCTTTTGGCCGCGGTGAAGTCGTGTGGCTTCGACATATCGCGACTTACGCCTGCTGCTACGGCCGCAATTGCAGTTCGTATCTCCTCAAAAACGTTGGGAGGCGCGCGCGACAGCAATCGCGCTCGGACCGCTTCGGTCGCATTGCGCAACAGTTCATCGCGTAGCACAGGCGGCAGATCGACCCGGATTCCGGTTTCAATGGCCAACTCGGGGTCAGATTCCGCCAACGCTACGATGATTGCGAAACCGCCCGCGGAAACCCTCGCACCGGGGTTGTTGACAATCTTGCGGCTGACGGACGGGTACCGGCGGGCCAGCAGCGCGTCCGTGACGACTTCCTTCAACCACCATCGCCCCGCGATCGCCAGGAGGTGATGCTCACTCTTGGTTTGCGCGACTTCAATCAGATCTTCCGCACTCAAACGGGCAGATTCCCTCAAAACGGGCCCGGCGACGGTGATTTCATCGTTCCTGGCGAGACGCCGGACGACAGACGGCGGCGCCTGGGATACCGGCGCGAGTTGCGTGCTCAGCTCGGCAAGAGCGATCCTTGCGCTGACATCGGCAATCGCCCGAATTTCAATCGTCTTGATGAGGCGCTCGAGCACATTGTCGAATAAATCGATCTGCTCGCTATCGTAACTGCCGGCGGAAGATAGAAAGAGTTCGGTCACGCGCCTGATCGATTCCAGGCGTTTTTCTGCCGAGCCGGTATTCAGTGCCGTTTCGACTTCGTCGACAATGGACAGATTGGCGGCTGACATCGCTCATCCTGAGCGTGATGGAGGGCTGTTCTAGGGAGGCGGATCGTACAGGGAAGACCTGAATGTTCCGTAAAGTCAGGAACCTTGATCAGGATCGCGGGTGAGACCCCAACCGATTGCTTTCAAAGGGCCAATGCCCGTTTCGCGCCGTTTGCAGACATCCGCCATCGGCCGTGCGCTTCGGGGCAAACTCACACCCTGCCGCTCTGCCAGTAGTCGAAAATTAACCGCCGGAGCCCATCATCCGTTGAGCTTTCTGGTGGTCTTGGGCCGAGAGCGCCGCGCCGAATCGGCGACGGCCCTTGCTCGTAGCTCTCAGGTGAGAACAGTCATGCTCCACGGTATCGCAAAGGCAGTCGTGATCATTGGTCTTGCCTTCATTGCAGACCAATTTGTTTCGGACGGACGCTATACTGACGCTACTCTATCGATGCTGCGGCAGATCGAGCATTCGTTTCGCTGATTGACCGGGGTCACCGGGGGCTTGGCCGTGCTCCTCCTCCGTCATTCCGCGGCGACCGGCCGCCCGGCCGGCACCATCACCTCGTCCGCCTCGAACGGCGTTTCCGGATGCATCAGAAAGGCGCAGAAGCCTCCGACGAGCAATAGCCCCATCGACATCAGGAACGGCAGATACCAGTTGCCGGTCAGGTCGATCACGTAACCGGCCACCAACGGCGAGACAATCGCGGCCAGTGCCGAGCCGGTATTCATCAGGCCGGCCGCCGTGCCGGAATATTTCGGTGCGATGTCCATCGGCACCGACCACATCGGGCCGATCGTGATCTCGGCGAAAAAGAAGCCACTGGAAAGGCATAGCGCCACGACCGTGATGTCGTGGATGAAGAGGATCGGAAACAACGACACCAACGCGCCGGCAAAGCCCGCAACGGTGACACTCAGCCGGGCCAAACGAACGTTGCCCGTTCTTTTCAAAATACCGTCCGACAGAATGCCTCCCAGGCTATCGCCGACCACGCCGGCAAAGAACACGCCGGACGCAAACAGTGCAGAATTCTTGATATCCAGGCTGTAGTTGTTCTTAAAGAAGAGCGGCAACCAGTTCAGGTAAAGCCACAAACACCAGCCGTAACAGAAATAGGTCAGCGTGACCGGCCACATCCGGCGCAACAGCGGTCCCCACGGCACCTGGGGCCGTGTACCCACCGGGCGCGGCGGCAACGACGCCAGTTCGGCCTCGGTGATCGAGGGGTGATCCTTGGGCTCGTTTCGGAAGTAAAGAACCCACACCACACCCCAGAGCAGGCTCACCAATCCCAGCACGATGAATGATCCGCGCCAGGTCAGCCAGGCCATCAACAGGGCGATCAGTGGTGGCGTGAGGGCGTTGCCGAGGCGCGCGAAGGCGTGCGTCAGGCCTTGCGCGAAACCTCGTTTGCTGGCGGGCGTCCAATACTGCATCGCGCGGGTGGCGGTCGGGAAGGTCGCGCCCTCGCCGAAGCCAAGCGCCACGCGGGCGATGAACAGCGTCACGATGCCCGTGACAAAGCCGGTCATGATGGTCGCGGCCGCCCAGATCAGACCGCACCAGAACAGCGTCCTGCGCGGTCCGAAACGGTCTCCGACCCAGCCGCCGATCACCTGGAACAGCAGATAGGGATAGGCGAAGGCCGAGAACACCAACCCAAGTTGCGTGTTGCTGAGGCCGAGCTCCTTCTGGATTTCGCTGGCCGCCGTGCCGATGTTCACCCGATCGATATAGGTGATGAGGTACATGAGGCAGAGCATTGCCAGCACGACATGGGTGGCCTTCAATCGAAGCCGCATCTTGTTCTACCTCCCGGAAAAGCTTTTGGCGCTATTGTGACGGCGCCGATCCATCAGCACAAACGGCGCCGATCGTTCGCGCCTGACTCAAGTCTTCACCATCTTCAGATGCCCGGCGGAATTCGACTGGGAGGGCTCGTCCAGAACCTTCATCGCAGCATCGACGCCGCCGGAGCGATGAGGCACGCCGGCCGCGGTCAGCCCCATCTCCACGCCGGACAAGGCTCCCAGCAAGGTCAGTTCGTTGCACTCGCCGAGATGGCCGATGCGAAACACCTTGCCGGCGACCTTGGAGAGCCCCGAACCGAGCGACATGTTGTAATTCTCGAGCACGACTTTGCGGAACTTGTCGGCGTCGTGCCCCGGGGGCATCAGCACGGCGGTGAGGACGGGCGAATATTCGGCCGGCTCAAGACACAGCACTTCGAGGCCCCAATGGGTGACGGCCGCACGCGTCGCCGCCGCCAGGCGCTTGTGACGGGCAAACACGTTGTCGAGCCCTTCCTCAAGCAGCATGGCAATGGCTTCGCGCAGCCCGTAGAGCAGGTTGGTGGCGGGGGTGTAGGGGAAGAAGCCGTTGGCATTCGGCTTGAGCATCTCTTCCCAATCCCAGTAGGAGCGCGGCATTTTGTTGGTCTTGGCGGCGGCGCGGGCCTTCTCCGAGACGGCGTTGAAGCCAAGCCCCGGCGGCAGCATGAAGCCCTTCTGCGAGCAGGAGACGGTGACGTCGACCTTCCACGCGTCATGCCGGTAATCGACCGAGCCCAGCGAGGAAATCGTATCCACCAGCAGCAGCGCGGGATGACCTGCGCGGTCCATCGCGGCGCGGATCTCGCCGACCCGGCTAGTGACGCCGGTGGACGTCTCATTGTGCACCACCATCACCGCCTTGATGGCATGGCCCTTGTCCTGGGCGAGCTTGGCCTCGATCGCGGCGGGATCGGCGCCGTGGCGCCAGTCGCCGGGCATGAAGTCCACCTCGATGCCCCACCGCGCCGCCATTTGCCGCCACAGGGTCGCGAAATGGCCGGTCTCGACCATCAGGACCTTGTCGCCGGGCGACAGCGTATTGACGATGGCGGCTTCCCAGGCGCCGGTCCCCGAGGACGGGAACACGATCACCGGGCCCGTGGTTTGGAAGATCTTCTGGCAGCCTTGGAAGACCGTCTTGCCGAGCTCGGCGAACTCGGCGCTGCGGTGATCGATGACCGGCATATCCATGGCGCGGAGCACGCGGTCCGGCACCGGGCTCGGCCCTGGAATTTGCAGGAAATGGCGTCCCTGGTGCTGTGTCACGGAATCCTCCTCGTTCTGGCTGCCGAACATATTGCATTCAATTTTTCCCACGACAACCCATAAATTGTGTACATTTCGGTCGACGCCTTCGTTCTCACGGCCTATGTTCCAGCCATGAAACCCCTGATCCCAGATGATACCACCCCGCAAGTCCTTGATGGGACGGAGCGGACCCGGGAAGACCAATCCCTGCACGACGAAATCCTGACGCGGCTGCGGGATCACATCGTCGAGGGCAACATTCCGGATGGCGGCCGCATACCCGAACGCCAGCTCTGCGAAATGCTGAAGATATCGCGCACCCCGTTGCGGGAAGCCTTGAAGGTGCTGGCCTCCGAGGGCCTGGTCGAGCTGTTGCCCCACCGGGGCGCCCGCGTGCGGCCGCTGAGCGAGCAGGATCTCGGCGAATTGTTCGACGTCATGGGCGGGCTGGAAGGCCTCGCCGGGCGGCTCGCCTGCGAGCACATTACCGACGATGAGATCGCCGAGATCGAGCGTCTGCATTATGAGATGTATGGCTTCTACCTGCACCGCGACATGCACGGCTATTTCCGCACCAACCAGCTGATCCACCAGAAGATCGTCGAAGCCTCGCGCAATGCGACGCTCAAGAGCGCTTACACGAACTTCGCCGGCCGGATTCGCCGGGTGCGCTACTCCGCCAACTTCGCCCGCAAGCGCGAGCGCTGGGGTGAAGCGATGCGCGAACACGAGACGATCCTGGATGCGCTGCGCCGCCGCGCCGGCCACGAACTCAGCGACATCCTGTTCAAACACCTGCGCAACAAGCGGACGGCCGCCGTCGAACACCTGAAGACGGGCGGCATGGCGGCTTCCGGGCCCGCCTGATATCTTCAGGCCAGCAATCCTCTCCTATAATTTGCATTCAAATCAGAGAAAGAGCTCAACGAATTGCATTTATCGCTCGGCGGGATACGAGGGAGGCCACGTTTGGCGTTAGAGCATGGTGAGATTGGGCTCAGTTGGAGGCGCAGCGCGACGACCTCTTCTCCCTCTCCCCGCTCTTCGCGGGGAGAGGGTTGGGGTGAGGGGCTATCTCGGCAAATTCGACTCGCGGCGACTCCCCCTCACCCGGCGCTCAAGCGAGCGCCGACCTCTCCCCGCAAGCGGGGCGAGGTGACCGAGTTCGTGCACCGGCCGATACGATGAAAAAGCCATCATCTAGCGGGGATGGAATGACGGAGACGGGCTCAACAAAGCTAAGGGAAAGGCTGTCACGCGAAATCACCGGCGACGTCTTCTTCGATTCGTTCAACCGCGGCCGCTATGCCACCGACGCCTCGTTCTACCAGATCATGCCGGCCGGTGTGGTGGTGCCACGCAGCATCGACGAGGCGCTGCGGGCGCTTGCCATCGCCCGCGACGCGGGGCGGATCGTCACGCCGCGCGGCGGCGGCACCTCGCAATGCGGCCAGACCGTCAATGACGGCATCGTCATCGACTTCTCCAAACATCTCAACCGCGTCCTCTCGCTCGACGCCGAGGAGCGAACCTGCGTGGTTGAACCGGGAATCGTGCTCGACGATCTCAACCGGCAACTCAAGCGTCACGGCCTGTGGTTTCCGGTCGACGTCTCCACCGCCTCGCGGGCCACCATCGGCGGCATGGCCGGCAACAACTCCTGCGGCGGCCGTTCGCTGCGGTACGGCACCATGCGCGACAACACCCTGTCGATGGACGCGGCGCTGGCAGACGGCACGATGTTGCATTTCGGCGAAGTGCCTCGCGATCTTTCGCAAGCGAACTCGAGCGAGAACGGATTAAATTTGTTTCGCGACATGCTGGCGCTTGGCGCGCGCGAAGCCGCCGAGATCGCGGAAAAATTTCCAAAGGTGCAGCGCCGGGTCGGCGGCTACAATCTGGATGCGCTGGTGCCGCGCAACGCGCCGAACAATTTGGCGCATCTTCTGGTCGGCTCGGAGGGTACGCTCGCCTTCACCACGCAAGTGGAGCTGAAGCTGTGGCCCATCATCCGCAACAAGGTGCTCGGCGTCTGTCACTTCGGCAGTTTCTATGAGGCCATGGATGCCGCCCAGCATCTGGTGAAACTGCGCCCGATCGCGGTGGAGCTGGTCGACCGCACCATGATCGCGCTGGGCCGGGACATCGCCATGTTCCAGCCGATCATAGGTGCTGCGATCCGCGGCGACCCCGATGCGGTGCTGATCGTCGAATTCGCCGAGGAAGATCAAGCCGAGAACCTGCAACGCCTGGAACAACTGGGCGAATTGATGGGCGATCTCGGCTTCGGCTGGAACAACCCCAAGCGCAAATGGGGTGGCGTGGTCGAGATCACGGAAGCCGCCTTGCAGACCGGCATCGGCGAGTTTCGCGCCGCCGGCCTCAACGTGATGATGTCGATGAAGCAGGAGGGCAAGCCGGTTTCCTTTGTCGAGGATTGCGCGGTGCCGCTGCCGCATCTGGCCGACTATACCGAGCGGCTCAACGCCATCTTTGCCAAGCATGGCACGCGCGGCACCATGTACGCGCACGCCTCAGAAGGCTGCCTGCATGTGCGCCCGGTGCTGAACCTGAAGCTCGAGAAGGACGTCAAGGCGATGCGCGCCATCGCCGAGGAAACCTTCGCGATGGTGCGGGAATACAAGGGCTCGCATTCCGGCGAGCACGGCGACGGCATCGTGCGGTCGGAATTCCATGAAGCCATGTTTGGTGCGCGGATCATCGCCGATTTCCGCGAGGTCAAGCAGCGGTTCGACCCGGACCGCGTGCTCAATCCCGGCAACATCGTCGACGCGCCGAAGATGGATGACCGCGCGCTGTTTCGCTACCCGCCGAACTACCGCGTCCCCGAGCTGAAAACCGCGCTCGACTGGTCCGCCTATCCCGGCGCCGGAGGCGGCTTTCAGGGCGCGGTCGAGATGTGCAACAACAACGGCGCCTGCCGCAAGCTCGAAGGCGGCGTGATGTGCCCGTCCTATCGCGCCACCCGCGATGAAAAGGACGTCACGCGCGGACGCGCCAACACGCTGCGGCTGGCGATCTCCGGCCAGCTCGGGCCCGATGCGCTTTCATCCGACGAGATGATGGACACCTTGAAACTCTGCGTGTCCTGCAAGGCCTGCCGTCATGAATGCCCAACGGGCGTCGACATGGCCAAGATGAAGATCGAGGTTCTTGCCGCGCGCCAAGCCAAACATGGGCTTTCGCTGCGTGACCGCCTGGTCGGCTTTCTGCCGCGTTATGCGCCGCTGATGGCGCGCCTCGCCCCGCTCGCCAATTGGCGCAACAACAGCCCGTTGCTGCGGGCCGTGTTCGAACGCGTGGCCGGCATCAGCGCGCAGCGTGCATTGCCGGCGTGGCGGCGCGATGTTTTCGAGCCTGCGAGCGACGTCTTCGGCCCGGCCGATGGACGCGAGGTCGTGCTGTTCGCCGACACCTTCAACCGGACTTACGAGCGCGAAAACCTCGACGCCGCGCTGCGCGTGCTGGTGGCGGGCGGATATCGCGTCCACATTCCGAAACCTGCGGACCATGGCAGGCCGTTGTGCTGCGGGCGGACCTTCCTCTCGGCAGGCCTGGTCGATCATGCGCGAACCGAGCTCGACCGGCTGGTCGCGACCTACGCGCCGTTCGCCGCGCGCGGCGTGCCCATCGTCGGTCTGGAGCCGAGTTGCCTGTTGACGCTTCGCGACGAGTTGCTCTCGCTGCGATCGGACGAGACGGCCAAGAGCATCAGCGCGCACGCGCTGTTGTTCGAGGAATTCCTGGTCCGCGAGGCCGCCGCCGGGCACCTCGCGCTATCGCTCGGCCCGATCGCCGGCAAGGCGCTCGTGCACGGCCACTGTCATCAGAAATCGTTCGGCGC
>Ga0137407_10001843_pt1 | contig 13872 bp, 7 predicted proteins | sample CZOMad2_2_16fung_FD_108410 | JGI IMG/M metagenome (GOLD analysis project Ga0137407, IMG submission 108410) | Vadose zone soil fungal communities from Angelo Coast Range Reserve, California, USA - CZOMad2_2_16fungal (Illumina Assembly) | ecosystem: Environmental > Terrestrial > Soil > Vadose zone...
AAGCGTACGGAAGATCGCGGCCGCGCGGTCATTGTCGAAGAGATCCAGCGGCCCCCGGTTCGGGGTGAAGAAAGCGCCGTGACGCCCGGCCAGGGCGACGATCGAGTAACGCTCCGGGTGACACAGGAGGTCGAGGTAGGGCGCGACCTCGTACGGAACCTCGAGCCGCGCGAGGTCCTGGCCATGGATCCGCAGCTCCTCCTCGACGCCGACGGGAAGGGCGGCGCCCGTCCGGGTGGCGGCCCTCCGGGCGAGGAGGATCGCCGCCCGGGTCCGCGATTCGGGCGCCCGCGCGGAGCGCCAGGCGACGGCGGCCGCGGCGAGCGGCGGGGCGAGGGCGATCCCCGCGAGAAGGGTGGCCGCGGCCCTCACGGCGCGCCTCGCCGGGGCCCTCCCTTCCGTGCGACGGCGGGCCGCGCGCCAGACGACCACCCCGGCCGCGCCGAAGGCGACGGCGGCGAAGGGGTAGAGGACCACGAAGTTCCGGTGGAGAGGGACGCGCGTGCCGGCCATCAAGGCCAGATAGATCGCCGGATAGACGAGGAGGATGGCCCCGGCGCGCGTGAGGAGGACGGCGATCACGCCGAGCGCCGCGAGGCCGGAGGCCACCCACCCGAGGTTCTGTCCCACCGTCCGGATCTGGAGGAGAAGCTGCGTGAGGCCGGGCTCGATCTGATCGGTCGCGTTCCCGATGAGCCCCGTCACCCTGTAGACGTGCACCTCGGCCCCCACCGATCTCAGGAAGTTTCCGAGGTCGAAGAGCGCGTACGGCGTCCCGATGAGGAAAGCCGCCGCCGGGACGAAGGGCAGCGCCGCCCAGAGCCATCGGCGGTATCCCGCCGAGCCCGAGAGCGCGGCGGCCGCGAGCGCGGCGGCGGGGACGGCGATCGCGGGGGCGGCGTTGTACTTCGTCGAGACGGCGAGCCCCGACATCACGAGCGCGGCGAGGAGGTGGACGGCCCGCCCGCTCTCCACGAAGACGATTGAGAGAAGGACGGTCGCGAGGACGAAGACCGAGGTGGGCACGTCGGGGGTGACGATCGTCGAATGCCGGATGTGGATCTCGAGCCCCGCGAGAAGCGCGGCGGCGAGAAGCCCGGCCCCCCATCCCGCCACACGTCGCCCGATCAAGTAGACGAGGCCGACCGCCCCGGTGCCCATGAGCGCGACCAGGGCGCGGTTCCAGAAGTAGAACGAGGGGTGGGAGATCGTCCAGATCCAGCCGGTGTCGAACTGGGTGCGGATCTCGGAGAGACTCTTCAGGTACGAGGGGGCCGTGTCGGGCTGCCCCATCAGGTAGAAGTAGTGCAGGATGTCGACGAGCAGGTGAAGGTAGACGGTCACCGATCCGTACGTGAAGAAGTGCGGATTGAAATCCCCCGTCTGCATGATCCGGAGCGCGGTGCCGGCTGTCTGCGGCTCGTCCCATCCGTGGATGTAGGGGAGCCCTTCCCCGCACCGGAGGAAGCGCACGAGGAAGGCGTAGACGAGGAGCGTCCCGACCAGAGTGCGGACGACCCGGGGCGTCGCGGTCTCCGCCGCCGCGATCCCGTTCAACTCCCCGGCCCTTCGCGCGTCACCGGATCGAAATCCTCCACGCCGTGAATCGTCCACCCCCAGGAGAGACGCGCCACGCGCCTCGAGACCCTCGTCCGCCGGGCGATCCTCTCGGGCGACCCCCCCACGGGAATCGGCGTCGCGCCAAACCCGTCGACGAGAATGACGGGGACGGCCTCTGCGATCAAGTCGGGAGGCCTCTGCGGGTCCCCCGTGCTACGCTCGCGGTTTCTCCAGGAGCCCTGAATGAAGAGAACAGCCGTCGTCGCCACGCTGGTCGTGTTCGCGCTCGTCCATCGCGCTCATCCGGCCGAGCCCGCCGCTCCGCATCCCCCCGAGGCGAAGCGCGTCGAGCTCAAGGAAACCTTCCACGGCGTCGAAGTCCCCGACTTCTACCGCTGGCTCGAGGATCAGAAAAGCCCCGAGACGCGGGCCTGGATCGACGCTCAGAACGTCTACACGCGCTCGCTCCTCGAGGGCCGCCCCGCGCGGAAGGCGATCGAAAAGCGCTTCGACGAGCTGATGCGCGTCGATCACGTCTTCTCGCCGACGCAGGGGGGGAACCGCTACTTCGTGTGGAAGAAGAAGTCGGCGGACGACCTGAGCATCCTGTACGTGCGCGAGGGGATCGACGGGAAAGACGAAGTCCTCATCGACCCGCACGCGCTGAGCCGCGATCACACGACGAACGTCTCCGTCCGCGACATCTCGCTCGACGGGAGGAAGATCGTCTACGGCCTTCGAAAGGGTGGCGAGGACGAGGTCGAGCTCCACGTCCTCGACGTGGACACGCGGACCGATCTCAAGGACGTCTTCCCGCGCGCCCTCTACGACCAGGTCTCGCTGACCCCCGACGGGAAGGGGTTCTACTACACGTGGCGCAGCCGCGCGACCGGCGCGCGCGTGAGATTCCATAAGCTCGGCGCTCCGGCCGGGTCGGACAGGGAGATCTTCGGCGAAGGGCACGGACCCGGCGACTGGATCGGCGCGGGCGTCTCGGACAACGGAAAGCACCTCCTCATCGGCGTGCAGCAGGGATGGGCGACGAGCGACGTGTACGCGCAGGAGCTCCCCGACGGGAAGATCCTCCCCATCGCGCACGACGAGAAGGCCCTCTTCAACGCGCAGATCGCCGGCGACACCCTCGTGATCCGCACCGACTACAAGGCCGCGAAGGGACGCGTGATCGCCGTGGACTTCAAGAACCCTTCGAAGGACAGCTGGCGCGAAATCGTTCCCGAAGGCCCCGACGCAATCCAGGAGATCTCCCTCGCCGGCGATCGCCTCTTCGTCCACTACCTGCACGACGTCACGTCGCGCGTCGACATTTACGGGCTCGACGGGAAAAAGACGGGGGAGTTGAAGCTGCCCGCCCTCGGGACGGCCGAGGCCCCCTCCGGGCGATGGGGCCAGCGATACGCTTTTTACGATTTCGTCTCGTTCACCGTCCCCCGGACCACCTATATATATGATACGGCCACCGGGGAGAGCCGCCTCTGGGCGCGCGACGCGGTCCCCATCGATCCCGAAAAGTTCGAGGTGAAGCAGGTCCGGGCGACGTCGAAGGACGGGACGCGGATTCCCATCTTCATCGTCCACCTCAAGGACATCCCCCTCGACGGGAACCGTCCGACGCTCCTCTATGGCTACGGCGGCTTCGACGTGAGCATCGCCCCGTCGTTCGCGAACTTCGCCGTCTGGATCGCGGAACAGGGTGGCGTCTACGCCGTCGCGACGCTGCGCGGCGGAGGGGAGTTCGGCCAGGAATGGCACCACGCGGGGATGCTCGAAAAGAAGCAGAACGTCTTCGACGACTTCATCGCGTCCGCCGAGTGGCTCGTGGCGAACCACTACACGAAGCCCTCCCGCCTCGCGATCCGCGGAGGGAGCAACGGGGGGCTGCTCGTCGGGGCGGCCCTCACCCAGCGGCCGGATCTCTACCGCGCCGTCCTGTGCGATTACCCGGACCTCGACATGCTCCGGTATCCCTTCTTCGAGAACAACAACCCGCCCGCGCTCCTCGAGTACGGCGACGCGCGCGACCCGAACCAGTTCCGTTTCCTGCACGCGTACTCGCCGTACCAGAAGGTGACGAAAGGGGTCGCCTACCCGTCGGTGCTCCTGACGAGCGGCGACGAGGACACGCGCGTCCCCCCGTTGCAGGCCCGCAAGATGACGGCGGCGCTGCAGTGGGCGACATCGTCGGGGAACCCGGTGATGCTCCTGTACGACACCCGGTCGGGTCACTCGGGAGGGAAGCCGCTGGCGCAGGTGGTGGCGGACACGTCGCTTCAGGCCGAGTTCCTATCGTGGCAGCTTGGAATGGAAACCCCGTAGGGATGGGGGTTTTCGTCGTTCTTCAGGTGGCGGGACGCGCCGGAAAGCGTATCCTATAGAGCTATGGACCTCAAAGACGCGATGGCTCTGAACCCGGCGAAGAGCCATTTCTACGTGAAGGCCAGCCTCGACTTGAAGCGCCGCCTCCAGGCGGCGATTCCGCACGCCGAGCTGAAGAAGCTCCATGAGCGGAGGGCGTGGCGCCACTTCGTGGTCCTCTTCCGGCAGTTCGCGATCCTGGGCATCTCGAGCTATTTCCTGGTGACGCGGCCCGAGCCGTGGATCTGGATCCCCTTCGCCCTCGTGCAGGGGTTCACGATTTTCAACTTCACGGTGCTCCTCCACGAGGCGATCCACGAGGCCGTGGTGAAGGACAACACGCCGTGGATCACGCGGGCTCTCGGCATCCTCTACGCCTTCCCGAGCGGCATCTCGCACCTGCAGTTCTCGCGCTGGCACCTCGATCATCACGACAACCTGGGCTCGTCCACCGACGATCCGAAGCGCTTCCACCTGTCGCCCAAGCGCAACGCGCGCTGGTACAAGGCCCTCTACTTCACTCCGGTTCTTTTCCCGATCTACTTCCGCGCGGCGAGGCAGGAGGCCGCGACGTACAACCCGACCCTGCGGGCGCGGATCGGCTTCGAGAGGAATCTGACGATCCTGGGCCACCTCGCGATCCTGACCGCGATCTGGGTGGGGGCGGGATGGCAGGTCATGGGGCGGGTCTACGCGGTCCCGTACTTCTTCGTCTTCCCGGTCGCCTTCGCGATGAACCGTGTCGGGCAGCACTACTACATCAACCCCGACAACGCGGCGCAGTGGAGCACGCTCGTGAAGTCGTCGCTCTTCTGGAACTTCGCCTTCCTCTGGTCGAACTTCCACCTCGAGCACCACTACTTCCCGCGCGTCCCCTTCTACAACCTCGCGAAGCTCCACCGGATGCTCAAGCCCTTCTACGACGAGATGGGGATGAAGCCGGTGGGGTACGGCACGCTCCTGTACGGCTGGCTGATCAAGAACGGCACGCCGCACAAGGACTGGGGGCTCACGCGCGAGGTCCCCGCGAGGACCGTCACCGCGTCCTGACGTCCGCCTCCTCGTCCGGCCCCGGACACGGCATCCCACGACCGGACAGCGCGTCGATCCCGATCGGCCGCCCCCGCCATGCCGGCCCGGCGCTTCCGCGCGCTCGGGCATGGCCCGGGATTCGCAGCCCGGATCCGGATCGGAGGTGGGACGCATGGTCGAAGGGGTGATCCAGGATCTGCGGCACGCGGCGCGGGGGCTTCTCAGGGCGCCGGGGTTCGCTCTCGTGGCCGTCCTCACGCTGGCCCTCGGGATTGGCGCCAACACGGCGATCTTCAGCGTCGTCGAGGCGGTCCTCCTCAGGGCCCCCGCCTTCGCCGACCCCGACCGACTCGTCTACGTCTGGGAGCGGAACGTGGCGATCGACGGGAAGCCCAACGTCGTGGGCCCCGCGAACTTCATCCGCTGGCGCGAGCGCGCCGCGTCGTTCGACAAGCTCGCCGGGTTCACGCAGTGGACCGGCAACGTCGCCGACGCCGGCGAGCCCGAGAGAATCGATCTCGCATACGTCACCGCCGACTACTTCGACGCGCTGGGAGTCGCGGCGCAGCTCGGCCGCACCCTCGGTCCCGACGACGCCGTCGCCGGGCACGACGACGTCGTGGTTCTCAGCCACGACTACTGGACGCGCCGCTTCGCGGGCGACCCGAAGATCTTGGGGAAGGCCCTGACGCTCAACGACCACGTCTCCACGATCCTCGGCGTGATGCCCGCCGATTTCCGAGGTCTCGTCAACGTGCAGCTCTGGACGCCGGTGGTGTTGCGCGAAGCGCACCGGCAGGTGCGCGGCCGCTACATGACGGTCGTCGGGCGCCTCAAGCGCGGAGTCTCCGTCCAGGGGGCGCAGGCCGAGATGACCGCGATCGCGGCGGGGACCGAGAAGGAACTCCCCGACTTCGACGGCGGCTGGGGGGCGAAGGTCGTCCCCCTGCGCGAGCAGCTCGTCTCGGGAAGTCGGCAGGCGATCCTCCTTCTCTTCGGCGCGGTCGGCCTCGTCCTCCTGATCGCCGGCGCGAACGTCGCCAACCTCCTTTTCGCCCGCGGCGCCGATCGCACCCGCGAGATGGCCGTCCGCCTCGCGCTCGGAGCGCCGCGGCGCCGGCTCGTGCGCCAGCTCCTCGTCGAGAGCACGCTTCTGTCGATGGTCGGCGGCGTCGTCGGGCTTCTCGTCGCGCTCTGGGCCGTCGAGGGGTTCCGCGCGCTCCTGCCGTCCGATCTCGCGCGCTTCACGGAGATCCGGATGGGGATCCCCGTCTTCAGCTTCGCGCTGTCGCTCGCCACGACGACCGGTGTGGTCTTCGGGATCGCTCCCGCGCTCGCCGCGACGCGCGCGCCGATCGAACAGTCGATGCGCGAGGGATCCTCCGGCGCCGGCACGGGAAGGGAACGCCTGGGACTCCGCAACGCGCTCGTCATCGCGGAGATGGCCATTTCCCTCGTGCTCCTCGTGGGCGCCGGTCTGCTCCTCAAGAGCTTCTGGCGCGTGTCGAACGTCGACGCGGGAGTCGCCTCCGGCGGCGTCGTCGCATTCGACGTCTCGCTGCCGGCGGCGCGCTACTCGAAGCCGGAGGAGATCTCCCGGTTCTTCGAGAGGGCGTCCGACAATTTGCGCACCCTCCCCGGCGTCTCGTCGGTCGGCGGGATGAGCTGGCGCCTCCTCACGGGGGGCTCGGCGACCTCGTACAGGATCGCCGGAAGGGAGGCCGCCCCGCCGGGAAAGGAGGCGGTGGCCGACGTGCGGATCGTGACGCCGGATCTCTTCCGCACGCTCGAGGTCCCGGTGCTCGCCGGCCGGGCTTTCACGAAGGACGACGGGCCCGGCGCGCCGAAGAGGGTCATCGTCAACCAGGCGCTCGCGCGCAGGCAGTGGCCCGGTGAGGATCCGATCGGGCGCCGCCTCTTCATGAGCTGGGGCGACGAGATCGAGGCGGAGGTGATCGGCGTCGTCGGCGACGTGAGGCTCACGTCTCTCGAGGCCGAGGCCCGCGACACGCTCTACTGGCCGCAGGCCCAGCTTCCGAACAACTTCATGACGATGATGCTGCGCACGCCCCGGGATCCCGCCGGGCTCGCGAAGGAGATCAAGGAGAAGATCGCGGCCCTCGATCCCGTCCTCCCCGTCGCCGCGATTCAGACCCTCGACGACATCAAGCGCGGCTCCCTGAGCGCGCGCCGCTTCACCGCGCTCCTCCTGGAGGTCTTCTCCGCCGTCGCTCTCATGCTCGCGATCCTCGGGAACTACGGCGTGCTCGCCTACGCGGTGTCGCGCCGCCGCCGCGAGATCGGGATCCGCCTCGCGCTCGGCGCGGCGGCCTCCGATGTCGTCACCCTCGTGCTGCGACAGGGGATGGTCGCCGCGCTCGCTGGCGTGGCGATCGGCGTCCCGTGCGCCCTCGGCCTCTCCCGCCTGATGGCCGGACTCCTCTTCGAGGTGAGCCCGGCCGACATCGAGGTCCTGATTGCGGTGCCCGCAATCCTCGCCTCCGCCTCGCTCCTCGCGTGCCTCATCCCGGCGCGCCGGGCCGTCCGCGTGGATCCGACGATCGCCCTCAGGAGCGAGTAGAGCCGGGAGCCCCGCGCCGCGAGCGCGACGCGGGGCCGGCCGGGATCAGTACCTGAACTGCTGCACCTGCGATCCGTACGGGCCGTAAGTCCATGCCGTGCGGGTCGCCGGGTCGATCTGGATGCCGCGCTCGTTCCCCACCAGGCCGTTCGGCCCGAAGACCTCCGAGATGAAGTTGAAGTACGGAAGCGTGGCGAGCGATCGCCCGGACGCCGCGTCGAAGACGCCGACGGCGCTCATGGCATTGTTGTCGGACGTGTAGTCGTCGCGGGCGGTGAAGCCCACGAGCAGCACGCCGTTGACCGGATCGACGACCGGGAAGAGCGGCGACCGGGCGTGGAGATCGTCCAGGTTCGCCGCCGCGAGCGTCGTCTGATCCACCTCCTGGTTCCGGGCGACGGGAAAGAGCGCCGGGAACGCGAAGATCGGCCCGACGGTGACGTTGACCTTCGAGCCGCTCTGGTCGGCGGCCATCCCCGTCGCGCAGTTGGCGATCGGCGCGACGTTCGACGCGGTGTTGTGGTCGAGATCCACCGACGCGATGAAGCCGTCGAGGAAAATGCACAGGTCTCCCCAGAGCATCCGTGCCACGAAACTCCTCCCCGAGGCGGCGTCGACGTCGAGCGTCGTCATCAGCCCGCGGAGGTCGGTCCCCTGGTCGGCGAAGACGGCGGGGCCGAGCGCCCCCGTCGCCATGTCGAGCGGCAGGACGTTGTCGGAGAAGTCCGTCGCGCTCGTCCCGAGAAGGGAGGCCCTGTGGCGGATGGGATCGACGCGCCCGGCGATGACCTCGAAGTCGATCGAGCCATCGAGCGGAACGCTCGAGAGCCTCGCGCCGCTGAGGGAGTCGAAGGTCTCGAGCCGCTCGCCGAAGTCGAACCAGTCGTAGCTGATCGTCGACGTGCGGTGGAGCGACGGATCGCTCCCGAACATGTAGTAGATGCTCTGCCCCCGGGCGTCGATGGCGAACGGCGGGCCGTAGGCCCCCGAGGCGGGCGCGTACGGTCTCAGGGCGCTGTTCGCGAGGTCGCCGCTCGGAGCGAAAGCCGCGGTCGCGACGACGGAGCCTCCTCCGGGCACGATGTCGAAGTCGTTGATGAGATCGCCGTTCGGAGTGATGCCGTCGTCGAAGGCGACGCCCGCGGCGGGTGAGGCGAGGCCGGTCACGCCGCGCCGGTTCACGGCGAAGACGCGCGCGGTGTAGAAGAGCGACGAGGGGAGGCCCAGCGTCACCGCGTCGAGAGAAACGGAGCCGGAGGGGCCGGGGAGCGGATACCAGATGATGGAGCCGGAATCCCCGCCGTTCGCGTCCCGCCGGTCGCCGCTCTGGTTGGTGAAGTTGTTGACCGAGCCGTACAGGGTCGGGCCCGGGGCGGAGATCTCGAGCACCGCGCCCGTCGCGCCGGCGACCGCGCTCGCGTCCCACGAGAGGGTGAACCCGGGAGCGGTGCGTGTCAGCTCCGCGAAGTACCCCGAGCCGGCCGCGGTGACGACGAGCGGCGCGGGCGGCCGCGAGTCACCCGAGGCGCCGGCCACGCGCAACGAAGAGAACCAGCCGAACGATCCGTCGTCGGAGTTCTGCTCGAGGCCGACGCCGTAGATCCCGGCCCCGCCCGTGAAGGCCGACGCGGGGATCGACACGGACCCCTTCGTGGCGCTGAGCGGGAACGAGCGCTCCACGCGGAAGAGGGGGGCCGCCGCCGGGCTCCAGTGGTTCACCGACGAGAGAACGAGCCTGGGCTTGCTGACGAAGCGGACCCCCGTGAGGTCGTACTGGACGGTGACGCTCTGGCCGGCCGCGACGACGGACGGCGCGATCGGGGCGAGGGCCTGCTCGTACAAGCCGTCGGTCGCCGAGAACCCGAGCGTCATCGAGGCCGAGGCCAGCACCGAGCCGCCGCTGCGGATCTCGTACGTGATGGGGACGGTGCGCGTCGACGTCGAGACGAGGCTCTGGCCGGCCGCGGCGAGGATCTGCGCGGGCAGGAGTCGGAAAACGCGGCTCGGTTGCGAGAAGGTCGTGCCGCCAATCCTCAGCGCGAAGGAAAGTTTCGCGGGCGCGCCGAGCCCGACGATGTCCGGGGCGAAGGTGATCGGCCCGGTGACGTTCTGGCCGCTCTGCCCGATGAATGTCGGCGGCCCCGCGAGATCGATGGCCGAAGGATCGGTCCCCTCGACGAAGACGGCCCCGAAGAAGGCGACCGCCTGCCGGTGCGCGACCGCGAGCCGGACGATGGACGGGAATCCGTCCGGGCCCAGGACCGACTCGACCACCGCGGTGGCGTCGATCTGCGGCCCGACCTGGATCGGACGGCCGATCTGCGGCGGATTCGGGAGCGAGCGCCCGGTCCGGACGAGCAGGTCGCGCACGTCGGCGGGGGTGAGAGTCCGGCCGGCGAGCCTCGCGCTCTGGATCGCGATCGCCGAGGCCGCGGCGGTCATCGGCGCGGAGGCCGACGTGCCGCCGCTGAGGACCGTCACGACGGTCTGCGGCGTGCAGGCGAAGAAGCCGCAGTCGTGGAGGAACGACGGGATGTTGTCGGCCGGGGCGGAGACGTTGACGCGCGTTCCGAACCCCGAGGAGAAGTCGGTCGATCCGTTCAGCCGGGTCGTGGGGAACGCTCCGTTCGCCGCGATGCCGCCTCCCGCCGTCCGCACGCCCGAGAAGATGTCGTCGAGCGTCGAGCCGCCCACGTCGGTGGCGCCGCTGTCGTCGATGCGGCTCGGGGCGGTCGAGAGCCCGACCTGGCCGATGGTCGTCGGCGTCTCACCCGGAAGCGCGAGATCGGTCGGAGCGCTCCCTCCGTCGGGACCCACCGCCGCGGGAGTGAAAAGGCGCGTGCCGTCGTTGGCGGAGATGCAGACGACGATGCCGAGCTCGTTGACGATCTTCCGGATCGCGGCGCGGACGACGGGGTCGTCCTCGAGGTAGCGGCCGGGAAAGCCCTCCGCGTCGAGGCCGAAGCCCAGGCTCGCCGTGATGACGTCGGGGCGGGGCTTCTGCTTCGACGCCGCGACGAGGGCGCTGAGGATGTTCGAAATCGTCGGCTGCTCGGGAACGACGAGGCGGAACTGCGCCCCGGGGGCCAGCCCGAGGAGATCGGTGAAGCCGTCGCCGGTCGCGCCGGGGCGCTGCCGGTCGTGCGGCAGCGGGGCCATCACGGAGAAGTCGAGGAGTACTTCGCCCAGGAACGGATCGACGTGCTCGACGGCCCCCTTCGCGTCGAGCTTTCCGTCGAGGGAGGCGGACCAGGTCGGGATGAGAGGCATCGTCGGAACGTCGAGGTACCGCTGCCCCTTGACGACGACGGTGGTGGGGCCAAAGAACTGCACGTAGGAGTCGCCGGCGTCGGCCATCGACTGATCGGTCAGATCGCCGATCGACACATTGGTGATGATCACCCCTTCACCCGGGAGCTTTCCGTAGCGCCGGCTCAGGATGTCGAAGGCTCCGGCGGCGTTCACCCCTCCTGCATTGAGCCAGCTCGACAGCGAGCTGGTGACGGCGAAATTCGTGGGAAGCGTCGACGCGAAGACGTTTGCGGCGGGCGCGGACGCCGGCGCGTTGCCGTTCGTCCCGCGAATGTTCGGGATCGAGCGAGGCGTTACCGACACCGCCGCCACCGTGAAGTCGAGGCCGGCGTAGGCGATGCGCGACGAACGCTTGAGGCGCGCCACCGCGGCCGCGGGATCGGCTCCCGACAGCTTGACGACGAAGGCGTTCGACAGATCCATCCCCCCGCTCGCGGAGCCGGAGGCGCCGGGGCTGGCGAGAAGGGGCCTCGCGCTCACCCCTCCCGCGTCGCGGATCGCCGCGTCGGCTTCGAGGTCGCCCGTCAGGGCGGATCCGGCCTGCGGGGGGGCCGTGGACCCTCTGTCGGAGAGGACGACGATGACCTGATCGGGTGTGGAACGCCCGCGCCGCTCGATCGACAGGCGGCGGATGATCTCACGATCGTCGAGAGCCGGCGTGCCGTTCGTCCCTGCGCGCCCCTGGGCCTGCGGCATCACGACAGGGCGCGACACCCCCCTGGGATCGGTGACGGAGCCGAAACCGTCCGCGCCGATCCGCACGATGGATCCGTCGTAGAGGCGCAGGGTCCGCGCGCCGGCGGCGGCCGTCCGCGTCATCTTTCTCTGGGCCGCGGAGGATTCGGCGCCGAACGCGGCCGGTGAGAACTGAAGCGAAAGAGAACAGAAAAGCGCGGATGAAAAAAGGATCGCGCGCGAGACAGGCGAGCGCATGAGGGTCTCTCCCGATCGAGGGTGGATGACGAAGCGTTAGACATCGAACTTAGGACGGCGCGGGTGGTTTCGCCAACGAACGTGGCCCTCCTCCGGTCATTCCGGGGACAAGGTCACACCGGGTCGATCTCCCGGAGCGAGACGCGCCCGCGGTGCCTGAGGTGCGGGCAGTCGCGCGCGACGACGAGCGCCTCGGCGGCGTCGCGCGCGGTCACGACGAAGTATCCCGCGATCACCCCCTCCTTCGCCGCGGGGACGGCGGCCTCGACGGCGACGTCCGCGGCGCCGGAGGCCAGAAGGGTTCCGGCGTCCTTGAGCTTCTCGCCCGTGACGGCGATCCCCCGGGCGCGCACGGACGCCGCCCAGCGCCCGTACTCCTCCGCGCGGCCCCTCTCGTCGCCGGCGCGAGGCGCGTCGTAGCCGGCGTCCTCGTACAGGAGGAGGACGAATCGGGCGCCCGGAACCCCGGGCGCCGCCGGGCGGGAGCCGCGCGCGCCGGCCCCAAAGCCCGCGACGAAGACCAGGACGGACGCCGCGAGCGCGGCGGCCACGGTCTTCCATCGCGCGGCGCGGCGGGCTCCGAGGCGGCCCCGCGCTCTCATCTCCGACACGACGCGCTCTTCGAGCCACGGCGGGGGCGCCTCCTCGCGCGGCAGATCTCGGATCGCGCTCCGTTCGTCCTGGGTCCAGTCCTCGCGATCGGTCATCGTCGTTTCCTTTCCGGCCCATCGGCGCGTCCGCGCGTCAGCGCGGCGCGGACGGCCGCTCTCGCCTTGTGGAGCTGGCTCTTCGAGGTCCCCTCGTCGATGCCGAGGAGCGCGCCGATCTCCGCGTGCGTCCGCCCCTCGACGTCGTGCAGCACCATCACCATGCGCCCGCGCGCCGGGAGGCGGCGGATCGCCCCCTCGAGATCGAGCCGGGCCGCGCCGTCCTGCGAGATCGCGGACGCGGCGCCGGCGGCCTCCGGATCGATCTCGACCGATCTCTCCGGCGGCGGAGCGCTCCGGATCGACTCGCGGCAGATGTTGACGGCGATTCCCGAGAGCCACGTCCGCAGGGCCGACTCCCAGCGAAAGGCCCCGAGCCGCGCCGCCGCGCGGATCCACGTCTCCTGCACCGCGTCCTCGGCGCCGCGTCCCGCTCCGCCCAGCAGCCGCACCGCCAGGAGGTAGAGGGCGGGGGAGTGGCGGCGGTAGAGCTCCCGGAAGGCGGCCTCGTCTCCGCGCGCGGCGAAGGCCGCGGCCAGCTCCCGGTCGTCGAGGCGATCGTCCATCCCGCTCACTCTATCCCTGAGTGTCGCGGACGGGAGAAAGGGTTGCCGCGGCAACGATCGGGCGACGGCGGTTCACTCATGGGCAGTGAGCCGGAGCGCCGATCCGGTCGCGCCCCGGCCAAGGAGGATCGCCATGCCGCATCTCGATCGAAAGTGGATTTCCCCGTTTCTCGGCTTCGTCCTCGGAGCGTTCCTCGCCCCGTGCGTCGCCGCCGAGGCGCCCCCGTCCACCGAAGCCGCCGCCCTCTTCGAGCGCCTCAAGGGGCTCGAAGGAACGTGGGTGGGAAGGAGCACGAAGGGGTGGGAGGATCGGACGTCGTTCCGGACGATCGCGGGCGGGTCCGTCGTCGTCGAGACGTCGTTCGACGCCCATCCGGGGGAGACGATGCTCACGATGTTCCACCTCGACGGGCCGAGGCTCATGCTGACTCACTACTGCGTCGCGAAGAACCAGCCGCGGATGGTGGCGCGGGAGATCGGCGCGGGCGGGGCGTCCGCGGTCTTCACCTTCCTCGACGCCACCGGGATCCCGTCGCGCGACTCGGGGCACATGGATCGCGCCGCCTTCTCGTTCCAGGACGGCGACCACTTCACGTCGAAATGGAGCTGGTACCGGGACGGGAAGGATCAGTGGATGGAGGAGATTCGCTACGAGCGGAAGTGACGGCGCGCCGGCTTCGCGGCGGTTCGCTCCATCGCCCGCCTTACGCCGCGAAGCCACGCCTGCCGGGCGCGGAGCATGAGGACCGCCCCCCGGCCGATCAGGTGATTGAAGGGGTCCGGATCGTCGAGGCGCGCGCGGCTGTCG
>Ga0137407_10001846_pt1 | contig 13870 bp, 8 predicted proteins | sample CZOMad2_2_16fung_FD_108410 | JGI IMG/M metagenome (GOLD analysis project Ga0137407, IMG submission 108410) | Vadose zone soil fungal communities from Angelo Coast Range Reserve, California, USA - CZOMad2_2_16fungal (Illumina Assembly) | ecosystem: Environmental > Terrestrial > Soil > Vadose zone...
CCACCCCCCAGCCCCTAAGCAGACTGCCCGGGCGTAGCCGCAATGCCGAGGAACAAATCGTCGGGTCACGTCTGTGGGGCCTGGTGTGCATAAGACATCCTACGCTGCCTGTGGTAGGCCAAGGCACTTGAGCCGGGGCCTCCATACGTCAGATGACGTAGGAACAAATGGACAGGCCATCGTTTAGGAATAGTGCTTGACTGCGGCCATGTCTCATGAGAAGCATCTTGGCCTGTAGACCGCATCGAGCGGCAGCGGTCATCGCGACGCTTCGGTCAATGCGGGAGGTCACGAGAAGAGGACGCCCTCGGTGCTGGAGGTTATGGCCACGATGGCATCGATACTCGAGACTGCGGCCGGACCGGTCGACACGGCCTCCAGGGTAGGTCCTCGGCCAGCCGCTCCTTCCGCTCCACCCATAGTCCCCGACATGGAACGGCTCTGGTCGGAGTCCACGGGGGATCCCGATATCTGTGTAGCCGTTCTGGATGGACCGGTGGATCTTGAGCATCCGTGCTTCGCCGGAGCCAGACTGGAGCGCCTTGAGACACTGATACCGGACGGCCCCAGGGAAGCGCTGGCCACTCAGCACGGAACGCACGTGACCAGTGTCATCTTCGGTCAGGACCAGGGCTCGATTCGTGGAATTGCCCCGAGCTGTCGCGGGCTGATCATTCCGATATTCAAGGACGGCCCCAACGGATCGATCTCCCCTTGCTCTCAGGTGGACCTGGCGCGAGCCATCGGACAGGCGTTGGAGCACGGCGCCCAAGTGATCAACATCAGCGGCGGCCAGCTCGATGCCTCGGGCGATGCCCACCCATTGCTGGCCGGAGCCGTCCGCCAGTGCGCCGCCAGTGACGTGCTGATTGTGGCGGCGGCTGGCAACAACGGCTGCGAATGTCTTCATGTTCCGGCGGCGCTTCCTTCGGTGGCGGTGGTGGGCGCGATGGACTCCCAAGGCCAGCCGCTGGAATCTAGCAATTGGGGCAAGCCATACCACGATCGTGGAATCCTGGCGGCCGGGGAGAATGTCGTCGGCGCCGCGCCCGGGGGGGGGGCAGTCGCGCGCACGGGGACGAGTTTCGCGACGCCCATCGTCTCGGGTGTCGTCGCCCTGCTCTTGAGCATTCAGCGCAAGCGGGGGAGCAAACCCTCTCCACGCGCAGTATGGAATGCGATCCTCGCCAGTGCCGTCGGCTGCAGCGAGCAGCCAGTTCCGGACTGCAATCGGCTCCTGACCGGCCGGCTCAACGTCGCCGGAGCGCTCACTCAACTGACGGGAGAGAACCCCGAAGGAGAGAACATGGAGAAATCCGACCAGAACTCGACCAGCGCCATCGAGACCGACCAGGCTCCAGCCACGGGCAGCACCGAGACGCCACCCGTTCGCGTCGAGCCGCTGCCAGAGAGCACGCGGCTGTACCGCAGCGTGATCGAAGGCCTCCCGGACCAGCGCGTCATTCGCAGCGCGGCGTTCGTTCGCGCTTCGGCGTCGGCCATGGGCCGCGTCATGCCCTCCGAGTGCGGCTGCGGGGGAGGAACCGCGAGTCTGGTGTATGCCCTGGGGCAAATTGACTACGACTTCGGAAGTGAAGCGCGCCGTGATTCGTTTGTCCAGAAGGGAATCAAGGATCCCCACGATCCCCGCCAGCTGTCCGCGCATCTGCAGGCGAATCCCTCCCACGCCACCGCGGTGATCTGGACATTGACCCAGGACGCCACGCCGATCTACGCCATTCGTCCGGCGGGACCGTACGCCGCGGAAACGTACGAGAGGCTGCGGGAGTTTCTCACCGCCCAGCAGGGGGAGGGCGTGGAGCGGGTCTCCGTTCCTGGGGTGGCTTCGGGAACGGAGACGCTCACCAACGGCCAGGTGGTACCTGTCATCTATCCGGAACTGAGAGGAATGTACAGCTGGTCGACCAAGGCGTTGCTGGCGGCCGTGCTCGGCGAGCCGCCGGCGAAGTCGGCCAAGGAGGAGGTCCAGAGGGCATTTGAGCAGAAGCAGGAGGGAGTGCAGAACTTCCTGGAACGCGTCTATGACGAGATGCGAAATCTCGGCATCACCTCGCAGGAGCGGGCGCTGAACTACGCCGCCACCAACGCCTTTCAGGTTCAACAGGTCTTCCAGCGAGCGATCGAGGAACAGACGCAGCTGGACACCATCGAAGTGGAGAAGAGTCCGGTCTGCCGGCTGGGGGCCGATTGTTGGGAAGTCAAGCTCACGTTCTTCAATGCCACGCGGCGGTTCGAGCAGGCCAGAAAGGTGTACCGATTCACCGTGGATGTCACCGATGTGGTTCCGGTGAGCGTGGGCACCGTGCGCCAATGGCACATCTACTAGCACCGTCCGAGGTCACTGGGCTCGCCAGCGGGCCCGGCCGCGCAGTTAACCCGCCGTGTCTACGGCCGCAGCTCCAAAGGAGAGAAGAACCATGACAATTCCGACGTTAGCTGAACCCGTTCAGAGGGATGTGAGCCGAGCAAGGGTGGTGGCAGGAGGGATCACGGCTTCCATTTGCACGCCTTGCGTGCTTGGGAAGCGAGTTTGCTGCAGCATCTTTCCTCCGGGCTGCCACGTCGAGAATTGTGGTGGGGGGGGTCAGATCTGCTCGCCTTGCATCCCCTTCATTCACAAGAAGTTCTGCGTCCCGGGGGGACTTGTCAACTGCTAGTCGAGATCTGGTGACCTGGTGACTGCCACGGGGATGCCACCCGTTCGGACGCGGCGTGAAGACCGCCCAGGCGTGGTCGGGCGCACGACGGGAGTCCCGATCATGCTTGGGCGGGGCCGCCTCGTCTCAGGAGAATAGACATGAGGATCCCAGGAATGAGCGGACCCGTGCTCCGGCGCGGGTCGCGCCGCTTTCGCGATGCGGTTCGGACTCCGTCACCCGGGGTAACCCTCTCGCAGGAGTTGCCGGACGGACTGCTGGACGGGCTGTCGAATGGTTCGAATGGTGATGAAGGAGACATCAGCCTGCTGGCCAGCCTGGACGAGGGAACGGCACTTCCACTCGGATTTGCAGAAGGGGAGGACTTGCTCGCTCTTCTGCTCGCTGAGGACAGCGAGGGAGGGGCTTTGGAGCTCAGTCAGTCCCAGTAGCAGCTGACTCACGCACCTCGCCTGCTTCTTCGGGCGCCGGTCCTAGGGGGACAATCGAGGGCGTCGCGGACAGGTGAGCGTAGGGGGTTCGAGACTGCCGCGGGGGCATGTCCAACGGCGGCCGGACGTTCCCACCTGGCGACATCTGACACGTGGCTGGGCGTCGTAATGCCCAGAAAGGCTCGCAACAGATGCCAGACACCTCCCACGGCGGGTCCGGACCACGCCCCCAAGTCGGAGAGCGGAGCGAAGGCAACATTAGAGCGCCCTTCGGCCCGCGCTCGCCCGTACGTGGAGCCCGTGTCGTGACATAACCTCCCGGACTCCGACGCTGGCCCCCGACGAGCCGATGCCACAGCGTTCCCCGACGTCGAGCTGAGCACCAGCGACATCTCCGCCTGACCGCGCGCGGCCCCGCTCGCCCCGCGCTCGACGCCGAGGCGTTCAGGGTACCAGCGCGGAGTTCCATTCTTCCCGCGGACACACTTCCGCCGGCTTGCGCAGCGGGCACCCACACTCCGTGGGGAGCGGCACCAGGGCGCGCTGCGGATTCTGCGCGTCGCTCAGGTCGAGGATGAGACGCCTGTTGACGGCACGCGAGCGGTTGTCGACGTAGACGCAGGCGATGCGCTGGGCGGGATTCTCGGGCAGGACGCCCGACGTGATCTCGCGGTAGAGCGGGAACGGGGCCTGGGTGATGGTCTCCGGAGGCCCCTCGGCCAGACGCCAGTCCGGAATGCGTACCGGCAGCCGCTGGCCGTCGATGGCCACGACGCCCGCGATGTCCTTGCTCGTCGTGTTTGGGACGAACTCGATCTGCCCGCCGCTGGGCTTGTCGAACAGGTTGCTCGCCTCCGCGACGTAGGTGCGCTGGCCGTTGGCTGCCAGCACCTGGCTCACGAAGGTGCTGAAGTTGGGTCCGCCGCCCACCGTGGCCGGCTGGACGTAGAAGAACCCGAACGTAGCGTCCGTGGTGCCGGCCGCGCTGGTGCAGACCGCGTAGGTGCACTTCTCCCGGTAGACGGCGGCGAAGACATTCTCGCCCCGGCCACACGCGCCCGAGAGATTCAGGAAGGTCCAGGGCCCCCGCGAATCGACGCAGCTCGCGCTGGTCCATCGAATGTCGGCCGGCAGCGCCGGATTCATCCCGCAGGCGAACCCGGGCGCGACGCAGGTGTTGACCCGCTCCTTGTCCTTGCGACTGCCCTCGATCCGCAGCATGTCGCGCCAGTCCGACCCGCTGCGAGCGGGGATGAGGATCGTGGGCAGCGCCCAGCCGTTCTCCTGCCCGAAGCGCGCGGGCGAGAAGATGCCGCCCGCGGTGATCAGGTAGAGCGAGGAGTTGTAGTAGATCTCCGCCGACATCTCGACAGCTTTGGGCACGATCCGCTCGTAGGCGGGACTCTCGACGCGATCGAGCATGAGGTCACGGATGATCGGATGGACCCGGTAGAGGCCGAGCGCGGCCGACTGCATCGAGCCCGCGAGCCCCCAGTCGACCAGCCCCTGCCGCTCCGCCTTGAGCACGCCGGTGTTGCCGACGAGCATGGCGTAGCGCCCGTAGGCCAGGTCGCTGGCGTAGTGAATCATGTTCGGGAAGTCGCGCGGCGAATCGAGGCGCCGGAAGGGCGCGGCGCGTCTGAGGTTTGTGCTGGAGACTGCGTACTTCGCCGCCAGGTAGTCGAGCACGTTGCGCGCCGCGACCTGGACGGCATGATCGTCGGCGAAGTCGAAGAGGTTCTGGATGGCGGCGGCCGTGAGCCGCTGGTAGGGGCGCGCCTGGTACTCGTGAAAGTCGTTCACGAGGAACGACGCGAGCTTCTCGAGCATCCACGTCCGGAGTCCGTTGTTCCGGTTGTCGAAGTCCGGGTCGACGTTCTGCCCGCGCTGGATGGCGCGCGCAGCCAGCATCTGGTTCGTCAGATAGCGCGACGTCTCCGTCATCAGGATGTGGTTCTCCGACTCGGGGATGAGCGGAATTGGAACGCCGCAAATCCGCGCGTGCTCCCTCACGTTGCTGGCGCCGCCCCGCTCGATGAGGAGATTGTCGAGCACGTCGTCGTACGTGCGAGGGTCGAGCGGGTGAGCGCCGTCCACGAACGCGGTGCGCCCGTGGAACATGATCGGCATGAGCCCCTTCAGCGTCATGTCGTAGTCGCCCCGGTCGCCCACCGCATTGCAGATGAGGGCCGCGAGGAAGGCCAGGATCCCGGCGGCGCCGACCAGCCACCACAGGAAGTTGATCACCGGCTGCAGGAAGCTGAACGCCAGGGCCAGGATGGCGACGATCGCGGCGACCAGCACGCCCGCGATGGCGGCCTCCTGCAAGGCGTCGAGGTCGGTGCCGACGTGGTTGCGACCGACCCGGGCGTTCTGCAGCGCCACGTTGACGACGTCGCGGTTCGACATCAGGAACTGCGAGTTCTCGAACTTCGTCGCATCGGTCCGGATGCAGCGCTTGGTCCCGAAGGTCGGAGTCATCAGCTTCGCGAGCGCGACCTCGACGAACCGTTCGCCCGGGAAGTGATCGAGGTCGGTGTCCAGCTGGCACAGATTGTCGAGCACGGCATCCTTGCGGTCCTGGAGCCATTGCACGCGGTCCTGGGCCGACGTGAGGATGTTAACGATCGGCACGCGCGAGAAATCGACCTGGTGATACTCAACGTAGGCGCGGTTCGAAAGGCCCTGACAGGCCGTCGGCCTGGTCTGGCAGCCCTGGACGCGGACGGTGTAGTAGCCGGGCAGGTAGCGGCTCAGCGCTCGCGTCGCCGTTCCGCTGGTGCGGCTCGAGGCGACGACCGCTTGGGTGCACGAATCGGAGGGACAGCTCGCGGCCTCGGTGTCACGGTCGATGCGGACGTGGAACTCGTCCCACTGGAAGGTCCGCAGCACCTCCCACTTGACCACGATCTGATCGGCAACGGCGTACGCCGCAACCACCATCTCGGCGGCCGGCGTGGTCACGACCTGGCCCTGCTCGAACTGCTGCCACCGCCCGTCGCCCTCGAGCGTGGCCCGCTCGGGGCCGACCTGACAGCCGAGGTCGCCCGCGTTGGCGGTCCACATCGTCAGAATGTCGCCCGTCACCGGCGGTGAGGAGGGGCACGCCGCACCGACGGGATCGCACCACAGGAGCGTGGCAACCCCGAGGAACAGGCTCGTACCTGCGAAGCGGAGTCGACCGAGGATACTGCCGGGCAATGCAAGCGGCTGGTTCATGCCGTCTCCTCCAGCGCCGGACAGATCAATGCATGCTACCGCCCCGATCAGGCCGCGCGGTGCGGCCTCTACGTGTCGAGCCAGACATGCGGCAGCCCGTCTCCTGGATACGCCAGGAGCCCGATGATGTACGGCTCGAAGCCCTTCACCGGCGCGCGCCAGCCGACCGCGGCGTCGCCCAGGCCCGTGGTGACGACCGGCACCTCGTTCGCTGAGGAGCTCGGCGTACTCCGGACCCACCCCGCGCCACGCCACGGCGTCGAACGCCTCCCCCTCGAGGCGAAAGACGGCGCCGACTTGCGTCTCCGACAGGGCACACGCCTTGTCGAGGATCGTAACGTGTCGAAGACGGGCGCGAGGTCGGTCGGCGAGCTTGCGATGACCCGCAGGATCTCCGCCGTCGCCGTCTGTTGCTCCAGCGACTCGGTCAGGGCGTCCTGAAGGTCCGCATATGACTGCCCTCGGGGGCCAGTCTCATACGTAGGCGTGAAAGGCGTACCACATTCAAGACAGAACTTGGCGTGTGAGGGGGTGTCCTGATGGCACCGGGCACACTTCATACCGCGGCCTCCAACTGAGGCGGCCCGACCGGTTTTGCGACCCGGAACGAGTGGGCCGAGCTTAGCCGGTGGTCCCCCGGGGGTCAAGGATCCGCATCACATCAAAATTTCGGTTACCGAGCGGGGGGTCGTACATCCGAAGTCACGGTTACCAACTCCGAGCCGAGGGAGGAGCCCGTGACGCGACCGAGCCTGCGGGAGTACGCAGCGGTGCAGCGAGAGCGGTACTTGGCCGATCAGCGTCCCATCGACCGTGAAGTGCTCGTCAGACAGCAGGCTCCGCTGCCGGGCCTGCGCCAGGGCCCGCGTAAAGAAGGCCTGGGCGATGTCCCCGGCCAAGAGCCGCTCGCGGTTCTTCGTAAAGACGGTGGGCGCCCAGATGGCGTCATCCATGTTCAGCCCGACGAACCAGCGGAAGAGCAGGTTGTAGTCCAGCTGCTCCATCAGCAGCCGCTCACTCCGCGTGCTGTAGAGGACCTGCAGCAGCAGGGCCCGCAACAGCTTCTCCGGCGGGATCGACGGCCGCCCCACCGGGGAATAGAGCTTGGCGAACTCCGGGGACAGCTCGGTCAGGATCGTGTCCACCATCGCCCGGATCGGGCGCAGCGGATGGTCCGACGGCACGCGCTGCTCCGGCGACAGGTAGCTCCACATTCCGGCCTGTTGGCGATCGTCCCCACGCATGCGCGCCTCCTTGGTGTGCGTTACGCGCATCGTAGCCGAACCCTCAACCGACTCGACTATCAAATGTCGGGTTTTTCAGCATCCTGCTAGATCAAATCGACCTCGAAACTGAGCATCTTTGATATCGGTGGTTGCGGGCCCCTGATCTGAACCAGCGACCGAGGACCTCATGAGCTACCGGGACACCCCCTGTCAGAGGCCCCTGTCAGACCCCTCGGATCGGCCGTCCTCAATCGGCAGCGCGTGTCTTTGGCTGAGCGGCGCGCGCATCAAAACATCGGTCAGGTCTGGATTACAGCCAGCCCGTCGCAGAACAGAACCTCGCCGAGTTAAGTTCGGAAACATGCACGGTTAAGTCTCCTAAATCATCCTTCTGCCGGCGGGGCGGCTGTTGCGTGACATAAGAGTCAGTCGCTTTCGGACTGAAGGTTCGAGAGATTCGGAGGTGTCGGAGACCTTCGGATGTAGTGGGCCCTGTCGTGCCCGAATCCTTCCGACCGTGGTACCTTCCCAACGTGCCTTCAAATCCAGTCATCTTGAATTTCAAGCAGATCATTGAGAGCATCCGAGAGCGCAGGAACGCAAGGCGACCGACACCAGCTCTGATACTGCTGTATACCGGGATTGACATCGCGGGCTGGCTTGCCGCAGAAGATCCGAGCGAGGGTGTGGCGAAGCGTTTCACTGCGTGGGTGGATCGGTATATGCTCCCGGCGCCAGGAATCGAGTGCTCGGCGCTCGATCTCTATGGCGCGCGTTGCGGACTCTTGCATTCGATGTCGCCATCGTCGAATCTCAGCGACGGCGACAAGGTCGTGCTGCTGTGCTACGCCTGGGGCGATAGCCGCGCGACTGATCTCAAGGCGTTGATCCTTACAGGTGGGATGGCGAACCGGGTCGCCGTTCAGGGCGAGGCACTAATCGAGGCGTTTGAGGCTGGCCTCTATAAGTTCTTCGACGAAGTACAGTCGGACGCGCAGCTTCAGGCGCGCGTGGTGGAGCGTGGAGAGCGGGTGTTCGGAGAACTCTCGTCTGATTCCGTGCGGAAGCTCCACGAGTGGGGAAAGCGGATGCTTGGAGAGGGCTAGCTTTCGGAAGCTGACTGCGCGTGTATACAGTCGATGAATGTTTTGCGGGGGCGTCAGACAGCGTACTTGACATGCCCTTTCCCTCAGAAATGACGGACAAGGCGTCCAGAGGGTGGGCGAATGAGATGGCGCTCTTCGTCCCAGGCGCTTGGCACGGCGGGCGCTCGACGGCGTGTCCCGGATTACAGCCACCCAGGCTCGGCACATACCCTGTTCGCTCTAACTGTGTACGAGCACAGAATTTTTCCCGATTGGTCTAGACCCCGGCTTACAGGCCCTCTCTGGCGCGATTGATATTTTCTGCGGACTTACGAGCTACACCGAGACCCCCCCAAAAGATGGTACAGAACCTGGGTACAACCAGTGGATGTCAGCCGCCTCCTCAAATCATCAATCGCACTTTCACCAGTTGCGCCGCGCCGTCCAACCATCCACCACAGCAAGCCGCCGTCGAAGGCAATGCCCTTCACGGCGATGGGCTGCCCAGCTGACACTCGCGCCCCCGCTCCGGGGACGGCAATGAAGGAGCGGACCGTCATTCGATTGATAGGCACCGTGCGCACGGGCACCGTGCCCGGCTCGACGCAGCCGCACGGGGTATCGGGAATCCTGTAGCCGGGCTTCATCCAGAACTTCTCGAAGACGTGGTCGATAACCTCGATCTCCGAAAGGTTCTTGACCCAGTAAGTGGCGTACCAACCGGGAATCACGAGCCTCGCAGGATAGCCGTTCAGCATCGGCAGGGGCTGCCCGTTCATCTGATAGGCCACGATGACGTCCGGATCCTCGATGATCCGCGTAACGTCGAGGCTCTTGACGAAGTCCGGCACAGTGGGGAAGGCGGGCTTGTCCAGCCCGTCAAAGGTTACCTGCACGGCGCCTTGCCTCACGCCCACCATGGCGAGGATGTCCCGCATCCGGGCGCCGACCCACTCGGCATTGCCCATGGCGCCGTCGCCCCATTCGCCGCCCAGCACGCGCGGCGAGAAGCGGCCGCGGCTATTGCCCGAGCACTGGTTCACCGCCACCACCTTCGTCGCCGGGAACTTCGTCTTGAGATCGTCCATGGACAGCTCGACAGGCCGGTCGACGCGGCCATGGACCTTGAGGCGCCAGGCGCCGAGGTCCACGCTCGTGGGAACCGGAAAGACATGGTAGCGCACGAAGAAAGCGTCGTTGGGCGTGATGGCGCGGTCGAAATACTTCATCGGCGTCTCGAGCTGCGGCGGCCGAGCGGTCAGCAGAATGAGGTCTGTCTTCTCGGGGTAGCGTACCAGCGGGCGCCCGTCCACGACCGGGTCACTCGCGGCCCAAGCTGATCGCGCCAGGGCCCCAGAGCCCGCGAGGAGCAACCCACCCGCATGACCAATAGTGCCAAGGAAGTCACGGCGGGTGTACGTGAGCTCTCGCATTGCGGCCCCTCCAATTGGATGCGCGGCAGAGTGCTGGCCACGAGATACGCCACGTCCTGTCCGCTGTCAAGTAGAGCGAGTCTCGTGGCTATCTCCGCGCATCATCGTGCTCAAGCTGCATCCCGGACTCAGGTGAGAGCAGGCAGCAGCGGGCCGAGCGCCTGCATGACGGCGTCGGCGTACGCTTGGGCACGCAGGCGGTTCGGATGGAAGGCCCGCGGACCAGCCCAGAGACCTGGTCGCTTGATCCCTCCAAGGTGCCAAGCTAAGCTCTGCGCATCCTATCCGATCACCCCTAGCGAGCAAGTAGAGAGGCCCGAATGCAGTGTCCCCGGTGCCAGCACGAGAATCTCCCACAGGTCAAGATCTGTGAGGAGTGCGCCACTCCTCTGGGACGGGCCTGCTCCAATTGCGGCGGCCAGCTCTTCCCGACCGCAAAGTTCTGTCCCCAGTGCGGGCACCCCGTGGCAGAAGGCGGGCGCCCTTACCCACGCCCTGTCTCGCCGGACGCCTATACGCCAAAGCATCTCGCCGAGAAGATCCTCACGTCGAAGAGGGCGCTGGAAGGCGAGCGCAAACGCGTGACGGTCCTGTTCGCCGACCTCAGGGGATCGCTGGAGCTCCTGGCCGACCGCGATCCCGAAGAGGCGGGTAAGGTCCTCGATTCTGTGCTCGAACGCATGATGGAGGCTGTTCACTTCTACGAAGGCACCGTCAACCAGGTGATGGGGGACGGGATAATGGCACTTTTCGGCGCACCGCTGGCCCACGAAGATCACGCGGTGAGAGCGTGCTATGCCGCACTAAGGATGCAGGAGTCCGTCAAGCGGTACGCGGAAGACTTTCGTCGGATGCATGGGACCGAGCCGCAGATCCGGGTGGGCCTGAACTCCGGCGAGGTTGTGGTTCGAGCAATCGGCAGTGACCTCAAGATGGACTACTCCGCGGTGGGGCAGACCACACACCTGGCCGCCCGCATGGAGCAGATGGCAGAGCCTGGTTCCATCCTCTCTACCGCCGATACCATTGGGCTGGTCGAAGGCTATATCGAGGCGGCGTCGCTCGGCCGCCGGTCGATCCGCGGCCTGCAGACAGAGGTCGATGTCTACGCTGTTACGGGGACCGGCGTGGCGCGTTGGCCGATGGAGGTAGCGGCGGCACGCGGGCTGACCAGCTTCGTGGGCCGTGAAGGCGAACTGGCCCAGCTTGCCTCGGCGATGCAGTCGGCTTCTGGCGGCCGGGGCCAGGTGGTCGGGGTGGTGGGAGAGCCGGGTGTCGGGAAATCACGGCTCTTCCACGAGTTCACTCGTGCGGAACGAATGCCTGGCTGGCGAATCGTGAAAACGGGTGCCTTCTCCTACGGCAAGTCGACTGCCTACCGGCCGGTCATCGATCTTCTGCGAGCGTACTTCAACGTTTACGATCGGGCCGACCAGCAGGGGGTCCGCGACAAGGTCGTCGGCCAGGTGTTGACGCTCGACAATGAGCTGGCCTTGACTGTGCCTGCTCTCCTTTCGCTCTTCGACGTGCCGGTCGAGGATCCGCAGTGGCAGTCACTGAACCCTCGCCAGCGGAGGGAGCAGACGATGGACGCTGTCAAGCACCTCCTGCTGAGGGAGAGTCAGGTCCAGCCGCTGTGCGTTGTCTTCGAGGACCTGCACTGGATCGACTCCGAGACCCAAGCGTTCCTCGATAGCCTGATCCAGGACCTCTCCGCCGCGCGGGTGCTTCTCCTCGTCAACTACCGACAGGAATACCGGCACAAGTGGGCAAGCAAGAGCTACTACACGCAGCTCGGCGTCCATCCCTTGCCTCCCGAGAACGCGGAGGAGCTTCTCCGCGTGATGCTCGGAGACGACGGCCAGCTCGCGCCCCTCAAGCGGCAGCTGATCGAGCAGACAAGAGGGAATCCCTTTTTCCTCGAGGAGAGCGTCCGGATGACGGTCGAGGACGGCGTCCTCGTCGGGGAGCGGGGAAACTATCGCCTGGCGAAGACCTTCAAGACGTTCCGGGTGCCGGCCACCGTCGAGGCGGTCCTGGCTGCGCGAATCGACCGCCTCGCGCCTGCCGACAAGGGCCTCCTCCAGGCCGCGTCGGCCATCGGGGAGAATGTGCCTGTCGTCTTGCTCCAGACCGTCGCCGAGATGTCCGAGGACGAGCTCCGCGACGCCCTAGACCGTCTCCGAGCTGCCGAGTTCCTCTACGACATCAGCCTGCTCCAGGAGCCTTACCACGTCTTCAAGCACGCATTGACGTGCCGGGTGGCCTACAACTCGCTGTTGCGGGAACAGCAGCGCAGGCTCCACGCCCGGATCGTGGAGGCCCTCGAGCGCCTCTATCCCGAGCGGCTGAGCGAGCACGTGGAGCGGCTCGCCCATCACGCCTGCGACGCCGAGCTCTGGGATCGGGCGGCCCGTTACCTGCGGCAAGCGGCAGCGAAAGCATTCGCGCGCTCTGCCAACCGGGAAGCCGTGGCCTGGTTCGACCAAGCGCTGACCGCCATCGAGCACCTGCCCGAGAGTCGCGAACTGCGCGAGCAGGCGATCGATCTCCGGTTCGATCTCCGTAATGCGCTGCAGCCGCTCGGAGAGTTCGGGTCCATCCGCGAGCGCCTCTATGAAGCAGAGGCGCTCGCGGTGGACCTCCACGATCAGAACAGGCTTGGCCGAGTGGCGGGATATCTGGCCGACTACTTCCGTCTGACGGGCGACCAGGACCAGGCGATCCTGTGGGGAAAGCGTGCGCTCGCCGTGGCCGGCGAAATCGGAGACGTCGGCCTGCAGATAGTGGCGAGGACCTGGCTTGGCCAGATCTACTTTGCCAGAGCCGAATACGGGCAAGCGATGGACCTTTTCCGCAGCAATCTCCGGTCACTCGTCGGCGAGCTGGCCGGGCAGCGGTTCGGCATGCCCCAGCCGCCCGCCATCCACTCACGAACGTGCCTCGCCTGGTGTCTCTCGGAGCTCGGCGAGTTCTCCGAGGCTATCGCGCTCGGAGAGGAGGCCGTCGCGATGGTAGGATCCGCCGAGCACCCGCTGAGCCGAGCCATCGCGCACGCCGGTCTGGGCTGGGCGTACCTCCGTCGCGGGTATGCCGACAAAGCCATCGCCGCCCTGGAGCAGGGCCTCCAGGCCGTCCGCGCTGGGAACAGCCCGCTGTGGTTCCCGAGGCTCGCCTCCACCCTGGGCTCTGCCTATGGCCTGGCAGGGCGGCTGAGCGAAGCGCTTTCGCTGACAGAGGCAGCAGCCGCCCAAGGAGCCGCGATGAAACTGATGGGAGGGCATTCGCTGCTGCTGGCGTATCTCAGTGAAGCCTATCTGCTCGCGGGCCGGCACGAAGATGCGCGGCAGAATGCCGAGCGGGCGCTCGGCCTCGCACGCGCTCACAAGGAGCCGGGATACGAGGGCTGGGCGCTTTATCTACTCGCCGAGATCGCCCTCGGGTCGGACCCCCCGGACGCTGCCCGGGCGATGGATTATGGGCGCAAGGCTTTGACGATAGCCGAGGAGCTGGGGATGCGCCCGCTGATGGCTCGCTGCCACCTCGTGCTCGGCCGCTCCCTGGCGCAGGGCACCGATCCGGGCGCCGCGAGACGGCACCTTGCCACCGCTGGCCAGCTCCTCGGCGAGATGGATATGCAGGCGTGGCTCGGGCAGGCGCGGGTCGAGCTCGAACGCCTAGAAAGAAATGTCCCGTGAGTCACGCTGCCCGCAGTTCGACGTTGAAGCCGAGATCGTGAAGCCGCGCGAGCAAGCGTTGGGCCAACTTGGCCTTGTCGCGGCGGTCGAAATGGTCGGC
>Ga0137407_10001848_pt1 | contig 13856 bp, 9 predicted proteins | sample CZOMad2_2_16fung_FD_108410 | JGI IMG/M metagenome (GOLD analysis project Ga0137407, IMG submission 108410) | Vadose zone soil fungal communities from Angelo Coast Range Reserve, California, USA - CZOMad2_2_16fungal (Illumina Assembly) | ecosystem: Environmental > Terrestrial > Soil > Vadose zone...
GCAGGTCGAACACCGAGCCGACCACCGTCGCCCGCGCCGGTTCTGTCCCGCGCGCCGTCACTGGAAGTCGTTCGCTCATGTGCGAGGTGGCCGACGTTTCACGAAGTTATCTTAGTGGCGATGACTCTCAAAGTTGCTCTCCTCGATGCGCTTCTCGGACCAGGCCGCTCTCGAATGAGGGTCGCAGGAAGATAGCCCACAGGAAGCACCTTCGGCAACGGTCGCCCGCGCAGTCTCCTCCGCGACGTGAGGTGCCAGATTCACACCTCAGCCGCCCCAAGCGCCCATGCCACAAGCAGCTCACGGTTTTGCCGCCGATGTCGGCCGAGCCGGATCGCCCCGAGAGCAGGACCGCGTCGGCGGCCTCCTGGGGCTGGGTGCGGACTCAACGATCTCCCCGAGTCCCTACGGGTGGACATGAGAGAATATGGTACTGAGGATCTATTCTCTCATCTACTGGAGCGCGTCCGCCACGAAGGCCGGCACCGGGAGGACATCGCGCTTCTTGCCCTGCTCACCATCGTCGTCGACCGTGCGCTGGCTCTGACGGACACCATGGACGCGCTGGCGCGGCAGCCGGTGGACAGGATGTATCGGCGTCTGCTCGCCCCGGAGGTGTCCGTTCTGGTCGCCAGCCTTGACACCGGGCTCCGCGCATTCGAGCTGGCGGCGCGCGCCCGGGGCGCTCCCGGGGCGGCCACGACCATGGAGGTGCGCGCTCGGTGGCCCGACTATCCCGCGGCAGTCGCGGCGGTGCAGGCGCGGCAACTCGCGCTCCGGCGGACCGGTGCTTTCGCGGACATGGATATCACCGAGGAAGCCAACACCAACGCCTTCGTCCAGGCACTGTTCAGTCTGGCCGACAGCCTGCACACGTCGCCCGCCGAGCTCCGCCAGATGGCGGCGAGCGACGCACCGCCGCGGGCCAACCGCGCCGCCCTCGTTTCGCTTCCCCATTTCGATCGCTATGCGGCGCGCTACGCCCTGCGAGTCGGACTGGGCACGACGATCAGCTACCTCATCGGCATCGTCGGGCAGACCCCGGACCTCTTCAGCGTCGTTTGGCATCCGATCTTCATCTCGCTGTCGAGCTACGGCGCCACGATACACCGCAGCGCCACGCGCTTCGTCGGCGTGGTGCTCGGGTGCCTGCTCGCGATCCTAGTCACCGTCGCCGTCATACCGAACGTCGACGAGTGGCCGGCCCTCGCGATCCTCGCATTCGCGGTGATCTTTCCCTGCACCTACCTCGCCCTTGGCGGCCCGCGCTTCTCGTACATCGGCGTGCAGGCAGTGGTCTCGTTCGCGATCGTCCTCGTTGCCGCGCAGCCGATCGTGGATGTCCACCGCGAGCTCTGGCGTGTGTATGGAGGGCTGCTCGGCACCGCCGCCCTTTTCCTCGCCTTCCGCTTCGTCGCCCCCGACTATGCCGGGCGGCAACTCATTGCTCGCCTTGCTGATGCTGTCCGGGGGATGCTCGCCTACTTGCCGCGGCCGGGCGCGGTCCCGCTCACCCTCGCCCAGACGGTGGCCGTTCGCGAGCAGATCGAGGCCAGCCTTCCCGACATTCTCAGGCTCGCCGACGAAGCGCGCGGCGAAGCCGTCGGGAGCGGAATAGATGCGCACGCGGCCATTGACGCGGGTGGGCGGGCAGTCCGCATCACATACCGGCTCGCGATCGTCTACGGCAATCGGCTGGCCGCCTCGCGGCCGCCGCTCTCGGAACCGATCCAGACGGCGCTGGCGACTGTCGAAGCAGCCGTGCGCACATGGCTGGAGATCGCCCTGAGCATCCTCGAGGCCCGCCACACGATGGCGCGTCCGGGTTCACGCGACTACCGCGCCGCGTACGCGGCAGCGGCGGTGGCCGCGGCCAAACCGCGGCCCGATCTCTCCGGCCCCCTGGGCACGCTCCGCCGCGAGATCGACGCGGCCCGCTCCACCGAGCTAGTCCACTGGCCGCCGGCCGCCGCCGGGGCACTCGTGGCGGAGGTCGAGCACCTGCGGCGGATCGGTGAGCTCCTGCTGTCGCTCGACGACTATCTCAGGCAGATGATCTTCCCGAAGGAAGAGTGAAATACCCAAGCGCGCCCGAAGCGCCGCCTGACCGTAGGACGCCAGGCCTCCTCGACACGGAACTGATTGGCCGTCGCCTCGCTGATCGCCATCTCAGGATCTCTCGGCTTCGATCTCGGTGTTCTCGTGGAATGGCTGTTGCACAACGCCGGGGATAGTCAATGGTTCCCGGTGGCGGTGCCAGGCGGCTCGAATCAGGTCGCGGTTCATTGCCCCGATGAACTCCAGGGGTATCTCCTTGGGACACACCGCTTCACACTCACCGTGATTCGTGCAACTGCCGAAGTGCTCGTTGGCCATCGCGGCCACCATGCTGAAAGTGCGCTGGTCACGCTGGGGCTGACCCTGCGGTAGTGCGTTGAGGTGAGTAATTTTCGCGGAGGTGAACAGCATGGCGGCTGCATTCGGACAGGCGGCGACGCAGGCTCCACAACCGATGCATGCGGCTGCGTCAAAGGCAGTGTCCGCGGCCTCCTTTGGAACCAGGATCGCGTTGGCATCGGGAGAGCTTCCCGTGGGCGCGCTGATGAAGCCCCCCGCTTGAATGATTCGGTCAAAGGCTGACCGATTCACGATCAGATCCCGGATTACCGGGAAGGCGCGGGCGCGCCACGGTTCGAGGGTGAGCGAGTCACCATCCTTGAAGAAGCGCATCGAGAGTTGGCACACCGTGGTGCCCCGCTGGCCTCCGTGGGCCACACCGTCGATCAAGAAACCGCACGAGCCGCAGATACCCTCCCGGCAGTCGTGTTCGAAGGCAACGGGAGGCTCCTCCCGGGCGAGGAGGTCCTCATTGAGGGCGTCGAGCATTTCAAGGAATGACATGTTCGACGTCACGTCCTTCATCTGATAGGTGACAAACCTCCCCGGTACGTGTCCGCTTTGCTGCCGCCAAATCCGGAGCGTGAGATTCATGGCTACTTGTAGCTCCTCTGGGACAGGGGAACATTTGCGAATGTGAGCGGTTCCTTGTGCAGTGCGGGCGCCTGCCCTGACCCTTTCCACTCCCACGCCGCCGAGTAGCAGAAATTCGCGTCGTCTCGCTTCGCCTCCCCCTCGGGTGTTTGGCTCTCCACGCGGAAGTGGCCCCCGCACGACTCTGTGCGTTGTAGCGCGTCGATACACATGAGCTCAGCGAGCTCAAGAAAGTCTGACACGCGGTTTGCCTTCTCGAGAGCCTGGTTCAACTCATCGTCCGCGCCGACGATACGCAGGTTGTGCCAGAACTCCTCGCGTAACTTAGGGATTCGAGCCAGGGCCTTTCGCAGGCCCGCATCTGAGCGGGCCATGCCGCAGTCGTCCCACACAATCTTGCCGAGCTCTCTCTGGAACGAATCGGGGCTGCGTTTCCCTTTGACAGCAACCAGCGCATCGATCCGGCCCTTGACCTCGGCCTTGGTGGCCGTGAACGCTGCATGCGAGACGTCCACAGGGTCGAGGGCGGTTGAGGCGAGGTAATCGGGCAAGGTGGCCGGCAGAACGAAATACCCGTCGGCGAGGCCCTGCATGAGTGCGCTGGCGCCGAGGCGGTTGGCCCCGTGATCGGAGAAGTTCGCTGCGCCCCCCACGAACAGTCCCGGGATGGTCGACATCAGGTGGTAGTCCACCCATAGCCCACCCATCGTGTAATGGGGGGCGGGATAGATTCGCATCGGCACCGTGTACGCATCCTCGCCTGTGATCCGCTCATAAATGTCGAACAGGTTCCCGTACTTCTCACGAACCGTATCCAGACCGAGCCGCTGAATAGCATCAGCGAAGTCCAGGTAGACGCCCTGCCCGTGCGGCCCAACGCCGCGCCCCTCATCGCAGACGTCTTTGGCATTCCGGGAGGCGACGTCGCGGGGAACGAGGTTGCCAAAACTCGGATAGCGTCTCTCCAGATAGTAGTCGCGCTCGTTCTCCGGGATGTCCTTGGCGGCGCGCGTTTCACCCTTCTTCTTCGGCACCCATACGCGTCCGTCATTCCGCAGCGACTCAGACATCAGCGTCAGCTTGGACTGATGCTCGCTGCTCAGTGGGATACAGGTCGGATGAATCTGCGTGAAGCACGGGTTCCCGAACAGGGCGCCCCGGCGGTGGGCGCGCCATATGGCAGTACAGTTGGACGCCTTGGCATTGGTCGAGAGGTAGAAGACGTTCGAGTACCCTCCCGTGGCCAGCACGACCACGTCGGCGGCGTGACAGTCGATCTGGCCGGTCACCAGGTCCCGCGTCACAATGCCGCGCGCTCGGCCACCGACGATCACCACGTCGAGCAGCTCGCTGCGGATATGCATCGTCACCCTGCCGGCTGCCACCTGCTCTTCCAGGGCCTGATAAGCCCCCAGCAATAACTGCTGTCCCGTCTGCCCTCGCGCGTAGAACGTTCGCTGGACCTGCACCCCGCCAAACGATCGAGTGTCGAGAAGTCCGCCATACTCCCTGGCAAAGGGCACGCCCTGGGCGACGCATTGGTCGATGATATTGAGGCTGATTTGAGCGAGACGATACACGTTGGCCTCGCGCGCCCGAAAGTCGCCGCCCTTGACCGTGTCCTTGAACAAGCGCGAAATGCTGTCGCCGTCGTTGCGGTAATTCTTGGCCGCGTTGATCCCGCCCTGGGCCGCGATGGAGTGCGCACGGCGCGGGGTGTCGTGATAGGAAAAACAGTGGACCTGGTAGCCCTGCTGGCCGAGAGTGGCGGCCGCCGCCGCCCCCGCCAGCCCTGCCCCCACGACGATGATCGAATGCTTGCGGCGGTTAGCGGGATTCACCAGCTTCATCTCGAAGCGGCATTTGTCCCACTGCTCCTCGATTGGACCGGACGGTATCCGTGCGTCCAACATGTATCGCTCCTTTAGCGCAACCAACCGGCCAGCACGGCAACAGGAACCGAGGTGAACCCGACAAACACCACGATGGCGATGATTTGCGAAAGGATCTTTAGCGTCGCTTCGTTTCGGGCGGTGTTCCACCCGAGCGTTTGCAGCATGCTCCAGATCCCGTGGCTGAGGTGCAGGCAGAGTGCGGCCATCGCCACGATGTAGAAGAGCGTGACAGGCCAGACCGCGAACGCCGCCACCACGTTCTGGTACACGGCGAGATGCTGGAACTGTCCCGGGCCGAACCCAACGACGCCTCCGGTCAAGTGGAGAAGGTGGAAGATGACGAAGGCGACCAGGAGCACTCCGCCCCAGCGCATCGTCCGCGCGGCCCAGGTCGTCTCGATATCTCGTTTGGCGGTGTACCCGATGGGTCGCGCAGCCCAGCTCATGCGAGTGAGCTGGATCGCGGCGGTGATGTGGAGAGTCACGCATACGAAGAGGACGATCCGGACAAGCCAGAGCAGTTGTCCGTAGCCGAGCTCTGGCCAACCCACCTCCCGGAGGAACCGCGAGTACGCGTTGATCTCGCTCGGGCCCGAGAATATCTTGAGATTGCCAAACATGTGGCCGATCACGAACCCGATGAGGACGACGCCGGTGACCGCCATGACCACCTTCTTCCCGATCATGGTGTGCCAGAAGGCCATCACGCGATTGCTGACGATCACGCCCCGCGTCATCGCGCCACGGTCGAGATGGGCCGCCGGATTCAACTTCCTCACGTTTTGCATATCACCCTCAATTTTTGCGGGTTTCCCGACCCCGTTCGATCTACGCGCTGTCCGCAGAGGCGTCTTGGAGCGCGGGGGACGTGCTTCCACCGCCGCGTCTGCGGTCCACGATATGTTGTCGGCGGACTACCGGGCCACGGCGGAATTCATTGGCAGGAACGACCCGCTTAACCCGGCCCTGGCCGTCAAGAATGGTGACGGCCGATATGGGCTCGTCGTGGCTCGGAAGTCTGATCTCGTCCATGACTGATCGTCGACTCATTGCCGCCTCCCTCGTCGTTGGGCCTATTGGCCTTTTAGAGGCACCAGCGGTGCTCACCGACAATGACTACCGAGCATTTCCGCAAGAAAATGCAAGCCGTCCTCCGTGAACCATCGGAGGCTGCCGGGACACTGCGGCCCCGACGCCCGTCGCGACATTCGCCCCGCGGCGAGCATCAGAAGGCTGAAGGAGGACGGCGGTGAGTCAAAACGGGGGACGGGGCTTCTTGGACGCGGCGGCCTCCGCCTTCTTGCGGCGGCGGCTACGGGTGGCACCGCCACGGTCTCTGCTGCATCTAAGAAACATGGAAGACCAGCGACGTTCCCTCGGAGACTTGACATGCTGACGATGGCCATCCTCGCTATGATTGGCGCATTCACTTTCGGATTCGTGCTCTGTGGCATGTTTGCTGTCGGCGCGACGGCGGATCGTTCTGGGCGAGATCATGGGCACGACTCGCTAGAAGTCTCCCTGCTACGTGCGGCCCTACTAGACCCACGCCCACTCCGTCATCCCGATCCCGATTCGTTTGTCTCATCCAGCTCCACCCGTTCTCAGGGCAGATTTCCTCACTCACTGAGATCTTTTCATCGAGGTGCCGTGGTGCCCCATCGCCGCGGAGCTCGACGTCGCCCGTCGTCCCAACCCTGAGGACAAGTCGCATAAGCGACAAAGCAGGTCTCCCTGACGCCCCGGCGCCACCCGCCAGGCCGCACGTGCGTCCAGGCGAAGCAGACAGGCAATAACCTCGGCGCCGGCTTAGCGGCAACGCAATCTGCGCTTCACATCGCTGCAATCTATGCCTGATACAAGGGGGCTCGGTCCACGCCGTTCCTTCATAACGAGCCCTTCAGAGGAGACGTCCGTGAAAGCTCGATCCCTTGCCGCCGCCATTGCCCTTGCCTTCGGCTCTGCCGCTCCCGCCATGGCCACGCCCGCCTTCGTGAACGGCATCACGGTTCCCGCCAATACCACGGATCTCTCGGGGGACCCCATCGCGCTCAACCAGCGCCTGGGAATGTTCTCCGACATTTACTACGATCCCAACCGCAACGAGTGGTGGGGGCTCAGCGATCGGGGCGCGGGCGGGGGCACCCTGCCTTACGACACCCGCGTGCAGCGCTTCACCATCGCCATCAATCCGACGACGGGCTCGATCTCGAACTTCCAGGTCGTCCAGACCGTCGAGTTCACGGGCCCGCTGGGGACCTTCAACGGTCTCGCGCCCTCGCCGACGAACGTGCTGGGACGGGCTCTGGACCCCGAGGGATTCGTGGTCAACCCCAAGACCGGCCGCTTCCTCGTATCGGACGAGTACGGCCCATCACTCTACGAGTTCAACCGCGACGGCACCCTCGCCCGCACCTTCACCACGCCGGCCAACCTGATAGGGCGCAACGGCACCACCGGTGTGCCGAACTTCGCGGACGATACCGGCAATACCGCGGGCAAACGCACCAACCGCGGGTTCGAAGGGCTGGCCATCAGCCCCGACGGCAAGTTCACCTATGCCATGCTCCAGAGTCCCATGCTCGACGAGGGCGGCCTCGGCAACGGACGCTACAACCGCATCGTCAAGTTCGACAACGCGACCGGTCTCGCGGTTGCTCAGTACGCCTACCTCATGGAAGGCTCGAGCCAGGGGCCGCGGCATCTCGGCCCTCGTGGCCCTGAACGACCACGAATTCCTGGTTCTCGAGCGTAATAACCGGGGCGTGGGCGTGGCCTCGGAGCTGACGCCCCTGAACAAAAAGGTCTACAAGATCGATATCACAGGGGCGGACGACGTGAGCGGTATCACCCTGCCGGACAGCGGTCCCCTGCCGGGCGGCAGGCTGCCGGTCACGAAGAGCGCGACCCCCTTCTTCAGCCTCGACGCCGACACGCTCGCCGCATTCGGCAGCCGCGTGCCTGAGAAGTTGGAGGGGCTCGCCATCGGCCCGCGCCTCGCCGACGGTCAATATCTGATCCTCGCCGGCACCGACAACGACTTCTCCGTCACCCAGAACGCCGGCTCGACCACCCAGTTTGACGTCTTCTACAATCCGGTCACGGGCGCCAGGATCCAGTGTCACATCGGCACCTTCGCCGACTGTTTCAGCATCAACGCCGACGGCACCCTGGGCGCCGCGTTCTCCGGCTCCACCAGCGGCTTCGACCTCATCCCCGGCCTCCTCTACGCCTACAAGAGCACCGGCTCCGATCTCGCCAGTTTCGTCTCCCCCGCCGCCGTTCCCCTCCCGGCGACATCGACCATCCTCCTGGCCGGCCTCGCCCTCGTCTTTCTCTCGGCGCGGCCGCGCCGCACGTAGCACGCAGCTTGTACTGTTCGCGAACACCGCTCGTGAACCCGGGCGGGAGGCGGCAGGGGCGGGGGTGCGTTCCCCAGACCCGTATCTTCTGGGGAGATTCTTCGAAGCGAAAACCCAAAATCTCGTGGCGGGCCAGAGTGGAGGCGCGGATTGCGACTCGGCGTGGTCTGGGGAACGCACCCCCGCCCCTGCCGCCTCCCGTCCGCGTCCCGCAAAAAACCTAAGCTAACCCGTGGGGGCGAGGTCCTTCAGGAAGACTCCTTCCCCGTCCGCGACAACACGTAGATCGCCATGTTGATGGCGAGGGAGATCCGCGCGTCTTCGCCCGTCAGCGGCGACCCTCAGCGGCCGCGCAGGGCGGCAATGGAGGCTTCGACCGCGGCGGCTTCCTCGGGGCTGAGGGCGCCCGCGCCGAAGCGACAGCGCTCGTAGGCCGCGGTGAGCCGCGCGAGCGGGCCCGCCACCGCGGGCGCCTTTTCCTCTACGCGGCGAGAGAACTCGCGCGCCGTCTCGGTCGGGGCTCGGCGAAAGCCGCGACGGGCGAGCAGGCGAAGCGCCCGGACGTAGAAGCGCGGCACGGTGGCCGAAGTCGCCCGACCTCCTGCCCTCGGCCCATGGCGCCACAGCATCCACGCCACCACGAGGAACGCCACGATGGCCGCGACAACCACGCCGCGGGGAAGGCCGGCCACCCAGTCCCGCCAGCCCACGAGGCCCCCGCGCCATTCCAGCGCCCCGCGATGCATCGACACCGCCACACTGACCTGGTCCCGCAGGCTCCAGTTGACGACGTAGCGATACCAGCGCATGCGCACCGCGTCGACGTAGAGCATCCAGGTGGAGGGGCCGCCCAGCACCTCCTCGGCCGCCGCGCGCGGCGAAGGGTCGAGGGTGACCCAGCCCGCGCCGTCGAAGAAGGCCTCGACCCAGGAATGGGCGTCCTTCATGCGCACCATGAAGTAGCGGCCGTACGGATTCCACTCGCCGCGCTGGAAGCCGCCCACCACGCGCGCGGGGATGCCCACGCTGCGCAGCATCACCGCGAGGGAGGCCGCGAAGTATTCGCAGTTGCCCGAGCGCCGGACGAAGAGAAATTCCTCCAGCGGGTCGAGGGCCGTGTGCTGCTTGAGCACGAGGGTGTACCGGAAGCGATCCGACGAGAGGTATTGGCTCAGCCTGAGCGCGGCCTCGTAGGGGCTGTGGCTGCCCGCCGCCACGTCGCGCGCGAGCGTCCGGATGCGCTCGGGCAACGGGGGAAGCTCGAGGAAGCGCACGGGTCCCCGGGGCAGTCCTTCCACCGGCCAGGCGCCCGCGCGCAGGCCGCGGGGCGGCGTCTGCTCGAGCTCGGAATCCACCGAGTACTGAAGCCGCGTCGACACCGTGGGCAGTACGATGCTGCCCATGTCGTCGAGGCCGACGGCGCCGGCGCTCGTCTCGATGCGGAGCGCCTTGGGGGCCGCGAACACGGCGTCGGAGCCGATGGGGTCGAGGAGAATCTCCTGGCGCACGATGGGCCCCGTGCCGCGCGGCGTGGCCAGCGCGAAGTCCCCGGAGGCTTCGCGCCGCAGGAGCGTGCGCTGGCGCGCGCCCGATTCCCACACCCGCCCATCGAAGCGGTCGAAGGCGAGGCCGCGCCAGCGGAGATTCGGCAGCCGAAATGGCTCCGGGATGCTGTCAGGAAAGCGCACGCGCATCACCACCGTCTGATCGGCCTCGATCTCACCGTAGGAGCCGAGCTCCACGCGCTCACTGAAGCCGGAGATGCGGCGGCCCAGCTCGGCCCGGAAGGGCAGGGTCGCCTGCCCGACGCGCGGAATGACGAAGAACATGACACCAGCCAGAGCGAAGGTCCCTGCCGCCGCCACGAGGGACATCCGGAAGAGCGGGCTCCCCGGACCGATGCCGCCCGTGGTGAACTCCGCCGCACCCATCTTGGCCCGCTCGGACTCTCCGGCCAGATGGTGCAGGATCAGCATCCACGTGCCCAGGACGAGGAAGGCGACGAAGACGAAGAGGAAGCTCACGTTGAAGGTGACGGCGGAGGCGGCCACGAGCATGAAGAAGGAGAGGAAGCCCGCGTCCCGCAGGTCCTTGAGGGAGCGCCGCCGGAAGAGACGCAGCAGGATGAGAAAAAGGAGCAGATGCACCATGCCGTCGAGGAGGCTCTGCGCGAGGTAGAGAAGATCGATGCCGATGGCGAAGGCCGCGGTGGTGACGAGCGCCCACCCGAAGATCGAGCGAACGGGCATGCGGTCGCGCACCTGATCGATGGCCCAGCTGCCGATGAGAGCCAGGGTGAGGATGACCCCGCCGAGCGGGTCGAGCAGCCCGGCGAGAAGGAGGGCAGCGACGCCGACGCCGACGAGGAGATACGTGATGAGGCGAAGGGCGAGGAGCGTGGACACTAGCCGAGATCCACGTGGACTTCTCGGAGCGACCGCCATCCCCCCGGCGCGGACTCGTCGATGGCCCCGGGCGCGCCGGGCTCGTAGAGGGCCAAGGCGGTCAGGATGCGTCGCGCATGGCCCGGCCCCCGCCCGAGGGGAACGAAGAGCCCCGCTCCCGCCAGCTCGACGCCCGCGCCCGTGCGCGCGAGATGCGCGGCGATCGACGCCGCCTCGGAGAGGGCTGCCTCGAGCCTTGCCGCGTCACGCGCTCCCGTGCCCCTGAGGACGACCCGCGTATCCTCGGTGGTCTCGGCTTCCATTTCGCGCACGAGCAGCGACTGCACCTTGGCGCTCGTGCGCCAGTGGATGTGGCGCGGGTCGTCCCCGGCCAGATACGTGCGCAGGTTGTAGAGGTCGTGGCCACGGCCGCGTCGGCGCGTGGCCGAGGTGCCCGCGCCCACCAGCCGATGGAGCGTCTCGGAGGGAATCGAATGCACGGCGGGGAAGACGAGCACCGGGAGCTCGAGCATGGTCCGGCTCGCCTTGAGAAAGAGCCCGAAGGGAAAGCGCGTGGTGAGCCGCACTCCGGCCAGTCGCTGGCGACCGCGCGAGGGCAGCGTCTCTTCCCAGGTGAGCAGGCGGTCTCGCCCCGCCTCCAGCCGCGGGAGATAGATGAAGCGGGTGGTCCCGCCGCGTACGAGCAGCTCCAGGGTGATCGAGTAGGACGTGAGCCAGCGTTTGCGATTGGCGAGCACGGCGCCGAAAAGCGCGGGCGCGCCGGCATAGATCTCGTCCGGCACGTCGGCCTCCAGGCGCAGGCCGCGCAGGGACTGCTCGGAGAGGATGCCGGAGACGACGATGAGACTCAGGAGGAGCGAGACGAGCAGATAGAGGAGGTTGTTGCCCGTATTGATGGCGGCGACACCCAGGCCGATGACCACAAGCAGGCACCACCATCCGTCGCGCGTCGGCCAGATCGTGCGCCGAGGCCGGAACGGCCGCCACCACCACTCGCTGTCCTTGATGTGCGGGGGTACCGCGGGCCACTTCATGAGAGCGGGGGGACGCTCAGCGCGGAACGGGGACGTCCTGGATGATCGAGCGGAGCACCGTCTCGGCGTCCATGCCCCCCCCCTGGCCACCACGCCCCTTCAGCATCACGCGATGGGCGAGGGCGGGCACGGCGAGGCTCTTCACGTCGTCGGGCACGAGATAGTCGCGCCCGTCCGCCAGAGCCTGCGCGCGGGCCGCGCGCAGAAGAGCGAGGGAGCCCCGAGGGCTCACGCCGAGCGACAGGAGCGGTGAGGAGCGGGTGGCCGCGACGAGGGCCATGATGTAGTCGAGCATCGACTCGTCCGCCCGCACCGCCTCGGCTTCTTCCTGGAGCGCGATCACGTCTTCCGCGTGTAGCACGGGCACCAGCATGTCGAGGATGGGCTGACCCGCTCCCCGCAGCACCGACTTCTCGTCCAGAGGAGCGGGATAGCCGACGCGGATGCGGAGGAGAAAGCGATCGAGCTGGGATTCCGGCAAGGGATAGGTGCCCTCGTGCTCGCGCGGGTTCTGGGTCGCCAGCACCATGAAGGGCCGGGGCAGCGGATAGGTCGAGTGATCCATCGACACCTGGGCCTCGTTCATGGCTTCGAGCAGGCTCGACTGCGTCTTGGGCGTGGTGCGGTTGATCTCGTCGGCGAGCACAATGTTGGTGAAGAGCGGGCCCGGCTTGAAGACGAACTCGCTCTTTTCGGGCTCCCAGATGCTCACGCCGATGACGTCGGACGGCAACATATCCGAGGTGAACTGTATCCGCTGGAAGGCCGCGCCGATCGACTTGGCGAGCGCCGCCGCGAGCGTCGTCTTGCCGACGCCCGGCACATCCTCGATGAGGAGATGCCCGCGCGCGAGTAGGCCGACCACGGCGAGCCGGATGACCTCGGGCTTGCCCACGAGCGCCCGGCTCACGTTGTGCTCGAGCCTACGGATCAGATCAGTTGCATTCGACATAGACTTTCACTATACACCGACGACTCGACTGGACATGCGGACGCCCTTCGCGGAGGGTTTGCAAGCCACCTGCCATCTCCGTCCCGGAGCCTTCGGTGAGGCCGGCGGAGTGTTACATCTACAAGGACGGCAGGTTGGCGAGGAGCGCCCGTGGGTTCTGACGGCCCCACGCGAGACCTCGTGACACCGCCCCTGACGTCCCCGAGCAGCCTGATTCCCCTTGACTCCTCATCCCCAACTACGGCATCTTCGCCGCACTCGCGGGCGGCGCCGCCCACGGCGCGCTCAGCGTTGGCCCAGACCTCTTTCCTTCGCTTCCAGGAATGATCGGAGAAGGAGATTTCCGGATGCCGACCGATCCCCGCCCCGTCGCACGCCGCTCCCACGTCAGCCGCCGGGACTTTCTGAAGCGCACGGGATGGGGGGCGGTCGGCACGATACCCCTCATCGCCGGCGTATCGAGGAGGCGGGCCTCGGCCCAGCCTGCCTCGCCCTATCCGGACTGGATGCCGCCCAGTCCCAAGCCGCCCAAGCGCGGCAAGCTCATCACCCGCGCCTCGGCGTGGGACCCGCCTGTGCTCGACCCGCGTCTCACCAATTCGGTCGGCCTGTCCCAGTTCGCCTCGCTGACCAGCAACCGTCTCGTGCGCTACCCGTTCTCCGACGAAGCGGCCAGCACCACCGATCTCACCCTCAAGGGTGATCTGGCCGAGTCCTGGCAGGGCAGCCCCGACTTCAGGGTGTGGACGTTCAAGCTCCGCAAGGGCGTGAAGTGGCAGAACGTGGCCCCGATCAACGGGCGCGAGCTGGTGGCGGCCGACATCAAGTACTGCTACGAGCAGTATGCGAAAGAAGGCGTGCAGACCTTCACCTTCCAGGAAATCGAAGGCATGGAGACGCCCGACAAGTACACGGTGCGCATCCATCTCAAGACGCCCAACACCATGTTCGCGCAGAACCTCGCGGAGCCCGTGTCCATCATCTTCGCGCGCGAGGTGCTGGAGGAGGATGGCGATCTCAAGAAACGGATGATCGGGACGGGGCCCTACACGATCAAGGAGCACACGCGCAAGGTGCGCCTGGTCCTCGCCCGCAACCCCGACTACTTCGACCAGGGTCGCCCCTACGTCGACGAGTATCACATCCTCTCCACCCCGGACGCGGCCACACGTCTCGCGGCCTTCCGCTCCGGGCAGAGCGACATCCACTTCGTGGCC
>Ga0137407_10001851_pt1 | contig 13837 bp, 9 predicted proteins | sample CZOMad2_2_16fung_FD_108410 | JGI IMG/M metagenome (GOLD analysis project Ga0137407, IMG submission 108410) | Vadose zone soil fungal communities from Angelo Coast Range Reserve, California, USA - CZOMad2_2_16fungal (Illumina Assembly) | ecosystem: Environmental > Terrestrial > Soil > Vadose zone...
ACGATTCGTCGTCATCGTTGAAAACTCTTCACGCTTTGGCCTCTTTCGAGGCGGCCGTTCCGCACCAGCGATACATTTTCTCTTGCGGCAAACCGATTTGCGCGAGTACGCGGCACACATATTGCGTGACCAGGTCGTCAATCGTCTTCGGCTGATGATAAAACGACGGAATCGCGGGCATGATCACCGCGCCGGCCACTTGTGCGCGCAACATATTTTCAAGGTGCACACGGTTGAACGGCGTGTCCCGGATGCAAAGGACCAGCTTACGCGATTCCTTGAGCATCACGTCTGCCGCGCGGGCGACAAGATCATCACTGATGCCGTTGGCGACAGCCGCAAGCGTTCCCGTCGAGCACGGAATAACGACCATCGCATCTACGTCGTAACTACCCGAAGCGATCGATGCTCCGACGTCCTTGTTGGCCAACACTTCAATTTTTTTGCTGGATCCACTGAGGATCCGCGCAGGTAACTGTTTCAGATCGCCAGCAGATATACCGAGTTCTTCGGCGAAGAGCCGCTGGCCCGTTTCCGTAACCACCAAGTGAACGCGGGCGACGCGCGCGTCCGCTTCAAGCAGAAGCAGCGTCTTTTGCGCCAGAATTGCGCCGCTGGCTCCGGTCACACCTACGGTTACGGTTTGTCCCTGTGTTTGCGGCATTTTCGTGCGGGTAGAATCAGTCTCTCAGCCGATGTTTTGGATGTCAACAGCACTAGTTACCAGGAATCACCCTTCATCGGCGATCCTGGACCAAGTCCTTGAACCGACCGTTTTTATAACCGATTGATGCACGAGGCCACGCAAGCGGCGCCGAATCCGTTATCGATATTCACGACGGTCACGTTGGACGCGCAACTGTTCAGCATGCCGAGCAGCGCCGCCACGCCACCGAAGCTCGCGCCGTAACCCGTGCTGGTCGGCACTGCGATCACCGGCACGCCCACCAACCCACCCACGACACTCGGCAACGCGCCTTCCATCCCCGCGATGCAAATGATCACGCGAGCGCTCGTCAATTTCGCGCGATGCTCCAGCAAACGGTGAATTCCCGCGACACCGACATCGTAGAGATGTTCGACGCGGTTGCCCATCATGCGCGCGGTCAGCGTCGCTTCTTCCGCGACGGGGATGTCACTCGTCCCTGCCGAAACGATGAAAATCGTGCCCTTGCCGGAAATTTCACGAGTGCGTTCCACGGTAATCACGCCGGATAGCGGGTGAAATTCCGCTGCGCCGCCCTTAGCTGGTTTCTTGCCTGATGCCTTGGCGACGCCTCGGCCTAACTTGACGCGGCGCACCGCCGCGAAAATCTTGTCATTCGCTCGCGTGATCAGAATATTTTGCCGTCCATCTTGATGCCGCACCATCGAACGCACAATTTCGGCCACCTGCTCCGGCGTCTTGCCTTTGCCGAAGATCACCTCGGCGTAGCCCTGCCGCAGCGCTCGGTGGTGATCCACTTTCGCGAAGCCAAGGTCCTCGAATGGCAGGTGCTTCAAACGTTCGAGTCCACGCGCCGGAGAAACTTCTCCGGAGCGCACCGATTCCAATAGTTTCTGAAGTTCGCGTTCGTTCATGAAATTTGTGAAAGGGCAGCGTGGCGTGGGTGCCAATCCTACGGCACGCTTTCTCCCATCAGCTTGCGCAGCGGCTGATTGTCCGCGTAAACGCGCCACTCCGCAATCAGCGCACCTTGGACCACCGCTCTCCATGCCGCGGGCACTTCCCAGAAGTTTCCGTTCGCTGCGCTGCCGCCGGCATATCTACCGCTGGCGCTGCCGAAGATTGCGAGCCGGTCGTCGGTCTGGAAAAATTCCACCGCATGTATCTGGTAGTCGGCCACCGTCTTGAAGTACATGGTCCAACCCTGCCGCATGGTTTCGCGCCCGATAAACCGCTTGCCCAGCGCGTCCTGAAAAATGTGACCTTCCGTCATCCGTTCGCACAACGCGTTCACGTCGCCTGCATTGATACGCTTGATAAAATCCATCGCGACCTCGAGAGGTTGCGGATTCCCCATTGCCGGTCTCCTCTGGGCTGGCGTCCCAGTATAACGTCGGAAGGGGAGGCCTTAGGAAGTGTTAGCGAGAAGTCCCGTCAGAATTTGACTTCAGCAGTATCTTCATCACATTTGATTCTTGCGCGAATTGCATCGCGTCGGGCGCCTCCGTCAGCGGAAAAGTCCGCGTGATCAAGCGTGTAGGGTCCACCTCGCCGGACCGAAGCAACGCGATCGCTTTAGCGAAAGGTCCGCAACGGGACCCGATCACCGTTATTTCTTTTACGACGATCGGCCAGGTTTCCACCGGCGCGGCACCGTGGAAGGTGGATTTTAGCACCAGCGTTCCACGCGGCTCCGTCATGTGCTGGGCCAGGGTCAGGCCGGTAGGCGAACCGGTGGCTTCCACGACGAGCGGAAACGTTTCCTTTCTGCGTTTCAGATCACTCGCGTCGCCGGCGACGCGCTTGGTTTCGATTCGCGCCCGGCGGACCAGCGCCAATTTGCCGTCGTGCTTGCCGAACATCACCACGCGCGGGATCGCCGTGCGCAGCACACGGGCGATCAGTTGCGCGAGCTTGCCGTCTCCCAGGACTGCCGCCTCACCGAAATTGCTTGCCTTTACCTGATCCAGGATTTCGCACGCCGCGGCCAGGGGCTCGACAAAAACGGCCTGCCCATCGCTTATGGCATCGGGGATGCGGTGAAGATTCCTGAGCGGTAGCGCTAGGTATTCGGCGAACGCACCATCGTGATGGACGATGCCCAGAACAGTTCGTCGGGCGCAGTGCGTCGGGAGGCCGCGACGGCAGAATTCGCAGAGGGAGAACCCGTAGGCCGCGCACGAGACATTGATTTCGCCGGTGACGCGGCGTCCAATCCATCGGCGTCGCTCACGCGAGGAAACGCCCCGAACCTCAGATACTTCGCCTACGAATTCGTGGCCGGGAATGCCGTGAAAAGCGTGGTATCCCCGCAGAATTTCGATGTCGGTGTTGCAAATTCCGGCCAGGTGGACTCGGACCAGCGCCCAGCCGGGGCGCAGATTCGGCAGCGGTCTCGAAACGGATTTCAGCTTGCCGTCGCCAACCTGGAAGGCCTTCACGTGTCGATTTTCTCCTCGCCTGGGATTCTAACAGTTCGACCACAATTCTTTTTTTCGACATAGGCCGATTTGGCTCTGCAATCGTGGGCGCAGCAGTAGAACTGCGCCCTTACTGAATGCATACTTTGTTATGGCAACTGGCACCCATCGTCCCACGTGGAAGACGCTGTTGGCCTTCGCGATCATTTATTTTGTATGGGGCTCCACGTTCCTCGCCATTCGCGTGGGAGTCCGCGAGGTGCCGCCATTTCTGTTCGCCGCGATGCGTTTTTCGGTAGCCGGGCTCGTTCTTTGCCTGTGGACCATCGCGCGGGGCGAACGCTTGCCGCGAGGACGCGAATGGGCGTCCGCATTCACGCTAGCCACCCTGATCTTCGTTCTCGACTACGGCTTGTTGTTCTGGTCCGAGCAACGAGTGCCTTCCGGAATCGCGGCCGTCATGCTGGCTTTGATCCCAGTTTTTATGGCGCTTTCAGAAATCATTTTGCTGCGAACGCAAAAACTCACCGTCCGCCTGGCGGTGGCGCTGCTGATTGGAATAGGCGGCGTGGCGGTGCTGATGAGCCGCTCGTTGAATCTGGGCGGCGCTCCCATCGATCGGGCCGGCGCAGTCGCGCTGATCATCGCGTCATTCACCTGGTCGATTGCGTCGGCCCTCACTCGCAAACTCCCCTTGCCGCCATCCAAAGCAATGAGCTCCGGAGTGCAGATGCTGGTTGGCGGGATCATGCTCGCGGTGGTCGCAGCCCCGCTCGGTGAATTCCGCAATTTTCACCCGGAAAGCGTCTCCCGCGGCGTTTGGTTTGCTCTGCTGTATCTGATCGTGGCCGGCTCGATCGTCGGATTCACCGCTTACATTTGGCTCATTCATCATGAGTCGCCGACCAAGGTTGGCACTTACGCTTACGTGAATCCTGTCGTGGCCGTGCTGGTTGGTTATTTTCTTGGTGGCGAAGCGCTGGGACTCCGCACGATTGTGGGCAGTCTGTTTGTTTTGGTCAGCGTTGTGGTGATTACCACCACGCGCGCCAAGGAGGCGGTTGCGACGGTTCCCGTTGCGAATACGGGAGACACTGTGAAGGCTTGATCACCCGCAAATTCTCCCATCCGTTTTTCTCCGGTCTCAGCGAATCCTGCCACACAAGCGCCAACTCTCCCCGAGTTCACTCACTCGACAATTAGTCCACCATCAGCGGTATACCATTCCATTTTCCCGATTAAACTCTTAGGACACCCACGGCCTAGGCGTAATATCGGGCGCTATCTGTAGTTGACACGGTGAGCGCCGTGCGGTCGGCTCCTTTGGCTCGTCCGAGGCTTGGACATGAAAGATTCAGCTTGGAAACGGCTGCTTGAGAAGATCCATGAGGGTAATGTCGTCCCCGTCATTGGAACTCGTCTTCTCGTAAGCGCCGACGGACAGAGCTCTCTTCAGGCCCAGATTACCCAGCGTGTGATTGAGGATTTTGAATCCTCTCGCCAGGAGAATGGGAAGGCCCCGCTCCCGCCGTTTCCAGACGCGCTCCCGCCTTTTCGAGAACTCAACGAGTTGGTTGCGCGGTTGAAAGGCGTTGTCGACGCGCAGGAAATTCAGGAATTGTACGAGTGTGTACATCACGCCATCAGTGCCGTGACCTCCAGCGCGGATTTCGTCATACCCGCGCCCATTCGTCAATTATCGGAAATTGCCGATTTTCGTTTGTTCGTGACCTTAACGCCCGATGATCTGCTTTCCCGCAGTCTGTGCCGTCGCTGTGCGGTGCGGGAAGTGGTTCACTCGCCGAACTTGCCAACCAGTGAAGGCAGAGACCTGCCCCGCGACTGGAACGATACCCGCGGCGAAGCACATCTTCTGTATCTGTTTGGCAAGGCGCGCTCGGCGCCCATGTTCGCAATCCACGACGAAGACTTGCTGGAGTACGCCCACAATGTCATCACTCGCGGCAGCCATGTTCCATCCGGTTTCCTCGATGAACTGCAACAGCGCAATCTGCTCTTGGTTGGCTGCAACTTCCCGGACTGGCTCACCCGGTTTTTCATGCGGGCGACAAATCGCAAGCGGCTTTCCGAACGCGACAATCGGTCGTGGATGATCGAGCCCCTGCACCCTGAAGAAAGTCTCACGCGCTTTCTCCGCAGCTATAGCAAAGAGACCGAGGTCCTGTCGCAAGACCCGCCGGTGGAGTTTGTCGCTGAGCTGCACCGGCGTTGGATGGCCGAGCATGGCGCCGGGTCAGGAGCGGATCCAGCTCGCAAGGAAGAAGAGGTTGCCTCGCGAGGCGTGATGTTCTTTATCAGCTATTCGCGGCAGACTGACCGCGTCCGAGTCGAAAAACTGTACCAGGCACTGCTCGGGCTGGGCGTGACCGAAAACGAGGTGTGGTTCGACCGCAAAACCATTGAGCCAGGCGAGGACTACAAACGCCGCATCATCGACGGCATCCACTGCTGCCGCTATTTCCTGCCGCTGCTTTCGCGCGCCGCCGACAGCCGCGAGGAGGGCTTCGTCTTCACCGAGTGGGACGAAGCCACTCAGGTCAAAAGAGCCATGAACCGCAGTTTCCTTTTCCCAATCATCGTCGACGTTGAGTACGGGCCTGAGAAGTTCCGCCAAGAGAGCGTCTGGAAGTGGGGACAGCAGAATTTGCACTTCGGCCACGCGCCCGAGGGTGCTCCGGACGACCAGTTGGTCGCCAAGCTCCGGGATCTCGTGCGCGACGCTCGCCGGGGGAATGAGGCGCTATGACTCCAGGCCGCGATGGCGTGATGGACGCAGCCGAGGTTCGGGAAGAGCGAGCTGCGGGGAAACGCGCCAAACTAGACCCGGAAAATCCCTGGCCCGGCTTGGATGCGTATGGCGAAGATTCCAGGGATTTCTTCAAGGGCCGCGAGCAGGAAGCCGCGGAACTCCTGCGGTTGATCCGTTTGTCGCCGTTAACGATGGTCTACAGCAAGTCGGGATTAGGCAAGACGTCGCTCTTGGAAGCTGGCTTGTTCCCGCTATTGCGTGTCGAGCACTACTTGCCGGTGTATTTGCGCCTCGATTTTTCCGGTGGATTGAAAGAACCCCTGGAACAAGCAAAGCAAGGCTTGAAAGACGCTCTCAAAACGGCCAAGGCGGAGTTTCCCGAGTTTGCCACCACTCAATCCTTGTGGGAATACCTGCACCGCAAGAACCCGGAACTCTGGAGCGCGGACAACTACCTGCTGACTCCGGTGCTGGTGTTCGACCAATTCGAAGAGCTCTTTTCCCGGAGCGGCGGTAACCTCGACCTCATCCGGCGGGTCTTCGACGATTTGGCGGACCTGATCGAGAATCGCATCCCCGCCGAGGTAGCGGCGGAAACGGCCGGGGAACGGCGGTCCCGGCTCGACTTGTTCACCCAGCACTATCGAATCGTCCTTTCTTTCCGTGAAGACTTCCTTCCCGAAATGCGCACCTGGGAAAAACAAGTTCCTTCACTGCTGAAGAGCTATTTGCGGTTGGAACCGTTGTCGCGTTCTGCCGCCATCAAAGGGGTGGAAGAGTCCGGAAAAGCAGTGCTCGACAAGAATATCGCCGCTCAGATTGTTGATTTTGTGGCAAGACCGGATGGTTCCGCAGTATCGAACGGTGCCTCCGAAATGGCCGTCGAGCCGGTTTTACTCAGCCTGTGTTGCACGCAACTCAATCGCCGCCGAGCGCCTGGGGCAAAAATCGACAAGGCCCTGCTTGAAGGAGCTGGTGAGGGCATTCTGGAAGAGTTCTATCGAGATGCGCTGGCGGATCCAGAGGTGAAAGGTCCTCCGGACGTAGCGCAGTTTATTGAGGGCAAGCTGATTCAGGGTGGCTTTCGCGGGGACTATCCAAAGCAGGAAGCCTTGGATAAGAAAAAATTGACCGCAACGCAATTGGCGGCGTTGACCGACAGGTTCCGGTTGCTGCGCATCGTCTCTCATGCCGATACCGCGCGCATCGAATTGATTCACGATCGCCTGGTACCGGTGATTGCCAAGGCTCGCGACCAACGGTTGCTCCGGGAACGTCAGCACGAACAGGAGCGCAAGGCTGTAGAGGCCGAAGCCGAGCGGGACAAGGAGCGCGCTCATAGTGAACAGCTGCGTCGCAGTCTTAAGGCTGCCACCCGCAACCGCAATATCGCGACTGCGGCCGCTGTTGTCAGCTTCATGCTGGTGCTAGCTGGCCTGTGGCTGTGGAGAGAAAAAGAAAAGATGAAGCTCAACGCGGCCGTGGCGGTTGATACCGCTCGCCTTGCGGAGGGCCGGCTGGCTCTGGGTGTGGGCCGCGAGCCATTGGAGCAAACCATGTACCGCGGGCTCGCTGCGTTTCGCTTGACCGACAACGACAAAGGCATGTCGCAGGCCAGGGCGGCAAGCCTGACCGCCCTTCATTGGGTGCTGGAGAACACCGGCCACCTTCGCAAAGCGGTTACGCTGGATTCCCTCATGCCCACTCCCGCCTTGAGTTACAGTCCCGACGGCAAAACGATAGTGGTCGGTGGAGAAGACGGCCGCCTCCGGTTTTTGGACGGCGAAAATTATCGCCAAATGGGAGAACCGTTGGATTGTAATCCGCCGCGCGGGGAAGCGGTTTGGACCGTCTCGTTCAGTAGCGATGGCGAGCGGCTGGCGGCGGGCTACATTCGGAATGACGATGCGAACGGCACCGGCTTAGTCTGTGTTTTTGACGTCGCCAAGCGCTCCATCCTGAGGAGGTGGCCCGGGGGACAGATTTGGGGTCAGGCAGCGAATATCTACAGCGTGGCGTACGGAGGCAGAAAAGGGGCGGAGTTCGTCGTGTCCGGCGGAAGCGACAAAATAATCCGTGTGTTGGATGTCCAGTCTGGGCAGATGTATGGGAGTCCCCTCCAGAATGGAGCCGTGGTTGGTGTTGCTGTCAGTGCGGACGGTCGCTCGATAGCTTCGGGTGGCGAGGACACGGTGATCCGCATCTGGGATGTGGACGACCTTAAAAATTCGCATGCCACCCCTCGAAGCGAACTGCGAGGACACGTCGCAACGATTCAACAGGTCGAATTCTCGGATACCGACCCCTCCCGGCTGATTTCTGCCGGCGATGACGGCCGCATCATCGTATGGAACGTCCAACGCGGATGCCGCGTGCAAGAGAGCAAGCAGCAGGAAATAAGGATTTACGGCATCGCCGTCCAACCCACTGCCGATTTGGTTGCCGCAGCTGGCGCCGATGGAAATGTCCGGCTGTTCCGGATTTCTAAGGAAAACTCCTGCATCCCCTCGAAGACCCCTGGGGCCGTGTCGGCGGTTCCCCACGACCGCGAGTTTGACGTGATTCCCGAGGGCACTTTCTTGGGGCATGGAGGACTAGTTCTGGCCGTCGCGTGGAACGCCGATGGGACGCGCCTGGCTTCTACTGGGCAGGAGGGATCCATTCGTATCTGGGGCCCGGCCAACAGCAGCTTCTCGATCGCCGAGTTGCTCTTGAAGACTGCGGGCAGGGTAACTAAGGTTGCGGTCAGCCCCGACGGTCTCACCGTCGCCGCAGGCGATGACCAGGGCTTTATCCATGTGTGGAACAGCCCGGCGGCAAACGAAGAACCTTTGAGGAACGACGAGGCCGTTCCCGCTTGGAGTGCGCACCAGGGTGCCGTTCGCGCGCTCGCATACATTCGCATTGCAGACCGGGTCCAGTTGATCTCCGGTGGTGACGACGGTCGCCTGATACGCTGGGAGACCGACGCCAAACATGACGCTCATGAGATAGTGAATGGCGCCGGTCCCATTCGCTCGATTGCGATTTCCCCCGATGGCAAAACGCTCGCTGCAGGCAGCAGGGACGGCACTGTCCGCCTTTGGGATGCCGCGACCGGCGCACCCAAGCAAACTCTGGAGAAGCGCGAAGGACATGTGGAGGGCTACGAACTCTACGCCGTCGGCTTCAGCGCCGACGGGAAGCAGGTGGCCGTGGGAGATTCTTTGCCCGGTATTCTGACTCGCGATCCCGATAAAGTTGCGCTCGAACGTGTACTAACCGGCCACAGCGACGCCGTCAAGGCGCTGTCCTGGGGCAAGGGCAAATGGCTGCTCTCGGCTGGACCGGATGGCAGTGTTTTGGAGTGGGATTCCTCTGTGCTCAGCCACGCGCAGGTCGCAGGTCTGAAGAAGCAGGAAGAGTTCAAATACCGCATGGGCTTTCGCAATGTCAAAAAGCTCACTTCTATGGATGTCAGCGCAGATGGAGGTTTGATCGTCACCGGAGGCGAGCGCGGGCAAGTCCAGTTGTGGGATGGCGTCGAGCATGTCCTGATTGGAAAAGGTTTCCATGGGCATGGGAGCAGCGAGATCCAATCGGTCGCCATTGCTCCTGGCGGAGGTTTCTTCGTCACTGCCGATACAAATACAATCTTGGTATGGCCGGGGCCGGACCGCTGGGCCAAAATTATCTGTTCAAAGCTCAGCTGGAACATGAGCAAGAAGCAATGGCAAGAATGGGTATCGCCCCACATTGAATATCAAAAACAGTGTGATCTTGACGTTGCTCCGGACTAGCTTGCTCCGTGGGGTGGGTGACGCAGGCGTAAGCACGAAGACGATTTTGAGTGCCGCATCCCTTCGGCCCTAAGGGTGCGAGTTGAGTCGACCTGATTCGAGCCGCTACTTCTGCTACGCAGATGTTGGGTGCTACAGGTCGGTTTGTTACGCAGCGCCCGTCGCCGCTCAAAGCCTCCCAGCTTCCACTCACGGCCCAATTCCCACCACTCCCTGCATAGTACTTAGCCAGTCGATATCCGTGTGGTAGGCTCTCCCGTGTACGCCGCATCCGATGCTCGACAATTTCTGCCCGCCGGCCGCTCGTTACCTCCTGCTCGCTCTTTGCTAATCCCTTTAGAATCCGCAGATCTGAAAAATGACTGCGTAACTCCTTTACAATCCGCAGATCCAAAAACGAAGCACTTAAAGTCCTTTAGAATCCGCACTTACAAAAAATGGCGGGGGAGGGGGCAAAATGTTAACCAGCCGAGTGTCCTTCCTGCGCACCAGCAAAATTGCAACGCGTCGCGGCGTTTCGTTACTTCATTACCTCATCACTTCGATTTCGTATCTATGTTGCGAATGCCTGGAAATTCAGCGAAGCGCGGCGGATACGGTTTGCATCAGCGCGGGTTCTTGTTCGGGGAAGACCGTGCGGAGGTCGAGGATGAGGCGGTCGTCTTCGACGCGGGCGATTACATTGATGCCAGCAGGGGCGCGGCGGAGACGCTGTTCGAGCTCCGCTGCGGAGTAACGCGCGCTGGCGATGCGGATGATTTTGGTGGGCAGCGATTGGGTGGGAGTGGAGCCGCCTCCAGCGAGAGAGGCACCGTCGGTGATTTCGAGTTCCACCTCGCCGAGCGGCACTTGTGGAGTGAGCTCGCGCAGAAAATTTTCCGCGCGGCGTTTGAGTTCCTGCGTGGTCATGCGAATCATGCGCAGCGCGGGAATTTCGTCGAGCGACCCGCGGAGGTACGCGCCCAGAGTGGCTTCGAGCGCGGCGGTGGTGAGCTTGTCGACGCGGAGCGCCCGGAACAGCGGGTGGCGGCGGACGCGAGCGACGATTTCCTTTTTCCCGGCGATGATGCCGGCTTGCGGGCCGCCCAGGAGCTTGTCGCCGCTGAACATGACGACGGAGACGCCGGCGTCGATGCTGTGGCGCACCAGCGGCTCGGTGATTCCTGCGGCGGAGAGATCGACCAGGCAACCCGAACCAAGATCTTCCACCAGTGGCAGGGTGGTGCGTTGGCTCAGCGCGGCCAACTCTTCCAGCGACGGCTTTTCGTGGAAACCCGTGATCTGGAAGTTGGACGGATGCACGCGGAGGAGCAAGCGTGTGTTGTCGTTGATGGCGCTTTCGTAGTCGGCAATGCGCGTGCGATTGGTAGTTCCGACTTCGCGCAAGGTGGCGCCGCTTTCGGCCATGATTTCGGGGATGCGGAAGCCGTCGCCGATTTCGATCAACTCGCCGCGCGAGACAACGACTTCGCCGCCTTTGGCAAGAGCGGCGAGTACGAGAAGCACCGCGGCGGCGCAGTTGTTGACGACGATGGCGGATTCGGCGCCGGTCAGACGCTCCAGCAGTTGCGAGGTGTGCACGTCGCGCTTGCCGCGGGCGCCCGCTGCCAGATCGTACTCGAGGTTGCTGTACTGCGTGGCGGTGCGGCGGAATTCCTCGACGACAGCGTCGGTGAGCGGGGCGCGGCCGAGGTTGGTGTGCAGAATTACGCCGGTGGCGTTGATCACCGGTTGCAGCGATCGCGAAAGGATTTGTTCGACGGCGGAGCCGATGTGTTCTTCGAGCGAAGTGGCACCCAGCGACAGCAGCACGACTTGTTGCCCGCCGGCGATTTTGGCGCGCAGCTCGGCGAGCGTCGCACGAGTGACTTCGACGAGCACACTGCGATCCACGCGCTTCGCGAGAGAAGCGAGTCGTGGCCGGGCAAGTAACTCGTCGACGGAGGGAATCTGCCGAAGAAGGTCGGCCTGATCGGCCGAACGAGCGCGGCTGCCATGCATTTCCATGGGGACATTTCAACACAGAAGGTCAAAGGAGTGGAAGCTTGGATGCCCTTGACGCCTAGAACATGCGGGCTGGCCACACGGACAGGTGGTTGAGCGGAAGTACGGTGCCGCATCGGCGGCCTCCCGGTGCGCGCGTCGTTGACGCCACTCGTCGGGGCCTCTAGCATGGTAAAAGAGGACCAAGGTCCGCCCATGGCCACCATTGACGAAGATCTCGGTCAATTCGAGCGAGACATCCGCCAGCTGAAAATCGAATACGACCAGTATTTTGGCGGCGGCAGAAAGCGTCCACCCACGGAAATCGAGTGGCGCATTGAATTGATGGTCAAGCGCTACGGCGAACGGGGCGGCGAGCTGAAATTCGCGCAGCGTTTTCGTTTCAACAACCTGACGCAAACCTACGCGAAGTACAAAGACATTTTCCGCAAGAAAGTGCAGCAGAAAGAAGAAGGACGATCCCAGCGGCATTATGGCGCGGCGGCCAAAGCCATCGAGGCGGAACGCGCGCGCGCGCACCCGGAAGCGCATCCGGCTCCTGCGGTTGCGGCGGCGCCCCCTGCTCGTGTTCATAATCCGGCCGAGGTCCCCATCGCGGCTCGCGGTGTTGTGGAAGCCGAGGCTCCTGCATTCCGCGTGGTTTGCGCCGATCCTGAACGCGAGACCGAAAACGTGGACCGCCTTTACCAGGCTTTTGTGCAAGCCAAAGCGAAAACCGGCGAAGACACCCACAAACTGTCGCCGGCTGGATTCAAGGAGTTTGTCCGCAAAAAGACGAAAGACCTGCAGGAGAAACAGAATTGCCAGAACGTGGAGTACGTTGTGGAAGTCGTCGCGGGCCAGGTCAAACTGAAAGCTTTGGTCAAGTCCTGACCGGATTCGGCTGCTGATTTTTTCCGTGGGCGCCGCCCAGCACAAAAGACTCCGCCCTGCGCAAAAACAAATCTCGACCGTTGCGAAATTTTCTCTCGAAGTTTTCCTCAGCATCTCGTTTCATGGTTTCCCATTTCACGCACCAACGCTTACACTGTTGTGCTTTTCTTCCGGAGGCACGACATGGCGGTGGAGCGCGCGCTGATCAGCGTGTTTGACAAAACAGGAATCGTGGAGTTCGCGAAGCGGCTGGCGGCTTTGCGGGTCGAGATTCTCTCGACGGGCGGGACCTCAAAGCTGCTGCGCAAGGCGGGCGTGGACGTTCGCGACGTCTCCGATTTTACGGGTTGGCCGGAAATGCTTGGCGGGCGCGTGAAAACGCTGCACCCGAAAGTGCATGGCGGATTGCTCTACCGGCGCAAACATGCGGAAGACGAGAAGCAAGCGGCGGAACACGGCATTGCGCCGATCGATCTGGTGGTGGTGAGTTTGTATCCGTTCGAAGCGACCGCGGGGAAGTCTGGCCTTACGGCCGAGGAATTGATCGAGAACATCGACATCGGCGGGCCGACGATGCTGCGGTCGGCCGCGAAAAATTTCGAGAGCGTGACGGTGGTGAGCGATCCAGCGGATTACGGACGCGTCGCGGACGAGCTGGAAAATTCGCGCGAAACCTCGCTGGTTACGCGTGTGGATCTGGCGCGCAAGGTGTTTGCTAACACTTCGCGGTACGACGGCATGATCACGACGGAACTGGAACGCCTGTCGGTCGAGGCAGGGCACATCACCTTGGCGAGTAAAACGGTGCTGCCGGAACGCGTGCACATCGCGCTGCGGCGTCAGCAGGAACTCCGTTATGGGGAAAACCCGCACCAGGCGGCAGCGCTCTACGTGCCCGCGGGCCGCGCGCCAGAAGGATTGGCGGCGGCGAAGCAGCTGCAAGGCAAAGAGCTCTCGTACAACAACTTCGTAGACCTCGAAGCAGCGCGCAGCCTAGCGGCGGAATTCAAGAAGCCCGCCGCCGTGATCATCAAACACAACAATCCCTGTGGCTCGGCGGAGCAGGAGACATTATGCGACGCCTACCTGAGGGCATATGCGTGCGACCCAATCTCGGCATTCGGCGGCGTGCTGGCGTTCAACACCGTGGTGGATGCGGCGACGGCGGAAGAAGTCGCGAAACTGTTCGTGGAATGCAGCGTCGCCCCAAGATTTGACGCGAAGGCGAAAACGATTTTCGGAGAGAAGAAAAGCCTCCGGCTGTTGGAATTGTCGCCGGGCGGCCTGGAAGCGGAAAGGGAATTGCAGCTTAAGCGAATACTCG
>Ga0137407_10001854_pt1 | contig 13822 bp, 12 predicted proteins | sample CZOMad2_2_16fung_FD_108410 | JGI IMG/M metagenome (GOLD analysis project Ga0137407, IMG submission 108410) | Vadose zone soil fungal communities from Angelo Coast Range Reserve, California, USA - CZOMad2_2_16fungal (Illumina Assembly) | ecosystem: Environmental > Terrestrial > Soil > Vadose...
AGATTTCGCAGACTAATAATTTATTTAAACTCGATTATTGTATAATTGGGCTTATAAAAATACCCCCGACAGCTATCAGGGGTAAAATATCTTTGTTATGATCTCCGCGAAATCCAATCGCTGATTAGAGGATTAGAATGATTTCGTGGATATAATTCTTTTCTTTAGATTATGCAATAAATCTCTTTTCCAATCTCCGCGAAATCCATTTAAATCCATCAATCAGCGATTCGACTTTTTAAAAATAGCGAATATTTCGAGGACTAGTCCGGCCAGGATCAATATAGGTGCCAGGGTAATACGTGTGAAGCTATACACTTCCTTAGGGTCAAACACATTGGGGTCTTTGCTTTTGCCGCCGATCATCAATATAATACCCAGTGCCATGATCACGATGCCAATGATCATCCAGCGATAATTTTCCTTCCCAAATAAAGGAACATACTGCCTGGAAGTGATTGTTTTTTTCTTCTCTGCCATAATCAAAATTTATAGGACGCAATATAGTGAATTTTGGAGTAGCTAGTGGCTAATAGTAAGTGGTGAATGGTAGAAAATTACCAGCCACTCATCACTAGTCACTTGCCCTTAGTACAGATCGTCCAATTTCATCTTCAGGTATTTCACCACACTGCGGTGTGTGCTTGCAAAAGAGATACAGATACCCAATAATATTATAACAGCAAATAAAGCTGCGAGCAAAGTATAATCACGCAAAGCCTTCAGGTAAGGAAGTTGGTTTTCGGCAAAGAATATAACCGCAACAATGCCGGCAACAGCGAGTATGCCGCTGATCGCTCCATTGGCCAATGCGCGCATATCCATGGGTCTCGCTATAAACCATCTCGTAGCTCCAACCATTTGCATGGTCTTGATCAAAAAACGATTGCTGAACATGGCGAGACGGATCGTATTGTCGATTAAAAAAATAACCAATATGGATATAACGATAATAACAGCCAGTAATATGATGCTGATCTTTTTTGTAATATTATTCAGGTTGCTCACCAGTGATTGGGGATAGAGCACATCACTGACAGCAATATTTTGTGCCAGGTCAGTTTTGATCTTTGTCAGCGAGTCAGTGGAAACATATGCACTATTAATTTTGAAATTGATGCTTGCAGGCAATGGATTTCTGTCGAGCAACGCACCCCAGTCTTTATTTCCATCCTGCAAATAGCGCTGCTTTGCAAGATCCTTGGTGATATACTCATAGGTTTTTACATAAGGTTGAGTAGCTATATATTCCACTAATGTAGCGCTGTCTTTGGGAGATACATTTTCTCTTACGTAAACATTCATTTCGATATTTTCCTTGAAATAGTCACCCAGTTTATTGGCATTGATAACGATCCATCCAAGTATTCCCAGTAAAAAAAGCACCAATGATACTCCTACGATGGCCATGAAATAGGAAGGCGTTGAGCGTTTGGCAAATCCTTTTCCAAATTGCGCCATAATGAACACTTTTACGGGTTGGTAAACAATTTGTAACGGGCAAAAATAACGGATTACGTTCACAATCCGTATTTTTGTTGCCCTCTAAACGAGATCGTCAACGCCTTATTTTGAAGGCGCGGACTTTTAACTTTTTCCCAACTTTTTTGCTATAATGCACGATGTTGAAGAGAGGATATGCCGGTTAAAAAAACAACCGGAAAATAATTATCATGGAATACAAATTCACGGATATTGAAAAAAAGTGGCAGGATCAATGGAATAAAGATGGAGTATATAAAGTATCGAACGACAGCGATCGACCAAAATATTATGTGCTTGATATGTTTCCTTATCCAAGCGGAACCGGGTTGCATGTCGGGCATCCATTAGGTTATATCGCCAGCGATATTTATGCGCGTTTCAAAAGATTGAAAGGATATAATGTATTGCATCCGATGGGATACGATGCTTTTGGTTTACCGGCGGAACAGTACGCAATTGAACATGGGATACACCCCGCCGTTAGCACGGAACAGAATATCAGTAATTTTCGGGGACAACTGGATAAAATCGGATTTTGTTTTGATTGGGACAGGCAGGTAAAAACCTCCGATCCGGGTTATTATAAATGGACACAATGGATCTTTTTGCAATTATTCCAAAGCTGGTATAACCGGTCAGCACAAAAAGCAGAAAGCATAAAGGAATTAATTAAAATTTTTGAGAAAGAAGGGAATAAAAAATATCCCATTCCGAACACGCAGTTTCAGATAACGGTTATTGAACCCGCATTTCCACATTCATCCCAGGCCATTTTTACGGCAGATGACTGGAATGGTTTTAGTGACTCCGTAAGGCAAATGATATTGATGGAATATCGTCTTGCTTATTGCGGTTATGGTGAAGTAAATTGGTGTGAAGCATTGGGTACTGTGCTCGCCAATGATGAAGTGATCAATGGCGTGAGCGAACGCGGCGGTCATCCTGTTGTGAAAAAGAAATTGCGGCAATGGTACCTGCGTATTACTGAATATGCCGACAGGTTATTGGAAGGATTAGAGCACATCGAATTCAGCGAAGCCATGAAGGAAATGCAGACAAACTGGATCGGCAAGAGTTATGGCGCGGAGATAGAGTTTAGCCTCACCCCCGGCCCCTCTCCTGTCGGAGAGGGGAGGCATGATGAAAATCAGTCGTCCAAATTTTTCAAAACTGCTGACAAAACATATTGGGAAGTACTGAAGCAATATGGGAGGGACAATAGAAAAAATCCAACTGAAGCTGAAAATATATTATGGCAGAGACTAAGAAATAATCAGTTGGGTGTAAAGGCAAGACGGCAGCATTCTATTGAAGGATATATAGTTGATTTCGCCATATTGGAAATAAAACTCGTTATTGAGATTGATGGCCAGTATCATAATGAACCGGAGCAAAAACAATACGATGAAGCTCGTACGGCATATTTAAAAGAGTTTGAGCTAGATATGTTGCGCTTTACTAATGAAGAAGTAATCAATCATACAAATGCTGTAATTGAAAAAATTAAAGCAGCAATTAAAGAAAGAAAAAATAACACGAAGGACAATAGAACTTCCCCCCTCTCCGCCAGGAGAGGGGCCGGGGGTGAGGCAAAAATTAGAGTTTACACCACCCGCCCCGATACCATCTTCGGAGTCGACTTCATGGTGATAGCTCCCGAACATGAACTCGTTGAAGAAATAACAACTCTGGAACAAAAGACTGCAGTCGAAGAATACATCGCTTATGTTAAAAGTCGCAGCGAACGGGAACGCATGGCCGAAAAAAAGATTACAGGATGTTTTACAGGAGCCTATGCCATCAATCCTTTCGACAAACGCGAAATTCCCATTTGGATCTCTGAATATGTATTGGCAGGATATGGAACAGGCGCTATTATGGCCGTGCCCTGCGGTGATGAAAGGGATTTCAAATTTGCAAAAAATTTTAATATTCCTGTCACCAATATCATTGGCAAATATTTCAATGGGGAAGAAGCGAATCCAACAAAAGATGCAATATTGGAGAACAGCGGTTTCCTGAATGGTGTTCTCATGCGGGATGCCATTGATATCGTCAACAAAAAAATCGAAGAATCGGGTATCGGTGGAAGAAAAGTGAATTACAGGATGCGTGATGCTGCGTTCAGCCGCCAGCGTTATTGGGGTGAACCATTTCCGATTGCCTGGAAAAACGGTATTGCATATCCGCTGGATGAAAAAGACTTGCCGCTCGAATTGCCGCATGTGGAGAGCTATAAACCCGGACCCGAAGGAGAAGGACCATTAGCAAATATTCCGGAATGGGTATCAAGGGATCTGGAAACGAATACCATGCCCGGATATGCGGGTTCCTCCTGGTATTTTCTGCGCTATATGGATCCGCATAATCAAAAAGAATTCTGCAGTCGTAAGGCCAGCGATTATTGGGGTCAGGTAGATTTATATATCGGCGGAACTGAACATGCCGTAGGACATTTATTGTATAGTCGTATGTGGACCAAAGCGCTTTATGATCTGGGTTATATCGGTCATGATGAACCGTATAAAAAGTTGGTGAACCAGGGAATGATACAAGGTAATTCGTATTTCGGTATTTACTTTTATGCACGTGATCTTGAAAGTAATTTAAGGGTAGGAGAATTTATCCAATCATTAGAAAAAAACAAACAGTTTACTAGATTATTTGAACTGAATGGGAAAAAATATAAAATGGATGATCATGAAGAGTTTTATGAATTAAGGTTAAGAAATGCTCATCTTTTTGTTGATGCAAAAAATAGACTAACAGAAGACGGATTAACAAAAACATTTGAACTTGAAAATTTTAAACCTCAAGAAATTGAAAAAAAATTGAGTTATGTTTTTTGGGATGGCAAAACTGAAAATGGGGAGAACTATATTCAATGCTTTCATGAAATTGAAAAAATGAGCAAAAGTAAATATAATGTTGAAAACCCTGATAATATAGTTTCCAAATACGGCGCCGATACATTCCGCATGTATGAAATGTTTCTCGGTCCTGTTGAACAAAGCAAACCCTGGGATACCAAAGGCATTGAAGGCGTACATCGCTTCCTGAAAAAATTATGGCGCCTTTTTTATGATGATATTAAAGGGAAAATCTGGACAGATGGAAAAGCGACGGATGCGGAGTTGAAAGTGTTACATAAAACCATTAAAAAAATCGAGGAGGATACCGAGCGCTTTTCTTTTAATACTGCAGTCAGTGCCTTTATGATCGCGGTGAATGAACTTAGTGATCTCAAATCACATAAAAAAGAAATACTCGAACCTTTGTTGATATTGCTCACCCCATATGCACCGCATATTGCCGAAGAATTATGGAATCAGCTCGGGAATAATATTTCTGTTATCGACGCACCATTTCCTGTACTGGAAATGAAATGGCTGGTTGAATCAACCAAGAATTATCCCGTTGCTATCAATGGTAGAACAAGAACCGAATTGAACATTGCATTGGATGCAACGCAGCAACAGGTGGAGGAAATGATTCTTTCTAATGATTTAGTAAAAAAATGGCTGGAAGGAAAATCGCCGAAGAAAATTATTTATGTAAAAAACAAGATGATTAATGTAGTAGTGTAAAAACAGGTCGACTACCTGTTCACGTAGTTGATCGATCTATTTCAACCTTGTCTCTTTCACAAATCGCACCAACGCACTGCTGCCTTCCGAGCTTTGCAATCTCGCCTCATATCTTTTATCGCCTACCATTGCGACCATTAAAGATGTATTGGGTGGAATAGAGCCGAGATTTTCGGCGACCATTACCAGTTCGTTATCTTCTTCAAGACTACTGACTGCAATTTTTACTGTATATGCACGATCTGTTAAACCAATATGCTGTAATAGAAGTTTATTATTGAGAAAAAGCGCGATCGAATCGCCATCGATCTCTGCATTATCATAAAAGTTCAGTTCAATCGAATCTCCACTAATCGGAATTATTGTTTGCAATATTTTGGTGCGGTCGGAAAATTTTTGTTCTACTGTAAGTGGTATTGAAGGATTCTTTTTTATTTCTTCTTTTATTGGAGAAGCGCTGATATTTGGTTTCGTTTTAGCAACAGAAACTGTTTGATCAACGGCAACAGGTAAAAGCGGAGCTTCTTCATATCCCGGTGGTACCGGTGCAGGAGCGAAGGCCAGCATGGCAACGCTGTCAATAATATAAGGATCACTGGCTCCTGTTACATAATTATTCAAAACATAATCCCACTCGTCTTCAAATAATGGCGATCCTTCTTTCTGCAAATTGAGAGGCGTTTTTGTCGCGTCTTTATTATCACGCAATGAAGTTTTTCCATCCAGTTTCATAATATCTTCACCAGGGCAATTGAAATCCGCTACCGCCATCATTGGGTTCAGTCCGGCACGTGTGGATTTATCTTCAATCAGTACATCGTCCCACCACACTACATTATTCGTTCCGTCATCGAAATAACCTTTTATAGTATATCGCTTGTAATTGGTTCTTGATTCATAATAATAAGAAGTGCCTACCAGGCTATCACCCTTTTTCACCAGTTTCAGTTCAATCCTGGATGACCTGGATTTTCCTTTCCATACACCGGTAATCGGTTGTGCATTTACTATTGTGCAAAGCAGCATAACATATGCCAGGAGAGCAAAACGGAAATGGTTGGTTGTTTTCAAATGTAACTGGATTTGAATGCTAAACAGGAACGTATTTCAGAAGCGCATATTTTGTATGAGGGATTTTTTAACAACTAAGGTTAATCGCCCGACCTCACCCAAGGTAAACCTCCAGCAATCCTTCGGGCAGTATTACAAATACCTTTTTATTTTTGGGATCCATTTTTTGCAATGTTTCTTCATTCATCGGTATTAACACTTCTTTTTCCTGAATTTGCAGTCTGCATAAAATCTGGTGAGGTTGTTCAATCACCTCAAGAATTTCACCCAGGTCTTTTTCTTCATGTATGATATGATATCCAACCATTGAAATGGGAGCTGATTTTATTGCATATTTTTTAAAATCCGCTTCAGGCAACCATGCTTCTTTTTGCAATAATTTATGTGCAGTTTCTTTTGTATCAATTCCTTCAAATTTGGCATACACTTCTTCCTCATTTTTTATCCTTATTGATTCGATAAAATAAGGCAACATTTCGTCTTTTTTTTCTTCAATAAAAATTACTTCCAGTCCTTTCAAAGAAGTTTTTTTTCCCAAATGATGATGAATGATTAATTCACCTTTGAGACCGAATACAGAAACTATTTTACCAATATTGCGGTAATTCTTTGTCATATTTTTCAGAGAATTCCATTCGCCTGTTTCACAAAATAAAAATGCCTGCGGAAATTATGAGAAAAAAAATCCCGGTAAAAAATTCACCGGGATTAAGTAGGTTTTTTTAAATATTATCCTTCTGCGCCATTCTCCGCTTTTCTTTCAACACGCCGAACAGGAGCACCGGTTCTTCTCGCGCCATATTTGGGTTTTCTATTCTCTTCCTGGCGTTTTTTCATGTGCACTTCATGTTCGCCATGCCATTTCTGAAATTTCTCCATGGCTGCAGCTTCATCAAACAGACCGAGTTTCACACCTCTCAATAAATGTTTGAGATATAAAACGCCCTTAAATGATAAAATACGCCTTACTGTATCAGTAGGCTGGGCTCCTTTATGCAGCCAATCCAAAGCCTTCTGGCGATCTAACTGGATAGAAGCAGGAACTGTTAAAGGATTGTAGGTGCCAATTTTCTGAATAAATTTTCCGTCTCTTGGCGCGCGGATGTCGGCAACTACGATGAAATAAAATGGTCTTTTTTTAGACCCATGTCGTTGGAGTCTGATTTTTACTGGCATCTTAAATAGAAATTTAAATGCGTTAACTAATAGGGTTTTCTCTTTATGGGTTGCAAAAGCAACCTGCTATAAGCTGCAAATTTAATATATCATGGGTTAATAGACGAATGTTCTATGTAATTTTTTTATGAACGGTTGAAACTATCTTTTTCCCGGCCCAAAACGCCCTCCCATGCCCATTGGCATCTTATTCATCGTTTTCATCATTTGTTTCATTTGTTCGAATTGTTTCAGAAAAGCATTGATTTCATTCAGATCTTTTCCACTACCTGCCGCAATTCTTTTGCGTCGACTCTGATCGATTGTGTCCGGATTTGCTCTTTCAAAAGGAGTCATGGAGTTTATCATGGCTTCAATACCCTTGAAAGAGTCATCACTGATATCTATATCCTTTATAGCTTTCCCAATTCCCGGAATCATACCCATAAGATCTTTGATATTTCCCATCTTTTTGATCTGCTCCAATTGCTGTTTAAAATCTTCAAAATCAAATTGGTTTTTCCGGATCTTTTTTTCCAGTTTCCTGCTTTGCTCCTCATTAAATTGTTCCTGCGCCTTCTCAACCAGCGTAGTAATATCTCCCATTCCCAGGATGCGCTGCGCCATACGCTCAGGGTAAAACACATCCAATGTATCCAGCTTTTCTCCACTGCTTACGAATTTTATTGGCTTATGGACAGTATACTTGATGGATAGGGCGGCCCCACCGCGGGTATCACCATCCAGCTTGGTCAACACTACGCCTGTAAAATCAAGGCGCTCATTAAAAGATTTTGCAGTATTGACGGCATCCTGGCCGGTCATGGAATCAACGACGAATAAAATTTCCTGCGGATTGACCGCTTTTTTGATATTTGCCACCTCCTGCATCATCGCTTCATCAATAGCAAGTCGACCGGCAGTATCAATAATAAGTACGTTTTTATTTTTCGTCCTTGCTTCTTTAACTGCATTTTCAGCAATCCGGACCGCATCCTTATTTTCCGGTTCACTATATACTTCTACATCAATTTGTTCTCCCAATACTTTCAACTGTTCAATGGCTGCAGGACGGTATATATCTGCTGCTACCAGCATTGGTGACAATCCTTTTTTGGATTTAAGATAATTTGCCAGCTTACCGCTGAAAGTGGTTTTACCGCTACCCTGAAGGCCTGCAACGAGAATAATAGCAGGATTTCCTTTTGCATTGAATTCACTCTCACTTTCTCCCATCAGCGTAACCAATTCATCTTTTACGATCTTGATCATCAACTGTCCCGGGCTCACAGCTGTAAGTACTTTCTGTCCCAGTGCCTTTTCCTTTATGATATCCGTAAAATCCTTAGCAATTTTATAGTTGACATCAGCATCGATCAATGCACGGCGGATATCCTTTACCGTTGCGGCAATATTTAATTCTGTAATTCTGCCCTGGCCTTTTATTTGTTTAAATGCCGATTCAAGTTTCTCTGTTAAATTTTCAAACATAATCGCGGATTGAAGGATTTTTATTGATTTCGCGGATTGATTGATTTAGGGATTGAGTTTATCTCAGTTTGAGTTCATAAATCTTTTAAATTGTAAACCCGAAGTCCCAAAGTTTAAAAACCAGCCCCATTTCCATTTTGAAAACTTTTAAATAATGTATAATCTGGTTATAGCATGCTTATCAATTTCCGATTTGGCTTTTAATTCAACCAAAATCTTATTGTCTATTATTAAATCCAATCTTCTTTTCCCTACAGATTCTCCTTCATAATAGACAGTTCTTCTTCTTCACATAAATAATTTATACTAAGTTTTTTCAATTCAATGATCAAACATCTCTTATAGATAATTTCCGAAAAGCCCGGACCCAATTCGCGATGAACCTTCATCGCAGATCCAATAATCTTTCCTGTTAAATCCGAATATTTTAAATCCTGACCTATTCCATTATCCATACAATCCCTACCAATCAGGAAATCCGCGAAATCCATTAAAATCCCAAAATCCGCGATAAAAAAAAGTGAATATAACTTAATGTCATATTCACTTTTACGGAATTGCAAATGTAAGAAAACTGATAGTAAATATTATTTCAAATATTTTTTGTTTTTTTTAATTAAACACCGAGGTAACTTCTCAGCATTTTGGAACGTGAATTACTTCTAAGCTTAGTGATGGCTTTATCTTTAATCTGCCGCACACGCTCGCGGGTAAGATTAAACCTTTCACCAATATCTTCCAGACTCATTGGATGATCTACACCGATACCGAAGAAAAAGCATATCACTTCTTTTTGCCTTTCAGTAAGTGTTTTTAATGAACGGTCAATTTCCATTTTAAGAGATTCTTTGTGCTCAATATTCAATTCAGCACGCTCTGCGTTGGGATTTTCCATTACATCTATCAAAGTGTTGTCTTCGCCCTCTGATAAAGGGGTATCTACACTAATATGCCTTCCACCAATACCTAAGGTTGAAGAAACTTCTTCAATATCGAGCTCAAGCATTTCAGCCAGCTCTTCGGCTGATGGTTCACGTTCAAACTCCTGTTCGAGTTGTGAGTAAGCTTTTTGTATACGATTGGTTAAACCAACCTTATTGAGCGGAAGACGCACGATCCTGGACTGTTCAGCCAAGGCTTGTAAAATACTCTGGCGAATCCACCAAACTGCGTAAGAAATGAATTTGAAACCACGGGTCTCATCGAAACGCTGAGCGGCTTTAATCAGGCCCAGGTTGCCTTCATTGATCAAATCAGGTAATGTAAGTCCCTGGTTTTGATATTGTTTAGCAACAGACACGACAAACCGAAGGTTTGCTTTTGTAAGTTTGTCAAGAGCTTTCTGATCTCCTTGCTTGATACGGATGGCGAGTTTTACTTCTTCTTCGGGACTGATTAACTCTACTTTTCCGATTTCCTGCAAGTATTTTTCCAAGCTCTGTGACTCACGATTAGTGATACTTTTCGTGATCTTGAGTTGACGCATACTCATAGGCAGATCATTTTAAAGGGTTTTAGGTTTAAAAGGTTTTCTTAAATATAATTGGATATAAAAACGTACAAAGAATCTTCTTATTTCCTTCCGATCAACTCTAATTGGTGTTTTGGTATAAGCAATTTAATCATAATAGCACTATAATCCAAATATATTTTCCCTAATTGGTTGGTTTTCAGTTTATTTACGACCATTTTGCTCAATGTCAACCAATTATTGGTCAAAAAAAATTGATTTAAAAAAATTTCGGGGGTTCAAATATTTCTCTATTATTGCAAGATTCCTCTGAAATTTTAGGATTACTAACATCAGCGGAAGGTTTGCCTGGTAATGTACTGATTGCTTATGTGGCTTTTATGCGATACCTGGGTGTTTAGTAACAAGATTCAATTGATATGTAGATGAGCAAGAAACAGTTATTTATGTTGGAGTATCCGGTTAAATGTTCTCCTTCTATTTTATACGATTTTTTAAGTACACCGGCAGGTTTGCAGGAATGGTTCGCTGATAAGGTTGACGAGAGAGATAATGTTTTTAGTTTTTCCTGGAACGGATCGACTGATAGTGCAGAAGTTTTGGAAAGTGAAACAGAAAAATATATTCGTTTTCATTGGTCAGAAGCGCCTAAAGATGAATTCTTCGAATTCCGTATAGAAAAATCTGAGGTTACCAACCAAACAATTTTGGTGATCAGGGATTTTGCTGATAAAAAAGATATAAAGGACCAAAGCCAGCTGTGGACTTATCAGGTAAAAGATCTTTTTCACCGGCTGGGAAATTAATTAATGTGAAAATGTGAAAATGAAAGAAAGGCGATCCGCATCAAAACATTTTCACATTCTCACATTTCCACATTTTCGCATTAATCCAAAGCTTGCATAATTACAGTAAACAATTCCAATAATAATTTCTGTGCCTGATTCAATTGGTTCAATTCTATTTTTGCGGAAAGTTTGAGTAAATTATTTTCCTTGAAATTTTTTTCCAGCTCGTTTGCATCCGCCTGCTTTAATAGCATATAATCATTTTCATGCAATGTGTGCTGCCATTCATCTGCAGAAATATTAATATAAAAATTGCTGTCAGAAAATTGTGATATATTTTTTTTTATTTTCTCAAGAAAATATTCTTTATAAATTCCTTTCAGATGTAATGTTATACTGAAGTAATTGGCCCACCAAAACAGTATGCGGATTGCAAAAACATTTTCTTTTGTAAATAGCCTGGGATAATCGAGCACCACATATGGCAAACCCTTATAGTTTTCACCTTTTGAAATTTTGGCCGTAGTATGTTTTATCTCATCCGGTAGGGAAATCTGCGACAAACCAATTCCCATCTCCCCGGCCATTCCGGCAAAAAGATCACGAATTTTAATAATGATCCTATTCTTTGTTAAAATCCATTCTGCATTTCCAGCCAATAGTAATTCCTCTGGCGAAAACTGTATTTTTGCTTCGTTCATAAGATAAAGATATTATCATTTCAGAAAGTTATTGCTGTGATTAAAAAGCTCGATAAACTTGTACTTAATGCATTCATCGGTCCTTTCATCGCTACTTTTTTCATAACCTTATTTGTACTGGTCCTGCAGTTTTTCTGGCTTTATATCGATGATATAGTAGGCAAGGGAATAGATTTGTTAACGATCGGAAGGTTTATTATGTATGTATCGGCTACTTTGGTGCCCCTGGCTTTACCATTGGCCATACTGTTATCTTCCATAATGACTTTTGGTAATCTCGGAGAGAGCTTTGAGCTGGTAGCCATCAAATCGGCCGGAATACCCCTTCTTCGTTTTATGCAACCTTTATTTTTTGCTTCTTTGGTTATTTGTGGAATAGCGTTTCTTTTTAATAACTATATCATTCCTGTTGCGCAGCTTAAAATGCAAACATTAAAATATGATATCATTGTATCAAAACCTGCCTTTGATATCAAAGAAGGAGTATTTTATGACAAGATTGATGGCTATATTATAAAAATAGGCAAGAAAGAAAAAGACGGTTCTACCATCAAAGATGTTTTGATATACCAGCAAAACTTTAACCTGCTTCAGGATAATGTGATTGTAGCTGAAAGAGGTAAGATGATCATTACTCCCGATAAAAAATTTCTTGAATTCAATCTTGAGAATGGATGGAATTACAGGGAAAAAGGACAACGCATGACCATCAATACTGAATTCATCCGCATGGGATTCAAAGAATATAAAAAAGTGTTGGATCTGAGTTCTTTTAAACTGAGTAAAACAGATGACAGTGCTTTTAAGAATAATTACCAGATGCTCAACATGCGGCAACTGGGTTCTACAATTGATTCGTTGGAAAAAACCACGATGAGCTACAAAACCAGAGCAGCGTACGATATGAAAACATATGTCCGCTCGTTGAAATATCTTGATTCACCGTGGATAGACACAAAAAATTTATCACTTACCAAAACAGATTCTTTCAGTAAGCTATTGCCCGATAGCACCCAAACATATGTTTTTGACAGATCCCTGGCAACTGTCAGCAGCATCAGATCGAGCCTGGAACAGGCTTCAGTTTTATATAGTAATGAAAGACAAAATCTGCGTCTTCATTTGATGGCCTGGCACGACAAATTAACGATGTCTGTTGCATGTCTCGTGTTATTCCTGATCGGCGCCCCGCTCGGCTCCATCATCCGCAAAGGTGGTATTGGTTTGCCGCTTGTTTTTGCAGTAGTATTTTTTGTTATTTTCTTTTTGCTGAACAATTTTGGCAGAAAATTCGTAAAACAAGATGTGATGCAGCCCGTTGCTGGCATGTGGATGGCTACCTATGTATTGATCCCCGTTGGCATTTTTCTAACATATAAAGCATTGCATGATTCGCAATTGTTTAACAAGGAATTTTATTACAGAACTTTCAGGAAACTCAGAGGAAATAAGAAATTAGAAATGAGGAATGAGGAATGAGAATGTGAATGCAGCAATAAACATACTTTCTAATTCCTTATTTCTAATTTCTTATTTCTTATTTCCTACTTTTGTGCGAAATTTTTCTATTGGATAAAGGCAGTGAAAATTTGCGAATACAGCGATGGATATTTCTTACAGCATGTGTACTGTTTCTGCTGAAGATTATTGCATGGTATCTCACAAAATCCGTAGCTATTCTTACGGATGCACTGGAAAGTATTGTAAATATAATTGCCAGTGTTATTGGAATATACAGTTTATATATCGCTGCCAAACCGCGTGATGAAAACCATCCTTATGGACATGGCAAAGCAGAATTTCTCTCTGCCGCAGTAGAAGGAATTCTCATCATGATAGCAGGCGTCTTCATTATTTATGAGTCCATCCGACACCTCCTGTATCCGCATCCTCTTCAAAAACTCGATTATGGTATCATACTCGTAGCTATTACCGCCCTCATTAATTTTGCTGTAGGTTATATTGCAATAAAGCAGGGTGTCAAAAATAAGTCAGCCGCACTTGAAGCCAGCGGACGTCATCTTCAATCGGATACTTATTCAACCATTGCAATCATTACCGGATTGATATTGA
>Ga0137407_10001855_pt1 | contig 13818 bp, 11 predicted proteins | sample CZOMad2_2_16fung_FD_108410 | JGI IMG/M metagenome (GOLD analysis project Ga0137407, IMG submission 108410) | Vadose zone soil fungal communities from Angelo Coast Range Reserve, California, USA - CZOMad2_2_16fungal (Illumina Assembly) | ecosystem: Environmental > Terrestrial > Soil > Vadose...
GGCTTTCAGCCGGTCGCAAATTCCCGCGCTGGCGCGACTCTGCCACACGATTGCATTGGCCACCGGCTTGCCGGTGGAATGTTCCCACAGAATGGTCGTCTCGCGCTGATTGGTAATGCCGATGCCGGCAATGTCGTTAGCAGTTATCCCCGCGTGCTGCAGCGCCTGCCTCGCGACCGCCATTTGCGAAGACCAGATAGCTTCGGGATCGTGCTCCACATGACCGGGCTTGGGAAAGAGTTGTTCGAACTCCTGCTGCGCAATCGCCACTATTTTGCCTTCGCGGTCGAAGACGATGGCGCGGCTGGAGGTGGTTCCCTGGTCGAGGGCCAGGATATGTCGTTTCATTGCTGGAATCAGCTCCCGCGAGATACCGCCAAAAAAAATAAGGCGGGGCATTGCACCCCGCCGGTTGATGTAATCGCCAATTAACCCTTGATCGTCTTCGTAGCCGGATCCCAGGTTACAGGGCTCTTGCGGAACACGGACTCATTACCCATGTGACACGCCAATGCCGCATGGTTCCCGAATACCGCATCTTCGGCCACCGGCTTGCGCGACTTCACCGCCTGGAAGTAGGTCCACAGGTGCGGGCGGACATCATCGTAGTCAGTCCCGCGATAGACCGTACTTTCGAAGATAGGTTCACGGCCTAGCGGCGCATCGTGCTCCTGGTGCCACTTCTTCAGATATTCCTCCCGCAGCTTCTGCGGGAAGCTATGAGTGTAGTAGCTGGGCGCCATATCAACGCCGGTTTGCGGGATATGACGGATCTCAAATTCCGCGAGCTCGAGGATACCCTTGGAACCCATGAAGCGCGCCACTTCCGTCGTTTCCGTTCCCAGCGTCAAACGCACATAGACAGGAATGTTGTCGTAATCAAACAGGACGGTGTGAACGTCCGGCATGTTGCGGCCATCGGGCCAACGATAAATGCCGCCCATAGCCTGTGCGCGCTTGGGTGGCTTGTTCCAGCCCAGCGTGTACATCATTCCGCTGATCAGATGGACCATCAGATCGCCGGCAACGCCAGTGCCATATTCCTTCCAGCACCGCCAGCGCGCGAAGTGCAGTGGATTGAAAGGAATTTTCGGGGCGCCGTCCAGCCATGTGTCCCAATCGAGCGTTGCGGGTGAAAGATCCGGAGGCGGTGGATATTCCCATGCGCCGGTAGGGTCGTTTCGTCCTAGGGAGAGCTCGACCAGCGATAAGTCTCCAATCGCTCCACTGTGGTAAAGCTCTCGCGATTTTGCACAAAGAGACGAACTCACCCGCTGCGATCCGATCTGCACGATACGGCGAGTTCTCTGCGCGGCATCCACCATAGCGACACCGTCCGCGGCATTGTGTGACATCGGCTTTTCGCAATAAATATCTTTGCCCGCACTGACAGCATCGACCACAACTTTTCTGTGCCAGTGGTCGGGCACCGCTGCCACAATGCAATCAATCTCTTTGTTGTTCAGCAATTCCTGGTAGCGGCGCGTGGTCGGAAGACTGGGATTATTAGTAATTTCTTTGGCGAGCGTGTGGCGGCCATCGTAAAGGTCCGCGGCCGCAACGCACTCCACTCCGGGCAGCGTAATCGCATTGGCCAGCAGGTCCGAGCCTTGCATGCCAATCCCGATCATGCCGAAGCGGACGCGATCACTGGGCGCCACTGTTTGCGGAGAAGCGGAAGCTACCACGGGATCGAGCAGGATGGTTTTTGCGGCCAATAAGCCGCCGGCCGCGACTGCGCCAGTTTGCAAGAATGCACGGCGGGAAAAATCATTTTTCATCGAAGATTCTCCTGGAACTGCGAGTGCGAATCACTTGCCGGACATTGGTGATGACAGCGGTTTTATCGAAACTTCTTTGAAGAAGACCACGTCATTGTCGCTATGGTTCTGTAGTCCGATGTAGCCTTCCAGCGGACGCATTCCGTGCTGCGGTTCAAAATCGAATTTTTTCGCCGGGACGGGATCGCCTTCTCGATAGTCGGTTACCTTCACGCCATTCAGGACCACCATGGTATGTGGTCCATCCAGAGTAATGTCCATGGTGTTCCATTCCGGACCTGGCTTCCACGCTTTGGCGAGCGGCTTAGTTAGCGAATACAACATGCCGGTGGAATGATATTCGTCTTCATTGGATTTTTCGGGATGATTGTCAATTTGTACTTCGTAACCGTAGTGCACTGGCATCCACTCCTCGCGGGGCTCAACAGGAATGCGGATGAAGACGCCTGAGTTGTCATTCTCGTCCCGCATCCTGAAAACCACGCGCAGCACACAATTGCTCAGCTTGCCCGCTGTCCAGTACAGCAATCCCATACCGCCGTGGGTGTGAATCAGACCATCTTCGACCGTCATATATCCCGGACCCACATGCTTCCAGCCGCTCAGGTCTTTGCCATTGAACAGCTGGATCCAGGTTCCACTTTGGTTGGCTCCGCTCTGGTTGGAAGACTGGCTTTGCATCGCCGCAGAAGTTTGCGCGGGAGAAGGCTTGGCTGCCGAAGTTTGCCCTGAGGACGATTGGGCCGAAGATGATTGCGAGGGATAATTTTGCGGCGGCGCGGTTGGCGCCGACGTTTGGGCTGAAGAAGATTGAGCGAAAACGGGAAGACTGGCAACCAGAATTAACCGACAACAACCGCTGGCAACTCGCTTAAGCATTAGTTTCTCCTGAATTCGACCCTGATGGGCAGCCCGTTTGGGTTGCGATGATTTTTCAAACGCGCTATCCAGAGCCGCATATCATACATTTCCTGTCAAAAAAATAAATGATTTAATCGCCCTAGCTCATTCGGTCGTCAGCCGCGCAACTCAGAGAACGGGCGCTGGGTCGTCGCGTCAGCTTGCCCGCTCACTGCTTGCCCGGTCTATGTTTGCTCGGGTAGACTCCGTGGCGTCTTGTCGCGGTCTTCCACAGACGCATGAATCGCCGCCAATTTAGCACCGCTCTGGGTTCCGCCCTGCTGGGCGCCGCTGTTGTCCCGCGGAGCTCGCCAGCCGGGAAGCCAGCAAATTCCCAGCAGAATGCCGCGCCAAAATTTTCCGTAATGTTATGGACAGTCTTTGAAAAACTGCCTTTCGAGCAGCGGCTGGAGAAGGTGGCTGAAGCCGGATACCACGCGGTCGAATTGGTGGGCGAATTCAAGAAGTGGTCAGCTCAGGACTTTACGCGCGCCAATGCCAGAAAGAAGTCGCTGGGAATCATCTTTGACGCGACTGCCGGCATCGACACTCCGCTAACCGATCCGTCACGGCGGCAGGCCTTTTTGGATGAAGTCAATCGTATCTTGCCGGCCATGGAGAAACTCGAGTGCAGCTCACTGATAGTCCTTTCCGGTAATCGCGTTGGTAATTTGAGCAGTAAAGACCAGCATCAGAGCTGCGTGGAAGGACTGAAGCGAGCTGCGGAAATCGCCGAGCGGGCCAAAATCAATATCCTGCTGGAAAATATCGATCCGGAGGAAAATCCTGAGTATTTCCTGACCTCGTCGCGCGAAGGGTTTGACATCATTCGGGAAGTGAACCATCCGCGCGTGAAATTTCTCTACGACCTTTACCACGAGCAAATCTCGGAAGGGAACCTTATCGCCAAGCTAGAAAAGAATATTGATCAAATCGGACTCATTCACGTGGCCGACGTTCCTGGACGTCACGAACCCGGCACCGGCGAAATCAGTTATCCCAATATATTTCGCAAGCTTGCCACGCTCAAATACGATCGCTACATTGCCATGGAATTTCTGCCTACCAGAGAACCGGTCCAGAGCCTGCGCGCTGCACGCGAAGGTGCTGTCGCGGCATGGGAAGGAACCCCGAACAAAAACCGGACCGGGAGACAGTAGCTGAACCGGCTCAAAGTTTCATAGCTCATTCTTCGCGCCTTCCAAATTCCGCTTCTACCCGCCTCGCCTTGCACACTCTGCCTTGACTTCCCGAGTCTGAACAGAGTAGTCTGCGCCGAATCAGCTTGCCGAGGCGAACGGCTCGGATCGGCTGTAAGTCTCTGTTTGGGCCTTTCTCCTCGTAACGCTCGGTTCCATTTCAATATGCAATTCCATCTATGAAGAGACGAGAAGCACTACGCCTTATCGCCGGTGCGGCGGTGCTTCCTATACTGTCGCACGATCTGCTGGCACTGGGACGGGGGATACAAAGCGAAATCGGCCCGCACACCGTCCTCAAGACCCTGAATCCGCATCAGAACGCTACGGTTATCACCATGGCGGAATTGATTATTCCGGCCACTGAAACTCCAGGTGCGAAAGCAGCGCGGGTCAACGAATTTATCGACCACGTACTCACCGACTGGAGCCGTGATAACGATCGCAAGCGTTTTCTCGATGGTCTTGCGCAAGCCGATGTCCGCAGCCGCTCCCTGTTTGGCAAGGACTTTATACAGTGTTCACGGCAGCAGCAGATTGAGTTTCTCTTGTTGCTGGATAACGAGCTCGCCCGGCTCCGGGAGGAGGTCCCTCGCAAGTCACGCAAGCCCAGTGCGCGTAAGGACGACGATCTGTCGCAGAATCCGGTTGGGAAGAATTTCTTTCACAACATGAAACGCCTGACTCTGCTGGGTTATTACACCTCCGAAATAGGATGGACGCAGGAATTAGGGCGTCCTGCTTTTCACTTCGGTCCTTATCAGGCTTGTACCGCGGTCACCTCGGAAAAAGGGAATTCGGGGAACTGAATGCCGAATAATGCTTACGACGTGATTGTGGTGGGCTCGGGAATGACGGGAGGCTGGGCGGCGAAAGAATTTGGCCAGAAAGGGCTAAACACGTTAGTGCTGGAAGCCGGACGTCCCATCGATCCCGATAAGGATTACGCTGAGCACGTACCGTCCTGGGAAGTCCGTTTCCGCGGACTGGGCAATCGCAAGTGGGAAGCCGAGAACCAGCCCATTCAACGTACCTGCTATGCCTGCGACGAGTGGGCCAGCAAATTTTTCGTCAACGATAAAGAAAATCCGTACACCACGGATCCCGACAAGCCGTTCTCCTACATTCGCGGGCGACAGGTTGGAGGGCGCTCGATTATGTGGGGGCGTCAGACTTATCGCTGGAGCGATCTGGATTTTGAAGCCAATCTGAAAGATGGCATAGCAACGGATTGGCCGGTCCGCTATCGCGACATTGCTCCCTGGTACGACTACGTGGAAGATTTTGCCGGCATTAGCGGTCAGGCGCTCGGCCTGCCGCAATTACCCGACAGTCACTTTCTCCCGGCGATGCAATTGAACTGCGCGGAGCAGGTGGTGCAGGATGCGGTCGCCAAACACTTTGGCGACGAGCGGGTGGTGACTATTGGCCGCTGCGCCGTTCTTACGCGTCCGCACAACGGGCGCAAACCCTGCCATTATTGCGGCCCGTGTCACCGCGGCTGTTCCTCGCGCGCGTATTTCAGTAGCGTGAATGCGACCCTTCCGGTGGCTTTAAGTACGGGCAAAGTGACGTTGCGTCCGTATAGCGTCGTGCATAGCGTCATTTTCGATAACAAGTCGGGAAAAGTTACCGGGGTTCGCGTGATTGACGGTCAAACGCGGCGGGCGATGGAGTTCAAAGGGCGCATCATTTTTCTCTGCGCTTCAACTCTGGAGTCGGCGCGCATCCTGCTGCATTCTGCCACTCCGGAATTTCCCAATGGTTTGGCGAATTCCAGCGGCGAGCTCGGACATAACCTGATGGATCACGTGATGGGAGGCGGAGCCACAGGGCGTATATCGGGGAATGAAGATCGCGAGAATATCGGCGACCGGCCAAATGGAATTTACGTGCCTCGTTTCCGCAATGTTAAGGATAAATCCCATTTCTTGCGCGGCTTTGGTTTCCAGGGCGGGGCGGGGCGCGCCAACTGGGAGCGGGGGATCGACCAAGTAGGTTTCGGGGCCGACTTCAAGCGCTCCCTGAAATCTCCGGGACCGTGGTCCTTCGGTTTCTACGGTTTTGGAGAATGTCTGCCCAATCACAACAATTACGTAGAACTCGATCGCACCATGAATGATGCGTGGGGCATTCCAGTCTTAAAGATTCATTGCAAGTTCGGAGACAACGAACGGGCGCTACTGCAGGACATGGCCATCTCGGCCGCGGAAATGCTGGCTGCTGCGGGCGCGAGCGACATCGATCCTTTCGTGGAAGATAATCCTCCCGGATTCACGATCCACGAGATGGGCACGGCGCGTATGGGACGCGATCCCAAAACCTCAGTACTCAATGCCAATAACCAGGCGCACGATATTAAGAACTTATTCGTGACTGACGGCGCCTTTATGGTCTCGTCAGCCTGCGTGAATCCGTCGCTAACCTACATGGCGTTCACAGCCCGTGCCTGCAATTTTGCTGTGGAACAAATGAAGCGAGGTGAACTCTGATGATGAACCGGCGTGCATTTATTGGCTCAGTCACGGCTACTGTCCTGCTGAATCGTTTGGGCTCCTTCGCCCGCAATCACAGTCTGAAAACTATTGGCATGCAGCTCTACACGGTTCGACGGCAACTGGAAAAAGATTTTGAAGGCACACTCGCCAAGGTCGCGGCCCTGGGCTACAAAGAGGTCGAGTTCGCCGGCTACTTCCACCATAAGCCGCCGGAGGTGAAATCCATTCTCGACCGCCATGGATTGAAAGCGCCTTCCACGCACATTGTGATGGCTGATCTGCGTAACAAATTATCCCAAGTGCTTGAGGATTCGCACGCCCTTGGTCACGAATATATCGTTCTGCCATGGATTGATGAGAAGGACCGTCGTCCGCTGGACAATTGGAAACGGATCGCCGAATTCATGAACCAGACTGCCGAAAAAGTCCACCAGTCCGGCTTCCAGTTTGCCTATCACAACCATAATTTCGAATTTGAAAATATGGATGGCAAGATGCCCTACGATGTTCTACAGGAGAATACCGATCGCAAGCTGGTCAAATTTGAAATGGACCTTTACTGGATTACGCGGGGCCATCAGGACCCGCTGAAATATTTCGACAAGTATCCGGGACGTTTTCCCTTGGTCCACGTGAAGGACATGGACAAGAATTCGGAGAATTTTACCGAGGTAGGTCGAGGCCGAATCGACTTCAAGCGGGTGTTTGCACAAGCGGACAAAGGCGGCATTAAGCATTACTTTGTCGAGCAGGACGAAACACCCGGGTCGCCTTTCGATAGTCTAAAAATTAGCTATGACAATTTGAGTAAGTTGCAGTTCTGATCTTGAGTGTGGAGATAGGTTACGAAACGACGCGAATTCCTAACTCGCATAACTCAGGGCGCTGCCTTGGCGGCTTTGTCGTCGCAAGCTGGAGAAATGTTGGCCGCGGCGGGCCAAACCGAATCGGGCGGCAGTGACGCCAAACGGCGGAGAAATTTGCGGCGTGTAGCAATCTCCACTTGGAGTTTTCATAATCTTTTCGAATCCACCCGGGACAAAGACGAGAAAACCCAGAGCGCAATGCTGGAGATGATTGATTTCCCGGAGATGATCGCCGACCGTTATCACGTGCACAAAATGGAGTTTGTTGCGCCCCATTTCGCGGCAACTACTCCTGCCTATCTAAAGGATGTGAAGCAGCGCCTGGCCAAGGTCCATTCGCACTTGGTTAATATTCCGGCGGACATCGACGAGATCCGGAACCAGGGCGGACTTTCTGATGCCAATGAGGAAGTCCGGAACAAGGCCATACAAGGCGCGATGAAGTGGATCGATGTCGCAAAAGAATTGGGTGCCGAGTCAGTGCGCTGTGATCCAGGCAAGATGAACGTAAACGATCTTTCCCCAACAGTCGCCTCCTATAAGAAAATCGGGGCATACGCGAGCTCCAAAGGCCTGAAAGTCATCATCGAGAATCATGACGTAATAGGCTCGACCCATCCTGAAATTCTGGCCGATTTATTCCGCCGCGTGGGGAACAATCTGGTGGGAGCGCTGCCGGATTTTGGCAACTTTCCTGATGACGCTACCCGCTTTCGCGGACTGCCGATCCTGTTTCCCTATGCTTCCACGGTTTGTCATGCCAAAGGATTCCAGTTTAATTCCACGGGCGACGAGACCACTTTCGATTTTCCTCGTTGCGTGGCCATTTCCAAAAAGGCGAATTTCCGCGGCGCTTATTCCATCGAGTACGAACAAAAAGGCGGCGAGCCCTATGAGGGCGTGAGGAAAGTTGTAGACGAGTTAGTTAAATACTTATAGAGGTTCGCGGGCTTAATTGTGAAACTAACCGCGCTTTCAGTTGCAGCAGCACTATTCCTTTTTTTTCTTCTCAACACCTCACCTCTTGCGTTGCCGACACGCGGGGCGTTGGTGGACCAGTCGGCGCCACAAGATTGCGAGGCTGTGGCGCAATCTCCTTCCCAGTGGAAAATCCACGATCCCAATCGTCCGTTGCCAACGACTGTTGATCCGGGAAGCGCCAGTACGCCAGCGCAATCAGGGAAGCCACCTTCTGACGCGGTTGTTCTGTTCAACGGAAAAGATCTCTCGCATTGGAAGTCCGAAAACGGCGGGCCACCAAAATGGAAAATAATTGATGGCTCAATGGAAGTGGTAAAAGGAGCGGGAAACGTCTTCTCTCGCGAGGCCTTCGGCGACTCTCAATTGCACGTGGAGTGGGCTGTTCCGGTACCTGCGCACGGTGAAGGTCAGGAGCGTGGAAACAGTGGTGTGTTCTTAATGGGGAAGTATGAAATTCAAGTGCTGGATTCCTTCAAAAATAAGACTTATGCGGATGGACAAGCGGCAGCGGTTTACGGTCAGTATCCGCCGCTGGTGAACGCTTCACGACCTCCGGGACAATGGCAGACGTATGACATTTTCTTCCATGCTCCGCGCTTTGATGCGGCGGGAAAGTTACTTCGAACCGCGCGCGTTACCGTTCTGCACAACGGAGTTGTGGTGCAAGACAATGTCGCGCTCACTGGACCCACTCAACATGGCGAACGTCCTCCGTACGAAGCCCATCCCGACCGCTTGCCGATGGCTTTGCAGGACCACGGAGATCCGGTACGTTTCCGCAATATCTGGTTTCGCGAGTTGAAGACCGCGCAATAGAATCATCACCGAATTTATTGGGAGAGGCGACCATAAGCCATGTTTCAAGTCATCCGTTCGCCGAAAGTTTACGACGTCTGCATTATCGGCTCCGGAGCCTCGGGCGGGACCGCCGCCAAAATTCTCACCGAGGGCGGACTGAATGTGGTCATGCTGGAAGCGGGTCCGCCTATCAATCCGGAAAAAGATTTCAAGATGTTTATGTGGCCGTACGATTTGCCACACCGCGGCGCCGGCGTTGGCGCGCGCTCTCGCGAGGGAGTGGGCGATGAGTTTTTAGCGCCGAACGGCGCCTGGGTGATCGAGGGCGAACCCTATACTTCAGCTCCGGGAACCGATTTCAAATGGTTTCGCTCCCGCATCGTTGGCGGGCGCACAAATCACTGGGGAAGAATCGCGCTGCGCATGGCTCCGGTGGATTTCAAATCCCGTTCTACGGATGGAATGGGAGATGACTGGCCGATTACCTACGAACAACTGGCTCCTTACTACGACAAGATCGAATCCTACATCGGTGTTTTTGGAACGAAAGAAAATATTCCCAGCGCTCCCGACGGTGTTTTTCTTCCTCCTCCTCCTCCACGCTGCACTGAATTATTTATCAAAAAGAGGTGCGACAGTCTGAAGATTACTTGTGTACCCTCGCGGCTGGCAATCCTTACGAAGGACCACAATGGACGGCGACGCTGCCACTATTGCGGACAGTGTGGTCGCGGCTGTACTACGGCGTCAAACTTCAGTTCCAGCCAGGTGATGATTCCGCCAGCGCAGCAAACCGGACGCCTGAAGCTGATCACGGGAGCGATGGCGCGCGAGCTGATCCTGGGCAAATCGGGGAATGTAGAGGCGGTTTCCTATATTGACAAGAACACGCGCACTGAACAGCAGGTCCGCGCGCGTGCGTTCGTAGTGGGAGCGAGCGCGTGTGAATCAGCCCGACTGCTGCTGAACTCAAAATCGAAGACATTTCCTACAGGGCTGGCAAACGGCTCGGGCGTAATCGGGCGCTATTTGACGGACAACGTGGGCAGCGAAGGGTCGGGCTACTTCCCAGTTTTCGAAAAAATGCCGCCACACAATCATGATGGGGTTGGTGGCATGCACCTGTACATGCCGTGGTGGAAGTTCGATCGCAAGAACGAATTTCTGCGCGGATATCACATCGAGTTTGGCGGCGGACGCTATTTGCCGGGCATTGCTGAATTTGACGATATTTGCGATGACTTCGAGGGATATGGTGCGGCGCTCAAGCGCAAGTGTCGGCAAACCTATGGCACCAGCATCGGGTTTGCAGGGCGCGGCGAAATGATTCCCAATCCTGACAGCTATTGCGAAATTGATCCTGAGGTGGTGGATCAGTTTGGGATCCCCGTGCTGCGCTTCCACTGGAAATGGGGCGAGAACGAGATGAAGATGGCACATGATATGCAGCAGACTTTTCGCGAAATCGTGCATGCCGCGGGCGGCACTTATGTGGAAGAGCGGGAGGTAAAGAGCACCACACCTCGACCTGACAGAATTTCGCAAGGCGGGGAAATCATCCATGAACTGGGCGTGGTGCGGATGGGCACCGATCCGAAAACTTCAGCTCTGAATGGTTTCTGCCAGGCGCATGAGGTGAAGAACCTGTTTGTGACGGACGCAGCGTGTTTTGTCACGAATCCCGACAAGAATCCTACGCTTACTATTATGGCGTTGACTTGGCGCGCGTCAGAATATTTGCTGGACCAGGCAAAGAAAGGGAACCTCTAAACGGCAAAACAGTTATGCCATCCAATTCCGTAACCCGACGCGACATCCTCAAAACCCTGACGGCTGGCGTGGTTGCCGGTTCGGTGCTCAGAGTTATCCCGGCGCAAGCCGCGGAATATGCACACAAAATGATCCAGGCGGAGCACGCTGCTTCCGGTACATACAAACCAAAATACTTCAGCGCCTCCCAATACAAGACTTTGCAGGCGCTTTGCCAAACCATCATCCCCGCGGATGATCACGGGGGTGGCGCGATCGAAGCCGGCGCGCCGGAATTCATTGACCTGATCACCAGCGAGAACAACGACCTTCAACTAACCTTAGGGGGCGGAATCATGTGGCTGGATTCCGCTTGCGCTGATCGCTACGGCAAAGCCTATCTGGAGAGCACACCAGTTCAGCAAAAAGAAATTCTGGACCTCATCGCCTTTCGCAGAAATGCGGTAGCCGATGCCAGTTTGAGCCAAGGCGTGAGTTTCTTCGCGTTTTTGCGGAAGTTTACCTGCGATGGATATTTCACCAGCGAGATTGGAATCAAAGATCTGCAATATAAAGGTAATGCGTTCACGAAAGATTTTCGTGGATGCCCGCCCTTGCCGGGGTCATAGCTTGCGGCGGAAGCGAGAGTTCTAGTTAGGGCAATCAGAACTATTAAAACTTAGTTGCCGACCTCTTCCGCGAGACGCCCGTTCTCAATCCTTCAACTGTCTCCGTACACCGGCACCGCGGCGCCGTGAATAACCTTGGCATCATCGCTGCATAAGAAGAGGATCACCCGTGCAATTTCTTCAGGCTTTGGCCAGTTCGCAAAGTCGGCGCCGGGCATAACCTTTCGGTTGATTTCAGTGTCAATGATGCTCGGAAGAATCGAATTTACCCGCACGCCCGTCCCTTTCACATCCGCAGCCAGTGAATCCATCAAGGCCAATGCGGCCGCTTTCGAAGCGCCATAGGCGCCTGCACCGGCGGCATGATCAACGGCTGCCTTCGACACCACGTTGACGATCGCGCCCCGCTTTTGCTTGAGCATAGCCGGTACTGCTGCACGGGATATCGTGTAACCCGAACGCAAATTCAGCGCCAGCATTTGATCGAAGACCTTGGTATCCATCTCCCATAACTTCACTCCGCCCGCGTAGCCGCCTACCGCATTCACCACCGCGTCCAGCCGGCCATGTTCCGCCACAATTTTGCTCACCAGTTGCTTCACCGCGTCTTCATCGGTCACATCAACGGCATTTCCTTGGAGAGATCCGGCTTTTTCTCCCGCGCCGCGTTTCAGAGCCTCCAATTCTTTCTGTTGACGATATGTGACGATGACCTTCGCGCCTTCGCTCAGGAATGCTAGGCTCACCGCCCGTCCCAATCCGCCGGTGCCTCCGGTGACCAGCACCACTTTGCCTGAGAATCTATCACTCATTTTTCCATCCCCGGTTCTTGCTGGCGATCGCTAACTCGAATTCCAGCGTCTTAAAATTTTAGATGGCGCGCGACCCCCTCTACGGCTCCGCCAACGTATGATGCACCAGGTGGATGGCGATTGCGCCTTCTCCCACCGCCGAGGCCACGCGCTTCACGTTGCCCGCGCGGACATCTCCAACCGCAAACACTCCGGGAAGACTGGTTTCTAGCATTTGCGGCGACCGGGCCAGTGGCCACGTAAACGGTGGCGTGAATTCCGCCGACCCATCCAGGTCTCGTCCCGTCAGGATGAAACCTTTATTGTCCATCGCAACACACCCTCGCAGCCACTCCGTCCGTGGCGATGCTCCCGCCATAATAAAAACGTGCCGGATTTCATGAGTTGATGTCTGTCCGTTGCTTTTGTCGCGCCAGATGACGCGCTCTAGTTGCCTGCCGTCGCCTTCCAATCCAACAATTTCTGTTTTGTAATGCATTTCGATCGCCGGGTTATCAACAATCCGTTGGATCAAGTAACGCGACATCGTGCCCGACAAAGCTCCCGACCGCACCAGCATGTGTACCTTGCGCGCCGTCTGCGAGAGAAAAACCGCCGCTTGTCCGGCAGAATTTCCTCCTCCTACCACGATTACTTCGTCGTCCTCGCACAGTTGCGACTCCATATAGGTTGCGCCGTAATAAATTCCCTGGCCTTCGAACTTCTGCAGATTTTTGAGAGGCGGCTTGTTGTATTGCGCCCCCGTGGAAATCACAATGGCGCGCGCCGCCAGCACGTTGTCATTATCCAGGACCACTTCATAAGGCCGACGGTCGCACTTAAGCTGCTTAACGCTGTGCGCGATCATCATCTTGGCGCCAAATTTCTGGGCTTGCGTGATTGCTCGCGATGCCAGTTCCGCTCCCGATATCCCAGTCGGAAAACCCAGGTAGTTTTCTATCTTCGAACTGGATCCCGCCTGTCCGCCGGGGGATTCACTCTCGATTACCAGGGCATCCAGACCCTCCGATGCCGCATAAACCGCCGCCGCCAGGCCGGACGGGCCCGCTCCCACAATGATCAAATCGCGTACCAGCTTCTCATCAATGCTGACGTTAAATCCCAGGCAGTCCGCCAATGCCTGGGTTGTGGGATTACGCAACACCGTTCGGCCGTTACACACCACCACCGGAACATCCCCCGGTTTCACTTCGAAACGGTCGAGCAGTTCCTGCGATGTCTTGTCGGTGTCCAGATCTATGTAGGTGTAAGGATGCGCGTTGCGGATGAGAAACTCGCGTATTCGCAGAGTATTGGCACAGTGTCGTGAACCCATCATTACGACGTTGCCCATCCCGTGGCTGATGAGTGCCAGCCGGCGCAGGATGAACGCCCGCATAAAAATCTCGCTCAGCTCGGCGTCTCTCGCCACCAGCGACCGCAGACCGTCGCCGCTGATCTCAAGAAATTCCCCTGCCTCCGTAACCCGGCCGCGCACCAGGCAGCGCTGCCCGGAGATCATGGTGATCTCGCCTGTGAACCCGCCCGGAACGTGGGTCACTATGGAGTGCTCGCCCGTCAGGTCCGACTGCAAGATTTCCATGCTCCCGGAAAGCAGCACAAAGA
>Ga0137407_10001857_pt1 | contig 13812 bp, 13 predicted proteins | sample CZOMad2_2_16fung_FD_108410 | JGI IMG/M metagenome (GOLD analysis project Ga0137407, IMG submission 108410) | Vadose zone soil fungal communities from Angelo Coast Range Reserve, California, USA - CZOMad2_2_16fungal (Illumina Assembly) | ecosystem: Environmental > Terrestrial > Soil > Vadose...
AGCTTGAACCCGATCCCATCCCGAACTCGGCCGTTAAACTCCTCAGCGCCAATGGTACTATGGCTTAAGCCCTGGGAGAGTAGGTCGCTGCCAGGCCTGCCAAGGACAAAGCAATTCCTCTTTCACGTGTCACGATCAAAGCAAGACGCCGCTCTTCCCTTCGGGAGAGCGGCGTTTTTGTTTTTCAAGTGCGGCCACTCCTTGCGGTTTTCCGCCACAACTGGCCGATAAATACCGAGTTCATTGGCGGTTCATTTCAAGCGCCGTACTGGATTTACATCGGAAATCGAATCCGTCCCAACACCCGAGGAGCCTTCCATGCGTGAGTTCGTTCGTCACCTCGCCGCCGCATTGAGCGTCGCCTGCCTCGCGGTCTCCATGGCCGTGATATCAACTGGCAGCGCGTGGGCGCAGGCCAAACCGGCGCCGGCCCAGCAGGCCACGCCCCAGCAGCAGCCGGTCCTGAAGCAGGTCGCGCTCACAGACAAGCAGATCGAAGGCGTGATCGCGGCAGCCAAGGACATGGATGCGATCACCGCGAAAATCTCCGAAAACACCAAGCCGGATCCCAAGATCACCGCGCAGCTCGAAGGTGTGGCGAAGAAGAACGGCTTTGCCAGCTACGACGAATACAACAATGTCATCGACAACATCGGCATCGTGCTCGCCGGCTTCGATCCGGTGACGAAGAAATATGTCGGCACCGAAGCCGTCATCAAGGCGCAAATGGCCCAGGTCCAGGCCGACAAGAAAATGTCCGCCAAGGACAAGAAGGATGCGCTCGACGAATTCACCCAGGCGCTGAAGGCGCCGGAGCCGCCGATCGAGAACAAGGGCAATATCGATCTCGTCACCAAATATTACGACAAGCTCGATGCCATCCTGGGCGACGATGAGAACTAACCCAGAGCGTTTTCGAGCGAAGTGGGTACCGGTTCGCGTGAAGAAAACGCGTCAAACAAAAAATGGAGCCTCGGCTCTGAATCAATCAGAACCGAGGCTCCGAACGCCTGTCATGGGTGGATTTGATCCGCGCATTGGTCGGCGAAAAACCTCTTCGATCAATTCAAAAGCCCCGGACAACCGCCCGGGGCTTTTTCGTTCCTGACGCTGCGCAAGCCTCAGGTCCGCGTGCGCATCCGCATCATGAAACTGTCGAAGCTCAGCTCGGCCACCTGCATCCACATCAGCGAATCGGTGCGATAGGCCGTCAGGCTTGCGTACATCTTGGCAAAATGCGGGTTGCTCTTGGAGAGATCCGCGTAGATCTCGTTGGCGGCGCTGTAGCAGCTTTCCAGCACCTCCTGCGGGAAGGGGCGCAGGATCGCGCCCGCGACCATCAGACGCTTCAGCGCGGGCGGATTGACGTAATCGTACTTGCCGGTGACCCAGGTAAAGCAATCGTTCGAAGCCGCGGTGATCGCCGCTTGATAGGCCTTCGGCAGCGTGTTCCATTTACTGAGGTTGATGACGTTGTGGCCCTGGCCGGTGCCTTCCCACCAGCCCGGATAGTAGTAGTATTTCGCGACCTTCACGAAGCCGAGTTTTTCGTCGTCATAGGGGCCGACCCATTCGGCGGCGTCGATGGTGCCTTTCTCCAGCGCCGGATAGATATCGCCGGCGGCGATCTGTTGCGGCACGCCGCCGACCTTCGCGATGATGTTTCCGGCGAAGCCGCCGACGCGGAATTTCAATCCCTTGAAATCCTCGATCGTCTTGATCTCCTTCCGGAACCAGCCGCCCATCTGCGCGCCGGTACTGCCGGTTGGCACCCCCAGAACGTTCTGCTCCTTCAACAGGTCGTTGAGCAGGTCCTGGCCGCCGCCCCATAGCAACCAGGAAATGTGCTGACGCGTGTTGAGGCCGAATGGCAGCGACGTGCCGAAGGTGAAGGCGGCGTTCTTGCCCCAGTAGTAATACAGCGCCGTGTTGCCCATCTCGACCGTGCCGTTCGACACCGCGTCGAGCACCTGCAAGCCGGGCACGATTTCGCCGGCGGCGAAGGGCTGGATCTGAAAACGGTTGTCAGTGATTTCGGCGACGCGCTTGCAGAAATATTCGCAACCGCCGTACAGCGTATCCAGCGACTTCGGCCAGCTCGCGGCAAGCCGCCACTTCACCTCGGGCATTGACTGGGCGACCGCGGGCGCGGCAACCGTGCTCGCGGCAAGGCCAATGCCGCCGGCCTTTAGGAATTCACGACGCTTCATGCGCTTCCCCTCTGTTTGTGCCGATAGCTCGACGAGGGACAACGATCTTGATTGTCGTTTTTTGTTTCGCCGACGGCTGACGTTTGATCGATACCCCGGGATGCAACCCCGGATCGTGATCAGCATGACCAATCGATCTCAGGGAATCAAGGGTCCTGCGCAGTTACGCAGTTGCGAGAAGCGCGCGCGAACGGCGCCTCATCGCGCCCCGCCGAACTTCGCTTCCATCGCCCGGCGTGTTTTGACCGTCTCGTTATCGGCGTCGATCTCAACATCGCCCCAGCACACCACCGCGCCGTGGGCGATGTCGCGCTTCAGCTTCACCCGGTGCGCGAGCCCGATCGGCAGCGCGCCGGCCCTGAGGCTTGCGGCCGCAGGCATCAGTTTGCCCCACACCGTATAGCCGCCTTCGCCGTCGAGCATTTCGCCCGCGCGCAAGCTCCGTTTTGCCACCGCAGCCACATCCCCGCGAAAATCGAACGGCAGCCCGGTTGGCTCCTTGCGCAGCGCTGCCGATAAAATCGAGATGTTCAATTCGAGTCCGATCAGATGATAGGGCTTGTACATCGCCGCATAGCGGCCGCTCGAATCGGTCTTCAGGCCATATTGCCGGAAGCAGTCCGCGGCGTAGTCGTTCGGCGCTTCCAGCACGACATAGACACCCCAGCGCAGGTCGCGGAACACCGGCCGCCCGTCGCGCTCGAGCGATGATACCACCTCCACCACGCCCGCTTTCTCCAGCACGCCGCCCTGGTCGCGCGGCCGCATCACATGCGGCAAGTCATCGACGCCGCAGGGCGGAAACAGCAGTCCGTTGGCGGGAACGTCCAACCCCGTCGCATTGGCGATCGCCGCCATTTCGATGGCCGATTTCGTACCATCGAGAAACGAGTTGAACATTTGCGGGTTCATGCCGGCCGATTGCGCCTCATCGGCCGTCAACCCGTAATGACCCCAGACCCCTGCCGGCGTCACGTCGTGATAGGCCGGTAGATATTTGGTTCCCTTGCCGGCAGCGACGACGCGAAAACCGGTGGCGCGCGCCCAGTCGACCATCTCGGCGGTAAGCGCCGGCTGGTCGCCATAGGCCAGCGAATAGACCACGCCGGCGCTGCGCGCTTCCGCCGCGAGCAACGGTCCCGCCAGCACGTCGGCTTCGACATTGACCATGACGACATGCTTGCCGGCCGCAATCGCGGCGCGGGCGTGCTTGATGCCCACGGCGGGATTGCCGGTGGCCTCCACGATCACTTCGATATCCCCCGATGTCGCCTTGGCTGCATCGGCCGTGAAGGTGGTCGCTTCGATCCTTGCTGTGTCCCAGCCGACGGTTCGGCACGCCTCGCGGGCGCGATCCGGATCGAGATCGACGATCACGGGCACTTCCAGCCCGGGTGTATGCGGCACCTGTGACAGGAACATCGAGCCGAACTTGCCGGCGCCGATCAGCGCGACATTAACAGGTTTGCCGGCGGCGCGGCGGGCGTTGAGGAGACGATGCAAGTTCATAGGGAGTGATCCGATTGGCCGTGTCCCGGACGCGGTGCAGCGTTCTTACGCTGCTCCGCAGAGCCGGGACCCATGGTGTAATGTGGGCCCCGGATCAGCAGCGCAGCGTAAGAACGCCGCGCTGCATCCGGGGCACGAGAGCGGCCCCGCGTTCGCAAATGACATTTACTCCGCGGCCTGGCGCTGGGCGCGGGCGAGCCGGATCAATGCATCGTCTTCCACGGTCTGGATCGGCGTGAAATCGCGATGGGCGATATATTCCGGCCGCGTGGGCTTGCGGATGTGGTTCGAGACCGCATTCAGCGTCAGGTAAACGATCTTGCGCGGGTAGGGCGTGATGTTGCCGGCCGAGCCGTGCACCAGATTGCCGTGGAACATCAGCAGCCCGCCGGCCTTGCCGGTCGGCGCGACGATGCCACCTTCCCGGACCAGCCGCGTCACGGTTTCCTCGTCCAAAGTCCACAGCGGATAGGATGTGGTCGCAAGGTCGTGCGAGGCCTTGAGGTCACCGGCGTGCTGGCTCCGCGGCACCAGCATCAGGGGGCCATTGATCGGCATCACCTCGTCGAGAAAAATCGCGATGTTCATCGCGCGTGGCTCCGGCATGCCGTCGTCGCGCTTCCAGGTGCCATAATCCTGATGCCACTGCCAGACGTCGCCGGTGAAGGCCGATTTGGCGTTAATCTTGTACTGGTGCATGTAGACCTTCTCGCCGAAGATCTGTTCCACCGGGTCGATCATGCGCGGATGCGCGCCGAGCAGGCGAAACGCCTCGTTATAGAGGTGGGCGGCAAAGGCGGTGCGCGGCGCGCCGCTCTTCTCGCGCCATACCTCCGGCCGCTTGGTGTCGTAGATGCCTTCTGCCTCGCGTGCGAGCAGCGCGACCTCTTCCGGGTTGAACAGTTCCGGCAGAAACAGCCAGCCTTCCCGGTTGAAGTCATCGATCTGCTGCTGGGTCAGTTTCATGGCGGTTCCTCCTGGCATTTCCGGGGCGAAGCCCATTTCCTTGTTACGATGAGGATAACACCTGGACCAGGGGTTTACCAACCGCCGCAGGGCGCATCGCCATGGCGGGCGTGGCGAAGGCTTCATCGGAAGGGGGAAGCAACCCTTTCGTGGGAGGGCCCAAACTTTCCCGGAATCCGGGTGGATCGCAACAATCTCCAAGCCTAGATTTACCGCAAGCATCAAGCTCGAAAGCTGGGGCGATCAGACCGGGAGCCAGCCATGACCGGCTATCATTTTGCACTTTTTGATACTGCGATCGGCAGTTGCGGCATCGTGTGGGGTACGCGCGGCATCAACGGGGTCCAGCTGCCGATGGGAAGCGAGGACAAGACCCGTTCCCGCATCTTCCAGCGCTATGGTGACATCGCGGAGGCGCCGCCACCAGCCGAGGTGCAACACGCGATCGAGGGCATGGTTGCGTTGCTTGAGGGCAAGCCGAACGATCTCAACGACGTGCCACTCGATCTCGATGGCGTTCCGGAATTCCATCGCGGCGTCTACGACATCGCCCGCAGCATTCCGCCGGGCAAGACCATGACCTATGGCGATATCGCCAAGCGGCTCGGCGGCGTCGAGTTGTCGCGGGATGTCGGGCAGGCGCTCGGCCGCAATCCCTGTCCGATCGTGGTGCCGTGTCACCGCGTGCTCGCCGCCGGCGGCAAGCCGGGTGGATTTTCCGCCAATGGCGGCGTCGTCACCAAGCTGAAGATGCTCGCCATCGAAGGCGCGGTCGTCAATCACACCCCGAACCTGTTCGACTAGGGTGCTTTTTGAAGGGCGGTGGCTTCATCCTTCGAGACGGCGCGTTGCGCCTCCTCAGGATGAGGTCTGCCAGACCCTCATGGTGAGGAGCGCGGCGATGCCGCGCGTCTCAAACCACGAGGCCGACGATCCAAGCCAACACGAAAGTGTTCTAACTCACTGAATCGCAGGAAAATCCCTTGCCATGGCGGCGGATTTTTCCTGTCGAGGGGGAGGGGAAATGCGCGGTGCAGCACAGCGTGTCGGTGTCGCAATAGCGTTCCAGGAAATTGCGCCGCGTCAAGGCGGCCTGCGCCTGGTCGACATCGAATTTCACCGATAGTTCGGGATAGCGCGTCTGTAGCGGCGAATGCATCAGATCGCCGCTGAAGACCGCGTCGTCCTTGCCGCGGCCGAAGGTGAACGCGACATGCCCTGGCGTATGCCCCGGCGTCGGCAATATCCGCACATGATCGCCAATCGCGTAGTCGTTGCGCACAATCTCCGCCCGTTTGGCTTCGACCACCGGCAATACGCTGTCGCCGAACGGCGGCACCGGCGTCTTGGCGTGCTGCTCGGTCCAGTAATCGAATTCGTCCTTGCCGAACACGTAGCGCGCGTTGGGAAAAGTCGGCACCCAGCGGCCGCCCGCCAGCCGCGTGTTCCATCCGACGTGATCGACGTGCAAATGCGTGCACATCACGAAATCGATGTCCTCGACCGAAAAGCCTGCATTTGCCAGCGCGCGCAGATAGGTGTCGTCGGTCTTCATATTCCATTTCGGGCGCAATGGCCGCGGCTTGTCGTTGCCGATGCAACTGTCGACCAGGATGGTGTGATGCGGCGTCTTCACGATATAGGACTGAAAGCACAGGATCAGCACGTCGTCGGCATCGAGCGCGCCTGCGTCTCGCATCCACGACTTATTCGCCGCGAGCAGGTCCGGCGTCAGGCCGGGCAACAAATCCATCGCCGGCAGGAACGTAGTCTCCTGCTCGATGATGCGGTGGATGGTGAGGTCGCCGACGGTAAATTTGAGACTCATGACTGCTCCCGCGCTTCAGGCCGGTGGCGGCACGGAGATCTTGACCGAGGGCCGGCTGAGCATCCTTTCATGAAATGCATCGAGCTTCGGATAGGCCTTGCGCCAGCCGCAATCGGCAAAGCGGAAATCGGCATAGCCGAGGACGCAAGTGAGCGCGATCTGCACGATATCCAGCGGACGCGCCAGCACGTCCGCCTCTTTGTCGAAGCGCGCCATGCCGCGCCAGGCGCGGTTCCAGTGATCCTCGGACCACGCCGTCCATTGCGATCCCTGCGGCCGCACCATTTTCTCGTAGCGGCACAGCAACATGGAATCGAGCATGCCCTGCAGCAGCGAGTGATCGCTCTTGACCTTCCACCTGTTCGCTCCTGATGCCGGGATGAGTTTTCCGCCGCCGGCAAGCTCGTCGAGATATTCGACGATGACGTAGGAATCGATGATGATGTCGCCGTTGTCGAGGATCAGCGCGGGAAGCTTCTTCAGCGGATTGATATGTGAATATTCATCGTTGGGCTGGCCCGGCACCACGGTCGCCGGCACGAATTCGATCTTGTCGATCAGGCCGAGTTCAATCGCGGCAATGCGGACCTTGCGGGCGAAGGGCGAGGCCGGGGAGAAGCTGAGTTTCATTTGAATACTCCTTCAGGAAAGGAAGACTTTTGATGTTGTCATGGCCGGGCATAGCCGTCTGAAGGACGGCGTCGCTTCCGCTTGCCTATGCCCGGCCATCCACGTCTTTCTTGCGGTCAGACTGTTAAGGCGTGGATGCCCGGGTCAAGCCCGGGCATGACGAGTTTCGCCGATGCAACGAACGCGCCTCACGCGGCGATGATTTCCTGCCGCTGTTCGCCGAGTCCTTCGATGCCGAGCGTGACCACGTCGCCGACGTTGAGGAATTTCGGCGGCTTCATGCCCATGCCGACCCCGGGCGGGGTGCCGGTCGCGATGACGTCGCCCGGCATCAGCGTCAGGATTTCCGAGAGGTAGGAAACGATCTTCTTCACACCGAAAATCATGGTTGCGGTCGACCCGGTCTGGCAGCGCTTGCCGTTGACGTCGGCCCACATCGGCAGCTTCTGCACATCCGCGATCTCGTCCTTGGTCACGAGCCAGGGACCGAGCGGGCCAAACGTGTCATGCGACTTGCCCTTGGTCCACTGACCGAGCCGCTCGATCTGGAAGAAGCGTTCGGAGACGTCGTTGCAGACGCTGTAGCCGGCAACGTAATTGAGGGCGTCGGCCTCGGAGACGTATTTGGCGCGGGAGCCGATGATGATCGCGAGTTCGACTTCCCAGTCGAGCTTGGTCGAGCCACGCGGCTTCTCGACCGCATCATTGGGTCCGCACAGGCTGTTGTTGGCCTTCATGAAGACAATGGGTTCGGTCGGAAGGGCCATTCCGACTTCCGCGGCATGATCGGAATAATTGAGGCCGATGGCGATGAATTTGGGCAGGCCGCCGACCGGCGCGCCGATCCGGGGTGTGCCGGAGACCGCGGGAAGCTTGGCGGGGTCGAGGCCAGCGATCCTGGCCAGCGAGGCCGGCGAAAAGGCATCGCCGACGAGGTCCTGAAGATGCGCCGACAGGTCGCGCAATTGACCCGATTTATCGACCAGGCCTGGCTTCTCCTTGCCGATTTCCCCGTAACGAACAAGCTTCATTTCCCATCACTCCCTAGGGTGTTTTCCGTTGCTTGGATGCTTCATGGAACAGCGCGCGGTGAAATTCAACTGCTGACTGAGCGGCGCATTGCAGCCCCTCTCTTCCTGGGCAGCGGCGGTGCGGGAAGTCAGCGGGAATTCTGGCAGGGCGGCTCGAGTGGGGCTCTTCTAAACGACGAATTTGAAGGCATCGCCGTCGCACCTGATGTGGCCGGCATCGAAATGTCCGCCGATCACCAGGACGGGTTTGTCGGCAAAGCGCGAGAACAGATCGCGCCGGGTCACCGCCGACCGCGCTGGGTCGGAATCGGCCGTCGAAGACCAGTCAAGATGCGCCATCTGACAGGGATGGTGCGCGACATCGCCGGTAAGCAGGCCCTCCTCGCCGGCGGATTGGATATGAACGCTCACATGCCCCGGACTGTGGCCGGGCGTCGGGATCAGCGTGATTTCATCGCAAAGGGTGATGTCGCTGGCGACGAGATCGGCCCTGCCGGCATCCATGATCGGTTTCACGGAGTCGTGAAATATGGCCGCCCTGTCGGGCTCCACGCTGTGGTCGCGCCAGTACTCATATTCGGTCTTGCCGAACACATAACGCGCCCTGGCGAAGGTCGGCACCCATTGAGTACCTTCGAGCCGCGTATTCCAGCCGACGTGATCGACGTGCAGATGCGTGCAGAGCACGGTGTCGATACTGTCAGGCGGAAAGCCTGCCGCGGTCATGGTTTCGAGGAACGGCGTCTTGCGGTTATTCCAGGTCGGCACGTTGCGGCCTTGCTTGTCGTTGCCAAGGCCAGTGTCGACCACAATGCGCCGCGACGGGGTCTCGACCACCAGCGCGTGGATCGACATTTTCAGGCGACCTTCCTCCGACGCGAAACGGGGAATGAGCCACGGCAATTTCCGGATTTCTTCATTGGTGGCCAGAGGGAGGATGAATCGGGTGCTGCCGGTCGTCTCCAGTTCGACGATCTTTGTAATCCTGACCTTGCCCACGTTCCAGCGCATGCGGTGTTTCCCCAGAGATCACGGTTCGATGGTTGGACGAAACATGCTGATTTCTCTGCGGTCGCGCAATGGATCATCTCGCGAGCCCGCGCGTTGGTCAGGCGCTCGAGGCAAGGAACGGAGGAGGACCGAGGCATGCCAGAACTAGCCATTTCGGTCGATAAGGTGGTTTTTTTGATCGAGAAGACCCGCGAATTCGACGTCAAGGAGGCCGAGACCGATCCGGACTCCGGGTCGAACCCCATCGATGATGATATGATCGATGTGCTGGAGGATGATGGCTCCGATCCCGTGGCGCAGGAGATCTCCGGCTTCATCAGCGCCATGACCGAAGACGAGCAGATCGACTTGATCGCGTTGATGCGGCTCGGACGTGGCGACGGCTCGATCGAGGAATGGAACGACCTTCGTCGCGAGGCTGCGGAGGTTCGCGGACGGAATACCTCGCGTGCCCTGCTCGGCGAACCCCTGGCCAGCGATTATCTGGCCGAGGGACTCGATGCGTTTGGTCTGAGCTGGACCGGTGAGGGGACCAATTCGGCGTGATCCGCTCAATCTTCTAGAAGCGTGATGAGATTAGATTGATCTGTAATGGCAACGGAAATGTGCTCCCTCTGCCGCTGGGAGAGGGTTGGGGTGAGGGGTTACGGTCTCTCGTAGTTCGTCTCCCCCTCACCCGATTTGCTGCGCAAATCGACCTCTCCCCGCCGGGGAGAGGTGAAGCGTACCCGCTGACAGACCGATTCAATCAAAAGGCATCCCGCTTTAGAGCGTGCCGGGGAACGCGCCGCCGTCGAGCAGGAGGTTCTGGCCGGTGATAAAGCCTGCCTTGGCGCCGCACAGAAACGCGCAGGCGAGGCCAAATTCTTCGGGTTCACCGAAGCGTCCGGCGGGATTGAGTTTCGCCCGTTCCGCCAGCATCTCATCCACACTGATACCGCGTTTCTCGGCTTCCGCCTTCGCAACCGCGCTGCGCAAGCGGTCGGTATTGAACGGACCCGGCAGCAGGGCGTTGATGGTGACGTTGTTGATCACGGTCTTGCGCGAAAGGCCGGCGATGAAGCCGGTAAGACCGGCGCGCGCGCCGTTGGACAATCCCAAAACCTCGATCGGCGCCTTCACCGCGGCCGAAGTAATGTTGACGATGCGGCCGAACTTGCGCGCCATCATGCCGTCCACCGTCGCCTTGATCAGTTCGATCGGGGTCAGCATGTTGGCGTCGAGCGCCTTGATCCAGTCCTCACGGGTCCAGTTGCGGAAATCACCAGGCGGTGGGCCGCCGGCGTTGTTGATCAGGATATCCGGATCGGGGCAGGCTTTCAGGGCGGCTTCGCGGCCGGCTGGGGTGGTGATGTCGCCAGCTACTTCCGTCACCGTCACGCCAGGGTGTAGTTTGCGTATTTCGGCGGCGGTTTTAGCGAGCGCTTCCGCGCCGCGCGCGGTCAACGTGACATGCACGCCCTCGGCGGCGAGCGCCATGGCGCAGGCGCGTCCGAGGCCCTTGCTGGATGCGCAAACGATGGCGCGGCGGCCTTTGATCCCAAGATCCACTGTCTCACTCCCGTTAGTTCGGATGATTTTTGGTAGCCCGTCCCGGCCAGTCTAGCCAACCCGGGCGGCTCTGATAAGGGACCGGCTTGTGCCGAAAATGCATATCAGAGGCAATCCCGGGATCAAATCCGCCGGTCTTTCTTCAGGCGATCGATATAGGCGACGACGTCAGGCGGCAGGGATTTCAAGCCCCTTTGCCCGGCTTCCGACAACAGCGGCCGCAACTGCGATCCGGCGAGGAAAGCCGGCTGGCGGCCCGACGGTGTGAGCTGGTCGAAAGTCAACACCAGCGTGACGGCGACCAGGCCGATGCGCACCGCGCCAAGTGCAGCACCGGCAAGGCGGTCTGCAATGCCGGCCTGAGGTCCGACGGTTTCGTCGATCGCCATTCGCATCAGTTTTCCGAGCACGATGCCGGTGATCAGAAAAATACCGAACAGTAGCGGCGAGTTCTGCAACAACGACGAGCCGAGCTTGCCGTCGGTGCCCGTCGAAACCAGCGGCATCATCATGACAGCGATGGGCATGGCGATCAGGTAGGCCAGGATCGTCGCCGCACTGCGCAGCAATCCGGCGTTGAAGCCCGTGACGGTCGCGACAATCAGTGCGAGGAAGACAACGGCGTCGAAACTGTTCATGAGCGAGGATTTTTCGAGCTGTTTCGGGTCTGGGGACTTGGTCAACAAAACCGGTTTGCCATCGCTAAAATCATCTGTATCAATGCGAGCGCGCATCTGTCGGAATTGCTCATGGACGGTCTATTCGACGTCAGTAAAGAAATCATTCTCGTCACCGGCGCCTCGCAAGGACTGGGTCGCCAATTTGCGCGTGTGCTGTCCGCGCATGGCGCCGCCGTGGCACTGGCGGCACGCCAGACCGCCAAATTGAAGAGCCTCGAGGACGAGATACGCGCCAAGGGCGGTCGCGCCGTCGCCGTGCAAATGGACGTGACCGACACCGCCTCGATCGGAAGAGCGATCGACGCAGCCGAAGCCGCGCTCGGCCCGGTCAGCGTGCTGATCAACAATGCCGGGATCGCGATTGAGAAGCTCGCGGTGGAGCAGACGGAGGAGGATTGGGATTCCGTCATCAACGCCAACCTCAAGGGCGCATATTTCGCGGCTACAGAAATGGCCCGGCGAATGATCGCGCGCAGGCAGGAAGGCAATATCGTCAATATCGCTTCCGTGCTTGGGGTAGGTGTGATGAAATTTCTCTCCCCCTATACCATCTCGAAAGCGGGCATTATCCAGGCCACCAAGGCGATGGCGCTGGAGCTGGCCGGCAACCGCATCCGCGTCAATGCGCTGGCGCCGGGCTATATCGATACCGAAATCAATCACGATTTCTGGTCGACGCCCGGGGGTGAGAAACTGACAAAACGGATTCCGCAACGCCGGGTCGGTACCGAATCCGATCTCGACGGCGCCATCATGCTGCTGGCCTCCAGCGCCTCGCGCTACATGACCGGCAGCGTCGTCACCGTGGATGGTGGGTTTCTGCTGACGTAAGGTAGCTCGCCACGCACATTGTCCTCATCCTGAGGAGCCGCCAACGGGTCGCGCGAATGCGCGCCCGATGACAGGCTCCGCGGCGTCTCGAAGGATGTGTTCTTGTGGCGCGTCCTTCGAGACGCGCGCAAGAGCGCGCTCCTCAGGACGAGGGCGTCATATGTGCGGCATCAACTCGCCCGCAGCTCCGCCTTGATCATGTCGGCGGCCTTCTCGCCGATCATGATAGTGGGCGCGTTGGTGTTGCCGCCGATCAAGGTCGGCATGATCGAAGCATCGACGATGCGCAAGCCTTCGAGCCCGAGAACCCTGAGCTTTGGATCGACCACCACGCTGGAATCGTTGACGCCCATCTTGCAGGTGCCGACCGGGTGATAGACGGTGTCGACATTCTGTCGCAGGACCTTGCGAATATCGTCGTCGGATTCAACGCCTTCGGTGAGCACGTCGGAGGTTTGCAGCGCCTTGAGCGCGGGCGCGTCTAGCAGTCGCTTTGTCATCTTGAAGCCCGCGACCATGGTCTCGAGATCGGAATCCTCGCCGAGAAAGTTCGGGTCGATCGCGGGCGGAGCAAGCGGATCGGCGCTTCGCAGCCAAACACTGCCGCGGCTTTTGGGGCGCAGCACGCAGACGTGACAGGAGAACCCCGTGCCCCAGCGCGGCTTGCGGCCATGATCGGCCACCATCGCCATGCAGAAATGCAGCTGGATATCGGGCACGTCGAGATCGGGCCGGGTTTTGAGGAATCCGCCGCACTCGGCGACATTCGACGTCATCGGTCCACGCCGCTCGCGCCGGTATTGCGCGATGCCCTTGAAGATCCGCGCAATGCCACTGAACGAAAGACCGGCGAAGTGCGGCGCGTCGGAGGTAAAGCCGAAGACAAAGTCCGGATGATCCTGCAGGTTCTGTCCGACGCCGGGCAAATGGTGGGTGGTGGCGATGCCGTGCTTCGCTAGCGCTGCACTGCCGCCAACGCCAGAAAGCATCAATAGCTGCGGGCTCTGGAATGCGCCGGAGGATAGGATCACTTCGCGGCGGGCGCGAATTTGCCTGACGTTCTTGCCCTGCCGGTACTCGACGCCGACCGCGCGCTTGCCCTCGAACAGGATGCGGGTGGCGTGCGCATTGGTCTCGACGCGCAGGTTGGCGCGCGTGGCCATGAAGGGGTGAATGTAGCCGCGCGCCGCGCTCCAGCGCTCGCCATTCTTCTGCGTCACCTGATAGGCGCCGAGACCTTCCTGCTCCTCGGCGTTGAAATCCTCGCGGATCCGGAACTGGGCCTCGCGCGCGGCCTGCAGATAGATCTCGCGCACCGGATTGTCGGTTCGCAATCCCGTGACGTGCAGCGGGCCGCCCTTGCCGTGATATTCGCCGTCGAGGTCGGAATTGTCTTCCGAGCGCTTGAAATAGGGCAATACGTCAGCATAGGACCAGCCGGCGTTGCCGAGCGAGGCCCATCGATCGTAGTCGCTGCGATGGCCGCGCATATAGACCATCGCATTGATCGCGGACGAGCCGCCGAGCCCCTTGCCGCGCGGCTGATAGCCGATCCGGCCATTGAG
>Ga0137407_10001859_pt1 | contig 13808 bp, 10 predicted proteins | sample CZOMad2_2_16fung_FD_108410 | JGI IMG/M metagenome (GOLD analysis project Ga0137407, IMG submission 108410) | Vadose zone soil fungal communities from Angelo Coast Range Reserve, California, USA - CZOMad2_2_16fungal (Illumina Assembly) | ecosystem: Environmental > Terrestrial > Soil > Vadose...
CAAAACCAAAAATTCTGCTGCTTCAGATTCAAGCGCTGTGTTTAATCTTCCCATGATAAAATATTTATAAAATTTCTTTTAAACCTTCTTCAGCTGCTTCAATCGTATAATCAATATCTTTTTTTGAGAGTGCATTATTCAGGAACCAGCTTTCGAATGCGGAAGGAGGAAGATAAATGCCGCGGCTTAGCATGGCATGAAAAAATTTTTTAAACCGTTCATTATCCGCAGAAGCCGCGGACGCAAAATCAATAACAGGATGATCACTAAAATGTACACTGATCATGGAGCCCAGTTGGTTGATGATATAAGGAATCTTTGTTGCGCTGAATATTTTTTCCAGTCCCTCTCTTAAATAAATTGCTTTTTCATCCAACTCTTTATATATGGAAGGATTATCTTTTAATATTTTCAGCGTTGTATAACCGGCAATCATTGCAATCGGATTTCCGCTGAGTGTGCCAGCCTGGTATACATTACCTAACGGGGCAATATGCTGCATGATTTCTTTTTTACCGCCGAAAGCGCCCACGGGCATTCCGCCACCGATCACTTTTCCATAAGTTACCAGATCCGCTTTGATATTTAATTTTTCCTGCGCGCCTCCGGGAGCAAGGCGAAAACCCGTCATCACTTCATCCAAAATAAAAACAATATTTTCTGCATCACATATTTTCCGCAATCCTTCCAGAAAGCCGGGTTTTGGTAATATGCAACCCATATTGCCCGCAACCGGTTCAGTAATGATAGCGGCAATTTCACCTCTATGCTCATGCGCCAATTGTTCTACTGCTGCTAAATCATTATAGGCGCATGTAAGCGTATCGTTGGATACGCCAGCTGTTACACCTGGAACGGTTTGTATATTAAGAGTGGCCGCGCCACTACCTGCTTTTACTAAAAAGGAATCTGCATGTCCATGGTAATGACCTTCGAATTTGATGATTTTATTTTTCCCGGTATATCCCCTGGCAAGGCGAATGGCACTCATGCATGCTTCCGTACCGCTGCTGACCATCCGGATCAAATCAACATTCGGTACCATGCTGATGATGAGTTCTGCCATTTCAATTTCGAGTTCGGTAGGGGCGCCGTAAGAAGTTGAATAAACTGCTTTTTCCTGGATGGCCTTAACAACAGGCTCATAAGCATGTCCGAGTATCATCGGTCCCCAGGACGCGATATAATCAATATACTTATTACCATCTGCATCGAAGAGATAAGTGCCTTTTGCCTTGCTAATAAATAACGGTGTGCCACCAACGCTTTTAAATGCGCGCACCGGCGAGTTTACCCCACCGGGGATTACCTGTTGAGCGCGAATAAAGAGTTTTGAACTGGTGGCGGTATCTATAGTATTTGACATTCAAAAGAAATTATTTTAATCATCATCCAGATGATATTCTTTTTGCAAAAAAATCAACAAAGATTCTGCTTTCTTATTCAATGACCTGATACTTTCACGGTAACTGTATGTGATAAGCTTGGTAAACTCGATAGTTGAATTATATTTTCTTAATTCATTTGCATCTGTTGTCATAATTTTTAGATTACCATAGGTGATTTTCGGATAGAGAACCTGGTCATCTTTAGTTATTGTGGTCCGATAATTAGAAAAGTCGTATATGTTATGATAAAGGTCCAGGCATTTGTTAATATAATCAAAGTAAAAAGTTTTTTGGTTTTCGCCACTTTTTATACCCGAATAATAATCAACAATGCTATCCGAAATAGATTGCTTTTTAAGCAATCGCATATTTCCCGAATTAAACAACTGAGTAATCGTTCTATCGGAAAAATTAGCTGCAAATTCATTTAGCAGATACCGCGATAACCGGTAACACTGGTATACGGCGCTGTCATATTTATTGACATCTGGCGTCAATAGCCTTTCAAGAGTGTCGAGACCATTAATTTGGCCCGATATCAAGTCAATTACCCTTGATACGCGTGCAGTGTCTTTTTTAAGATCTTGTATTAGGGATCGGATATATTCTTTTTCTTTTTCCCGCTCGCTTATATTCTCGCGGATATTTTCAGCGATAAAACCCATTAAGACAGCCAGAAATATCATTATAAATTCAAAGAAATATTCTTTGAATTTCTTTTTTTTATGATGAATATCGGGATGATGATGAACTTCCATGAAATTGATTTTTGCTAAAAATTGTTATAAATCTAACAATTTAGCCGCGTCTTTCGCAAAGTAAGTAGCAATTAAATCAGCTCCGGCGCGCTTGATAGCCGTTAGCGTTTCAAGAATTGCCTTTTCTTCATTCAACCATCCCATCTTAGCCGCTGCTTTGATCATTGCATACTCTCCGCTGATATTATAAGCGCTAACGGGAACGCTCACTGCATTTTTGACTTCACGGATAATGTCGAGATAAGCGAGGGCGGGTTTTACCATAACGATATCTGCGCCTTCTTCCACATCCATTAGTGTTTCTTTGATGGCTTCGATACGGTTTGCATAATCCATCTGGTATGTTTTTTTGTCGCCGAACCCGGGAGCGGAATCGAGCGCATCGCGAAAAGGACCATAAAAGCAGGATGCATACTTGGCACTATATGCCATGATACCTGTTTTGGTATAACCACTTTGCTCCAACCCTTTACGAATGGCACCGATACGTCCATCCATCATGTCACTGGGAGCAACAAAATCAGCACCGGCTGCAGCATGACTCAAGCTCATCTTGACCAATACTTCAACGGTATCATCATTAATGATCTCGCCGTCCTTTACAATGCCATCATGTCCAAAAGAGGAATAAGGATCTAGTGCTACATCTGTCATCACCACAATTTCCGGTACCGCATCTTTAATCGCTTTGATACTTTGTTGCATCAGGCCATTTTTGTTCCAGGCTTCTTTTCCCGTATTGTCCTTTACTTCATCCTTTGCCTTAACGAAGAGCAACACACTCTTAATACCCATGCTCCATAATTCCTGCACTTCTTTTATTGTAAGATCCAATGAACGGCGGTAGTAACCAGGCATAGATGGAATTTCATATAATGAATCTTTTCCTTCGTCAATAAACAAAGGAGCAATAAAATCATTCGCTGATAAAGAAGTTTCAGCAACAAGACTCCGGATGGAGGCATTGTTTCTTAGAGTTCTGTTTCGTCTTTGTAAATGCATTTTCTATTTCTGATTTTGGGATTTAGTGATTTTGAGATTGGGGCATGATTCAGAATTTTGAACAAAAATCTAATCATTCCAAAACCTCAAAATCAACAATACTCATTACATCCAGTCTTTCGGGTACAGGCAGGCCTGCAGTAATTTATCTTCTTCGGTTCCGGGTTTGGGTTGATAATTATATTCCCATCTTGCTCTTGGCGGAAGACTCATTAAAATACTTTCTGTTCTTCCGTTTGTCTTTAATCCAAAAATAGTTCCCCTGTCGTGAATTAAATTAAATTCAACATAACGCCCTCTTCTTATTTCCTGCCACTCAATTTCATGTTCACCGTAAGGCTCATCCTTCCTTTTATGCACAATGGGTAAATAGGCTTTCAAAAATGCATTGCCATTGGCCTGTTGAAACTTGAATAATTTTTCCGCGTCCGCTTCGTCTATGGGTCGGAGATAGTCATAGAAAACGCCGCCAATACCACGCATTTCGTTATTACGATGTGTATTGCAAAAATATTCATCACAGCCCTTTTTATAAACGGGATATAATTTGGTATCAAAAGAATCCATTGTATCCTTTAACGTCTGGTGAAAATGCTTTGCATCTTCTTCAAAAAGATAATAAGGTGTGAGGTCGGTGCCGCCTCCAAACCAACGGTCGATTACATAGCCGGCCTCATCATATAATTCAAAATAACGCCAGTTGGCATGTATGGTAGGCACATATGGATTTAATGGATGAATGACAATTGAAAGTCCGCAGGCAAACCATTTATCGCCCTCAATTTTTAGCTGCTTGCGCATCTTATCACTTACTTTTCCATAAACAACAGAAGTATTTACTCCGCCCTTTTCAAACAGGTTTCCATGGGCGATTACTCTTGTTTTACCACCACCTCCACCTCCTTCGGGTTTTCTTTCCCAACTGTCTTCTCTAAAACCAGCCTTGCCATCTGCTTTTTCCAATTCGTTACAAATACGATTTTGTAACTCGTGGATAAATACAATCCAATTTTCCCGGAATAAATATGTTTCTTTTTTGTAAAGCATTGATGTGCTCATTTCTATTTTATTTTTTTGATAGAAATCTCACTAACCCACACTAAGAGAAGTTGAAGGCTGATAATCTTTTACAGTATCCACAAATGCACGGGCATGATCAACGGGCACATTGGGCATGATGCCATGTCCCAGGTTGGCAATATATCTTTGACTGCCAAAATTACTCAGCATATTTTTTACTTCTTTTTTAATAACCGGAATAGGTGATAGTAATTTAGCCGGATCAAGATTGCCCTGCAGTGTAACATGGTTACCTGCAAATTTCCTGGCAATCTGTGGTGCAATGCACCAATCGATTCCTAAACCATTGGTTCCTGTTTCGGCCATATTTTTTAATGAATGCCAGGCGCCTTTGGCAAAAATGATATTCAATGCTTCTTCCTGCTTTAGCGCTTCAATAATTTGCCTGATATATTGCAATGAGAGATGCTCAAAATCATCGGGACCAAGCAAACCTCCCCAGCTATCAAAAATTTGTATAACATCTGCACCAGCTTTTGCCTGTTGCTTTACGTAGGCTATGGTGGTATCCGTAATCATTTGCAATAACCGGTGTGCCAATGCCGGTTGCGTATAACAAAATGCTTTTGCCTGGTCGAATGTTTTGGAACCTTTCCCTTCAACCATATAACATAATAATGTCCACGGAGCTCCCGCAAAACCAATTAATGGAACACTACCGTTCAATTCTTTTTTGGTCATTTGCAATGCTTCAAAAACATAATTTAATTTTTCATTCACGTCAGGTATATAAATACGTTTTATATCTTCTGTACTTTTTATCGGATCCGGAAGAACAGGACCTTTATTTTCTATTAACTGAACTTCCAGTCCCATTGCCTGCGGAACAACCAGTATATCTGAAAAAATGATGGCAGCGTCTACACCGATCTGCTCAACCGGTTGAATTGTAATTGCAGTTGCTAATTCGGGTGTTTGTACACGCTCGAAGAAGGAATATTTTTCTTTCAGCTTCATATAATCAGGCAGATAACGTCCCGCCTGTCGCATCATCCATACAGGCGGGCGTTCAACCATTTCTCCTTTTAAAGCACTTAATAAAAGATCGTTTTTAAATTTAGTCATGAGATATGCTTAGTAATAAACAGGATGTGTTTGAAAATATTCCACGCAGATTCCGATTAGTATTTCCCTGCCAGGTGATTCACTGATGATTATTTTATTATGACAATATTCTTTTAAGGTATCAGCAGTTGTATTTCCAATTGCAAATAGTATTACTTCTTTTTCAGGTTGATTCGCTGAAAAAAAACTTTTTGCTGCACTGGGGCTGAAAAATAAAATACCGTTATAATTTTTTAATATGGCTTTTGGAGTTAAGATCGTTTCGTATACAATCAGCTCTTTAACCGATATATTATGAGCTGCGAGTTGCTTTGGTAATTCATCCCTTCTCTGGTTACCGCAAAAAAATACTATACCCTTTATATCATCGCGGATAATTTTGCCTGCTAAAGAACTGGCGTCAATGGCTGAGTCTATCGTTGAAGTCTCTCCAAAATACTCATTAATAATTTTCTTTGTAGTACCTGCCATGCAATAAATTTTCCAATCCGGTTTAAGTTGTTGTGATTTTAATTTTTCAATGATAGTTTCTGCTGCATGCATACTTGTAAAAACAACAGTCAATGATTGCCTGGAGAGTTCAATTATTTTTTCTTTTATTTTTTCGTCTGCAATCGCCTTAACCTCGATGAAAGAAGATGCATCAATAAGTACATCCTGCGCCGCGGCCTTATCAATAAGCGATTGGGGCAATTTCTTTGTGCATAGAATATGTGCTTTATTTTTCTGCATGACGTATTTTATCGATGATTTCTTCTCCATCGCCTGATAATAGCTCTTCAGCAGCATCTCTTCCTATATTCATGGCTTTTTCGAGAGGTAATATTTTTTCTATTTCGGCTTTTTTAGCGCCATCAGTCGTTAATATATTACCCCTGAAATACAATTCATCTTCTTCAATTTCTGCCAATGCAGCAATGGGTGTGGAGCAACCACCGAGCAATGTTCTTAGGAAATCTCTTTCAATTTTTGTACATAACATACTATGCTCATCATTTAAACATTGACAGGATTCAAATGTTTCATTGTCTTCTTCCCTGCAAACAACCATAATGGCGCCTTGCGCAGGTGCTGGCAACATCCAATCGAGCTCAATTGAATTGGTCGGACGAAGTTTGATTCTTTCCAATCCGGCTGCGGCAAAAATGGCAGCATTCCAATTATTTTCTTCCAGTTTGAGCATGCGGGTATTTATATTGCCTCTTAAATTTTCAATAACATGACCTGGGTAGCGATTCAGCCATTGAGCCTTCCGGCGGATGCTGCTGGTGGCAATGGTGAATGGTGAGTAGCGGGTGGAGAGTGGTGAGTGGTGTGCATCTCCTGGATTATTTTTTTGCTCATTGTTCATTGCCAATTGCCTATTCACTATTGCCAACTCGCCACTTACTTCTCGCCACTCGCCCTTATACACCAATAGATCTTTTGGGTTTCCTCTTTTTAATACCGCAGCTTGTGCAATACCACTTGCCAATTGCGTGGGTACATCTTTCATTGAATGTACTGCAATGTCAATTTTTTTGTTCAGCAATGCTATATCAAGACTTCTGGTAAAAATTCCTTGCACGCCCATTTCATATAAAGGGGTTTGCAAATCAAAATCACCATCACTTTTTATATGAACAAGTTCAGCTGCTATTTCGTGGCGGGCCAATAGATCCTTTACTTGTGTTGCCTGCCAAACCGCCAATTGGCTTTCCCTAGTGCCGATCAGGACGACCTTTCGCATTTTTTCATCAGTTTGTGCTGCCCATAAATTCGTTAATAGCCTCGATGTAATGGCAGCCGCGTTGATTTTGGCGACGCATTTTTGTTGCCATACCATTGATTACGCGTTGGATCTTTTCATCAGTATCATTCAAGAACGTTGTAGCAGAAGATGATTGTACAAATAACGGAGACATGTGAATCTCTTTCAATTTTATTTTTACAGCATTTAGCACAGGAACATGTTTGCGCATTTCGTGCCATTCCATCAATTCTTCTATATGTTTTGCAATGATGGCTTTAGCTTTCGGAATTTCTGCTTTGCGTTTTTGAAGCGTCTTATCCTTCAACCTGGATAATTCATCTACTCCGATAAGTGTTATACCGGGAAGCTTCATCGCTTCTTTCTCTACATTATAAGGAATAGAAAGATCGAGAATGAGTTTAGGGCCTTTATTTTCAAGTTGACCTTTTAATATAACAGGTGTTGCAGCATTGGTAGCAACCAGGATGATATCTGCATCGCCTACATGCCGATCCAGTTGGTCTATGGAAGCATATTGTATAGACAATTCATTTGCCAGTTCCAGCGCTTTTTCTTCAGTACGATTAATCAATGTAATATTATTGACCGCAAGATAATCCATCAGATTCTTGCAGGTGGTGCGACCTATTTTGCCAACTCCGAGCAACAGAATTTTTTTGCTGGAAATATCGGGGACTTTTTCCTTAATATATTGAACAGCTGTAAAAGAAACAGATACTGTTCCGTCGCTTATCGCTGTTTGATTTTTGATGACTTTTGAAGATTGCAATACAGCATTCACCATTCTTTCCATGAATGAAGGAATGAACTTTTTTTCTTTTGCGAATTTTACAGCCCGCCTGATTTGACCGACTATTTCATAATCACCCAGGATTTGTGAATCGAGGCCTGCGCCTACATTAAAAAGATGTTTGATGGCAGAAAGGCCGTTTTTGACATATGCCAGTTCCGTAAAAATCTCTTTTGAGCCGGTTGTTTGCGAGCAGAGCAGGTCAATAAGCTGTGTCGCATCTTCTGCAAACCCGTAAATTTCTGTGCGGTTGCAGGTTGACAGGATAAATATTTCATTCAATCCATGCGAAGGTGCAAGAGTAAGAATATTTTCGTATTGCTCCTGCCCGATGGCAAAATATCCTCTGACAAGGTCGTCTGTTTTTTTGTAATTGATTCCGGCTACGAAGAATTTTGAGAGATCTATGAGCTTATTCCTTGTCATTGAATGATTTTATTAGCAATACGCAAAAGTAATCGTGGAGTACCCTAAAAAACGAATTCTTGTGTCATTGTACTGTCATTTATCTGCATGATCCCGATACCTCTTTATTGACATAGCTCATTGTTTTGTATGATTATTTATCAGCCACTATAATATTTGAGTTTTTAGAAGCGGCAATATTTATTTTTGCGGATTATATGACTACAATAAAGCGGGCTGTTATTTTAATGAACCTGGGTTCTCCTGATTCGACACAGGTTAAAGATGTTCGCCGCTATCTCATGCAATTCCTGATGGATAAAAGGGTGATTGATTATCCTTATATTTTTCGGAAAATATTGGTCGGTAGTATCATCGTTCCTTTCAGAGCCCCTAAATCGGCGGAAGCATATAAAACCATCTGGACGAAAGAAGGATCTCCACTGATAGTTTTTACAAAACAGTTAAGAGATATTTTACAGCTTTCATTAGCCGAGCCGGTAGAGGTAGCAATGCGATATGGGAATCCTTCAATGGAAACGGCATATAATAATCTGATCGAAAGAATACCAGATTTGCAGGAAGTGATTGCTATACCAATGTATCCGCATTATGCGATGTCATCTTATGAAACGGCAGTTGCCTATGCCGAAGAAATATATAAAAAGAAAAAATACCGTTTCAAGCTCACATTTATAAAGCCTTATTATAATAATGCGGATTATATCCACGCATTAAGCGAGCATATGCGGCCATATATGAAGGAAGATTATGATCATATTTTATTCAGCTATCACGGTATTCCGGAACGACATCTCAAAAAAACAGATATTACAAGGCAGCATTGCCTTCAGTCTGCCGATTGTTGTAGCGTTGATTCAACTGCGCATGCAAGATGCTACCGCTATCAATGTTTACAAACCACACAATTGGTAACGGAGCAATTACAAATTCCAAAAAATAAATATAGCCATTCATTTCAGTCCAGATTAGGAAAAAAATGGTTGAAGCCTTATACAGATTTTCGTTTGGAGGAGATGCCGAAAGAGGGGATCAAAAAATTACTTATTATATGTCCGGCATTTGTAAGTGATTGTCTGGAAACATTAGAGGAAATAGCGATACGGGGAAAAGAAAGTTTTTTGACAGCTGGCGGAGAATCGTTTACAATGATTCCTTGTTTAAACCTGGAACCTTTGTGGGTAAAGACTATTGCAAACTGGGTCAATGAATATTCACAAGGCAAACAAGCGATGATCCTTAAATAGAGTTAAGGTTTGAGGCGTAAGGTATATCTGTGTGACATTTCTTACATCCTGCGCTCTCACATCCCTTATCTTATATTCACATTCAAAAATCTTCATCATGTACAATTATATCAAAGCGCTTCATATTATTTTCATTGTTACCTGGTTTAGCGGTTTATTTTACATTGTGCGATTATTTATTTACAATACAGAAGCTGAAGAAAGGGAAGAGCCGCAAAAAACAATATTGCATAGCCAGTTTATAGTCATGATCAGAAGGCTGTGGTTGGGGATTACCTGGCCTTCGGCTGTGTTGACTTTAATATTCGGCACATGGATATGGTATCTTTTGGGATCATTACCAGGATGGCTTTCGGTTAAATTGGTTTTTGTAATCGCTTTATACCTTTATCATTTTTCTCTTCATATTATTTACAGACAGCAGATCAAAGGGGTTTTTAAATATAATTCCCAGCAATTGCGGATCTGGAATGAAGTAGCAACAGTTTTCCTTTTTGCAATTGTGTTTTTAGCAATAGTTAAACAAGCTATGAGCTGGTTATGGGGATTGGGAGGACTTTTGGTGCTGGTTATTATTTTATTTGCTGCAATTAAGATTTACAAACAAATAAGAAAATAAGTAATAAACAAGCTAGTGGCAAGTAGTGAGTGGCTAGTAACACTCTACTAGCCACTCACTACTTGCCACTAGCTTGTTTATTACGTCTAAATAAAAAGCCTCTTCATTACGAGAGGCTTTATAATAAGGGGCAAAAAGGTGGTCTTTCGGAAACTGGTTCTAAGACGGTAATTCCGGGCATTGGTAATTTCGCTGATTTATGCTGTAGGTTTTTCTAAGGCAATAAGAGATTAAAAACGGGACGGTTCCGGATTTCAATAAATTAAGATAAGGTAGATAAGGTAGGAATCAGGTTAGGAAGGAATAAAAGGAAGGGGAGTAGGAATACCCCCCTTTTTAACCCCTAAACCCTAAACCGTAGAAAAGATTTGTTCATGTAACCGAATGAAATATTATTAAGACTATTGCAATCATTTTCTATAAAAAATCCATTTCTCAGCCGCATTTTCGCAAAAAACTAGTAGTCAATGTTTTATTAAAAATTTTACTTCAATGAACGGCCTTTAAATAAAAACACAAATTATGCCAAAGCGAAAGATTGTGGATAAAAGCGATCTTCCTATAGGCTAATTGTTAAAATTTTGAATGAATTTTAACATAACTATTTAGTACAAAAAAATCATCTATACATGGAATCATTTAGTCCATTCAGAAGATAGATTATTTATATTCTGTTAAGCTGCTATTTTCCCTTAATTTTGCACCCATTTTTTACGCTTCTTTTCTGATCATTTATGCCATCAAGGTACAGGGAATACCAGCAATTGAATTTACCGTCCATCGGCGAGGAAATACTTAATAAATGGGAAGCTGAGCAATCTTTTCAAAAAAGTATAACCTTAAGAGAAGGTGCACCTCCATTTGTTTTTTATGAAGGTCCGCCCAGTGCCAATGGATTGCCTGGCATACATCATGTGATCAGCCGGACATTAAAAGACCTGGTATGCCGGTATAAAACCATGCAGGGCTTCCAGGTTAAAAGAAAGGGGGGCTGGGATACTCATGGCTTGCCAGTTGAATTGGGTGTTGAAAAAGAGCTGGGTATTACAAAAGAAGATATTGGTAAAAAGATATCTGTTGAAGAGTATAATAATAAATGCAGGGAAGCCGTGTTGCGCTACAAGGATAAATGGGATGAGCTGACCAATAAGATGGGTTATTGGGTGGATTTAAAGAATCCTTATATCACTTTCGACAATAAGTATATTGAAACTTTGTGGTGGCTGTTGAAAGAATTATATAAAAAAGAATTATTGTATGAAAGTGTAAGCATTCAACCATATTCACCGGCTGCAGGAACAGGATTGAGTTCTCATGAACTGAATCAACCCGGAACATATAAAGATGTAAAAGATACAAGTTGTGTGGTTATGTTTAAGGCAGTGAAAAATAAGAAGTCTGCATTCTTATTCGACTCGGCAGGAAATGATGAGGTTTTCTTTTTGGCATGGACAACCACCCCTTGGACATTGCCTTCGAATCTCGGCTTAACAGTTGGTCCCAACATTGATTATGTTTTGGTAAAAACATTTAATCCATATACACATCTTCCCATTCATGTAATACTTGCAAAAGCATTGATTGATAAATATTTTAAAAAGGATGGTGAAGATGGAGATTTAAATAATTATTCACCACAATCAAAAATTCTTCCGTGGAAAGTTGTACAGGAATTTAGAGGAAGCGATATTGAAGGTTCCGTTTACGAACAGTTATTATCTTTTGAAGCAAACTCAGTTGAAAAAATAAATTTACAAACTCCGGGTGCTAATCCATTCCGTCTGGTAACAGGCGATTTTGTTACAACAGAAGACGGTACAGGTATCGTGCATACTGCTCCGGCATTTGGTGCGGATGATTATAAAGTGGGCAAGAAAAATAATCTTGGTATTCTTATCATGGTGGATAAACAGGGAAAATTCATTGATGGCCTTGGTGAATTCAGTAACCGTTATGTTAAGAATTATAAGGATGATCCGAATTATATAGATGTAAATGTCGATATCTGCGTAAAACTTAAAAAAGAAAACCGTGCTTTTAAAATCGAAAAATACGAACACAATTATCCTCATTGCTGGAGAACAGATAAACCTATTTTATATTATCCGCTGGATGCATGGTTCATAAAGACCACTGCATTTAAAGACAGGATGGTAGAATTGAATAAAACCATTAATTGGAAACCGGCGTCTACCGGTGAAGGTCGTTTCGGAAATTGGTTAGAAAATATGGTTGATTGGAACCTGAGTCGTAGTCGTTTCTGGGGAACTCCTCTCCCTATCTGGAGAACTGAGGATGAGACTGAAGAGAAATGTATTGGTTCCATTGAAGAATTGCTCGTAGAAGCAAAAAAAGCAAATGATATTTTAGGTGTAAATCAGCAATTTCTTAAAGCCCAGGTAAAATCATCTGACAACTTAGATCTGCACAAACCATATGTGGATGAAATTATTTTGGTGAGTGAGAGCGGTAAGAAAATGACACGCATATCCGATCTCATTGATGTATGGTTTGATTCAGGCGCCATGCCTTATGCCCAATGGCATTTCCCTTTTGAAAACAAGGAGGCTTTCCAAAAAAATTTTCCAGCAGATTTTATTGCGGAAGGAGTTGATCAGACCCGAGGATGGTTCTACACATTACATGCAATTGCAGCAATGCTATTCGACGGTGTTGCTTACAAAACCTGCGTGTCGAATGGATTGGTACTGGATAAGAATGGTAACAAAATGAGTAAGCGTGTAGGTAATGTGATCGATCCATTTAAAACAATAGAAAGTTTCGGCGCAGATGCTACGCGCTGGTATCTCATCACCAACGCTTCTCCATGGGAAAGCATGAAATTTGATATTGACGGAATCAAAGAAGTACAGCGGAAATTTTTTGGAACGCTTTATAATATTTATCAATTCTTTGCCTTATATGCCAATGTAGATTCGTTTACATTTAAGGAAGTATATGTTCCGTTACAGGAACGTCCCGAGATCGATCGTTGGGTGCTTTCTTCACTCAACACCCTCATAAAAAAGGTTACTGATAATTTTGATGATTATGAACCCACTATTGCCGGGCGGCTGATTGAGGATTTTGTTGATGCACACCTGAGCAATTGGTATGTGCGTCTTTGCCGCCGTCGTTTCTGGAAGGGTGAATATGGCCACGATAAATTATGTGCATACCAGACTTTATATGAATGCCTGGAGAAAATAGCAGGATTGATAGCTCCCGTATCTCCATTCTTTGCTGACTGGTTATTCAATAACATCAACGAAATAAGTGGCCGTGTTCCTGTAAAATCAGTGCATCACAGCAATTTCCCGGTTTCCATAAACCAGGCAATTGATATGGCATTGGAAGAAAGAATGCAATTGGCACAGGATGCCTCTTCCCTGATCTTATCACTCAGAAAAAAGGCAAATATAAAGGTCCGCCAGCCTTTGCAAAAAGTCCTCATCCCGGTTCTGAGTCCTTTGATGGCAGAACAATTGAGCAAAGTGGGAGATCTTATCAAAACGGAGGTCAATGTAAAAGAAATTAAATATCTGACGGAAACGGACGGATTTATTAAGAAAAAGATAAAGCCCAATTTTGTTGCACTGGGCAAAAAACTTGGTGCCAAAATGAAATTGGTATCAACCGCGTTAAGCAATTTTACCCAGGCAGATATAGCAAAATTGGAA
>Ga0137407_10001862_pt1 | contig 13799 bp, 8 predicted proteins | sample CZOMad2_2_16fung_FD_108410 | JGI IMG/M metagenome (GOLD analysis project Ga0137407, IMG submission 108410) | Vadose zone soil fungal communities from Angelo Coast Range Reserve, California, USA - CZOMad2_2_16fungal (Illumina Assembly) | ecosystem: Environmental > Terrestrial > Soil > Vadose zone...
ACCGGCAGCAATCGAATTGCCAATTTCTACCAATGAATTGGTGGTTCCGCTCAGTGCGCTTAATACCACAATTTTTGCTTCTTTATCTTTTGTGATCAATTGACTTACCTGGTGCATACGTTCGGGTTTGCCAACAGATGTGCCACCAAATTTCATTACTTTCATTATGCTTTAATTTTTTGGGATGGCAAAGATATCGCGGATTAAGGGATTATAAAAAGGATTTCGACGAGATCAATTGAATTTTTCTTACAAATCTTTCAAATCAATCAGAATCCACGCAATCCATAATAAGCCATAAATCCGCGATAAAAAAAAGAGGCATACAATTTATGTATGCCTCCACAACAATAAGGTAAATGTATACTTCGAAAAAATTTAAAACTTTATTTTTTAATCAGTTTTTCATTGTACACTGTGTTGTTCAAAATCACCTGTACAATGTAAATACCTTTTGGCAAATTGGTTAACTTATCAATCATTAAACTATTGTTTCCGTTATTAATGGTATATGACTGGTATAAGAGTTGTTTACCTGAATCATCCATTAATTTCATCATAGCAACCGCCTGCTTATCCGAATATAAATTCACCACAGCAAAATCAGATGCCGGATTAGGGTATATCGATATTTTAGTTGAAGGTTCACCAAGACGAACCGAAACAATTTTACTATAACTGAACTTACCATTTGCATCGACTATTTTCAGACGATAATAAACTACTGATGTATTAATTGCTCCGAGATTATCATTATAACTATAATTATGTATTTGATCTGAAGACTGACTTGCAGCTACCTGATCAATATCCATAAAACTTGAAGCGTCTGTACTTCTCTGCACTTCAAAATATCCTGCGTTTACTTCTTCTGATGTGGACCATGATACTTTAACGTTATTTGCAGCAACATAAGAAGCATTAAAATCTAAAAAAGTTACAGGTAATATACCCTGGCATAATTGCATTTTTGGAGGCAATTGGGAAAACGGGAAAGTTTGTGTTAATACGCCTACAGTACCGCTCGTTGAACCAAAATTGGTAACCGCATCCGTACCAGTACTTATACCGTTAACACCAAGCGCCACAGATGATGCAACGTTCAATGCAGCATTTGAAAAAATAATACCACCACCACCACCACCACCAGGACCATGTCGGGTAGCGCCACCACTAGCCGGGTTATTCGATCCACCATTACCACCTTTAGCAAGTGCTGTTATTCCTCCATGACCACTATTTGCATAAATCAAAATACTTCCACCACCACCACCACCGCCTGATGCGTCGATAGTTACTGTATTATTACCATTTGCGCCTGATGCAGTGATTGTACCTGTTCCAATTATTGTCAAGGCATTAATTACAACTAATCCTCCTCCTGATGCACCGCTACTTGCCAAACCGCTTCCGGGAGTACCTGTTCCATTATTACTTGTTCCGGATCCACCACCGCCACCCATAATTAATCTTGACGGACTATATAAAGCGCTGTATGGGGAAATCGTCTGGTAAAAACTTAAACCGCCTTTACCACCAGAAGGTCCGGATAAATTCCATCCCCAACCTCCCAGGCCTCCGTTACCACCATTTGCACCACCACCACCACCTGAGTTCTGGTCATTAGAAGCAGGATCATAGTCGGTAGCTCCACCACCTGCATTGCCGGGTGCACCGCGGGCATTAGAACCATTGGGATAACCTTCTACTGCAGTATTTAATAATACGCCATTGTTACTAACATATCGTGGGGTTCCTGCGAAACCTTCCGCCTTACTACCATTTGCATTGATAGTTGAAGCCGTTACATAATCTGTATTGTTTGTTCCGGAAGCACCACTTAACTGGCGACCGCCACCGCCACGAAATCCTGCACCCAGTGCATTAATCGTTTTGCTGTTAAAGTCAAGTTGATTCACAGCGCTAATAACAGTAACACCACCAGTTGCTCCATTCCATAACGGAGTGTTGATAGTGGCTGTTAATTGAATATCATAATATGAAGGAACACGAATAATCTGATAAGTATATTGTCCAAAAGTTCCGAATACTGAATAGGCGTAAGAATATACGGTACCTGATGCGATATTTAAAGTACCACCGCCAATAGGCACTGCATTTGTTGCAACTGCAAATTCCATATAACCAGCCTTAAGGTTACCGTTTGTAAGGAACCCGGTTCCCTGAAATGCTGCTACATTACTACCATAAAGATTACTGTTTGTTGAACTTATTTCTGAACCCTGCATTTGAATAATCATTACAATATCACCAATAGCAATAGGCACTGTATTAAAACCTGTTCCCACACCAGCCGCTCCCAGTGTAATAGAAGTAGCCCCTACACTGACTGTTGCCTGCGTACCCGGATAATAAGTATTTTCACTTGTTGATTGTGAATGACTACCAGAAACAGGACAGTTTTGGGAAAGTCCAATATAATTTATTGAAAAGAAAGATAAAGCAAGAAACAAAACCCTGGCAATGGATGCAAAGGCCCCTGATAAATTCGTATCAGGAAAACTAGCCCGCAATAAATCTCTCTGCTTCGCTATACTTAAACCACTTACAGGGTAAGAGGTTGTATATGTTTGTCTTTGTTTCATAAGGTTCGGTTTTAACACCAGAATATGTTCAATAGATATACCAAATACTTTATGCCTGATTCTGAACAAATTATAATGGTGATGTCAACCCGTCTATTCCCATTTTGAGATTAATTTTCCGAATTTGATTTTGCTTGCTGAAGTTTTACATGACTCGCTCAGAATAAACCTTTTTCACATATTTCTGACGTCATTATTGAGGGATATTTATCTGCTTTGCAACAAAAAAACAACACATCGGGGATTATCATTTCTGACTAAGTGTAATAACTTATAGGCACTGAAATTATTGTACTACAAAACGAAATTTATAAGAAAATCGTACAAAAAAACCGCGATAAGTCTAAAGGTTTACATCCAATTTTTCACCCAGGTATTCCAGATCTTCTACCACTGCATGAAGTAATGGAATTCCTTTTGCAAGTCGTATGATTTGTATTTCATGTTCAGGATCACCTGGGATTAATACAGGTTGGTTGTCGTGAATGGGTTTAGCAGCCCTGAATCTTCGTATCCATTTATCCATATGCTTTTTAAATTCAGAGGCCTGCCGAAAAGCATCTATCCTCATGGCACCAAAGAAATGACCGATTCCCTTACCTGGCATTTCATCCGGCATGGACATAAAAGCCGGAAAAGGTGGAACCCAGGGACCATAATTTGCTCCACTCAATACAGCAGAAAAAATGTCGACAATAGATCCTAATGCATATCCTTTATGACTTCCATGCTCACGATCACCACCTAATGGCAATAATGCGCCTCCGTCTTTTAATTCGTGCGGGTTGGTTGAAATGTTTCCTTTTTTATCCTGAATCCAACCCGAAGGAGCTTGTTGACTTTTACGCTGCAGTATTTCCAATTTGCCGTTGGCAGCAGTTGTAGTTGCAAGATCAGCAACAAAAGGTGGTTCATCTCCTGCCGGAAAAGCAACGCAAATCGGATTTGTGCCTAATAATCTTTCAACAGAAAAAGTTGGAGCAACCAATGGACTCGCATTTGTCATTACAATACCAATCATATCTTTCTCCACCGCTTTCAATGCATAGTAACCCGCAATGCCAAAATGATTTGAATTTTGCACACTTACCCAACCTGTTCCGGCTTTATTTGCTTTTTCAATAGCAATCTGCATTGAATAAGGAGCAACAACTAATCCCAACCCGCTGTCACCATCTACCACAGCAGTTGAAACAGTTTCGTGAATAATACGAATATCAGGTTTTGTATTTGCCCTGTTAGCCTCCCATAAACGGATATAGCCAATTAGTCTGGCGACTCCGTGCGAATCAACCCCTCTGAGATCTGCACTTAGTAATGCCGTTGCTGCAGTAATAGCATCTTTATCGGAGCAACCGATTTTTTTAAAAATTTTTTCTGTGAATACCAATAACCGTTCGTATGCGAATATTTGTTCCATCTTAATTTTTCAGGTAAGCAAATATCGGGAATGATGCCCGTAAGTCCGAAATAGAAAGTCCGAAAGAATTTTAGCTGATGGCATTTTCTTCCGGACTTTTTTTTCGATGGTATAATCTGAAGATTATTTTAATTTCATATTTATCGGGTCCCAGTAAATTATTTTTTTCTGAAAATAACTTTCATTCGCAGCAAGGCATGGAGCGCAGGCACGAAAACCGAATACAGGATCTTCTACAACGGGCTTGCCTGTACGAACTCCTTCAAAAAAATGAGTGAAATGTTCTACATGCTCATCATAACCTTCAGGCACTTTATAACTCGTTGCAGGTGCACTGCTATCTTTCTGATCTTCCTGCGAATAATGCTGATTATAATTTTTCAATAATTCATCCTGCATCGCTTTGGGGTAAGTTGTCAATGCATCCCAGCCACCGATTCCCGGAGCCTTTGACATTTTATGATGATGAATATCAAAACCGGTCCATCCCATATTCAAAACACCTTCTGAGCCGATAAATTTTGTAGACCCTGTTTCACCTTCCCCACTTACAAAATTCACGCGCAGCATTACTTCGAAAGAAGGATGTTCTTTCGTTTCTGGATAATGCATAAGACCAGTCATGATATCAGGCACATCCCGACCATCTTTCCAATAACTCAATTGACCGGATGTAAATATCATTTCAGGTCCTTTGGAATCAGTGATGAGATGAATACCTGATAACAAATGAACAAAAAGATCACCCGCAACACCGGTTCCGAAATCGCGATAATTGCGCCACCAGAAAAATTTCTTTGCATTATACGGCTCTTTCGGCATGCCGGCAATATAACGGTCCCAATCAACCGTAGCTGGAGATGCATCAGTTGGCATGGTATATTCCCATGCACCCAATGCACTTTGTCTATCCGTCGTAGCTTCAATACAGGCTAATTGACCAATCTCTCCGGATCTGTACAATTCCCTCGCCTTGGCAAAGGCAATGCTACTGACAAGCTGGCTCCCAATCTGCATGGTTTTATTTGTTCTTTTCTGCGTTTCTATCACTTCCAATCCCTGGCTTATTTTATGCACCATTGGTTTTTCGCAGTACACCGCTTTCCCCTTATTCATCGCATCTATTGAAATGCGGGAATGCCAATGATCGCTGGTAGCAACAATTACCGCATCGATATCTTTTCTCTCCAATATCTCACGATAGTCCTGCGTAGTAAAAATATCTTTGCCATATATTTCTTTCGCTCTTTCTAACCGGCCCTTGTATAAATCACAAACCGCGACCAATTCCACTCCCGGAACTTTCAACGCGGTGCTAACATCATTATAGCCCATGATACCCATACCTATTGCAGCTATCCGGAGTTTATCATTGGCGCTTATCTTTTTTTCAATTGCTTCTTCTGCAGCATAGGAAGCCAATGATGCAGCAGAAAGCATAAATGTTGTACTTCCCAGCTGTTGCAAAAATTTACGCCTGGAAGAAGAATGATATTTCGACATAATAGATTTATAATTTATGAAGTTAGATATCCGAATGTGCTGATTATTTCGTGAAACGTGGATGGTGAATGGTCACTCACCATTCACCATTCACATTTCACAATTCATTACTTCAATTTGCCCACTTCATCATGAAAATATTTTACTGTATTTATAACGTCAGGTAAGCTATGATACCAGTTAGATTCCTGTTCGATAGAAAGCATACCACTAAAACCCTGATCTTTTAGCTCCTGGAAAATTGCAGGAAAATTATTCACGCCCTTACCTACAACAGTATCCTCCGCCTTCGTATCATCGAATTTTTTGATATCTTTTAAATGCACACCAAATATATGACCTGAAAGTTTTTTCAGGCAATCAACGGGATTCAAACCGTTGCGTGCCCAATGACCCACATCTGCACAAGAACCTATATTGGGATGACCAGCTGTCGCTGCCAATACAGAATCCGGGCTCCAGTATTCATTTGGTTTTGGATGATCATGGATCGCAACTTTAATGCCGTATACTCCTGCGAGGCTATCCACCTGGTTCCATTGGTCCTTTTTTGGTTCTGCGGTGATATAGCTCAAACCAAGTTCTTTGGCGAGATCAAAAAATTTCTTCCATTCCGCAACAGTTTTTGGATTGATGACTCCGAATGCCACCATACTGATTCCTTTCGTTTGTAATAATTGTTTTAGTTTTCCCCTGCTTTCCGGAGAAAGACCTATACCAAAACTTTCTTTGCCAAAACCCTCTCCCATTGGCTGTCCTGGAAAAGCCTCAATATATTTTACTCCTGCGCTATCAACTTTTGCCAACGCCGTTACAAAAGGAAACATCCTAAACGTCCACATTTGCACTCCTATCTTCCAGTCTTTAGTAACATCGGGTTTTGCAACTGCTGCAGCCGTATCTTTTTTTGTTTCACCTGCCTGTTGTTCCGGTTGGTTATTGCAGCGTGTGAAAAATAGAATAATTGAAAAGATTAAAAAAAATTGAATTGTTTTTTTCATATAGCAAATTTTTTCGGTGGTTGAAATAAAGAAGGATTGAAGGTAGGTATTATTGAGATATTTCTTTTCAGCAGTATTGGGTTTTTAAAAATTATCCAATGAATTTCATGATTTTAAAATTGGCGGCCATTTTTATCGATAAATATATTTTCCGGCCAGGTCAAGTCGCATAGATATGAATACGCCCAATATTCCTTCCATCAACACTGCTACTTCTTTTCTTTTCAACGCGCGATTTTCATTAAAATCCGTTAGCTTAAAATATTTGAAAATTTCGGCATCAATTGTTCCTTTAAAAATAGGATCAATAGCGCCTGATGCTTTTTCCTTTTCATTCACAATTATATTTTTTAAAAGTGATATGAACTGCGCCAGGTTCCCGGCATTTATTTTTGATTCGCCGTTCTCGTTTATCGATTTACCCGTTAGTTGTGAAATCCCGTCATTTAATTCAGCAACAGTTATGGTACTGTCGGGGTAAAAAAAAGTTTTATTTGCCCAGCCTTCCGGTTTGCCAGATCCTTTCAATATTCCGGTAGCGCCTATACGCTGAATAGGTTCCCAATGCGGATCGTCCGGTTTAACATCTATATAAGGCATCAGGTAACATTTTATGTTGAGTAATTTTTGCTGAATAGCGCGCAGATCCGCTTCACGCGGTTGCCTGTTGCTCTGCACACACCAGGCTGCCAGTATTCCCGCAGCCTGGCCAGTCAATAGTACTACCGGTTGCAGTCGCGTAGCGCCATTTACAATATTGGAAACCGAGATTCCTTTTTCGCAGACTATCAATCCGTCAATTTTTTCGGGTATCAGCGCACCGATTGGAATATTGAATGAAGGAATAGGAGGGAAATTAATTTCAGGTGTGCCGGGCTGCTGCCCATGGTGATGATCTACGGGGTAATCTCCCACGGCAATGCCTGTACGATATAGTTTTTCCGGCTGCACAAAAGGATCAAGAATATGATTGATATTAAATCTTATCACTCCTTTCACTCTCCGGCCTTCTCGGTTATAAGGGATCAATGCGAGGCCGCTGTCCAGTTCATCATCAGCAAGTCCGATATTTCTAAATCCCAATGTAGTTTGGATATAATAAATAAATCCGAGTGTATGCTGCCTGGCAAGCTCATATTTTATCTTCCTTGTTTTATAATCATCTTCCATCGCAGACAAATAAAAATCGTTGCCGTGAGCGGGCCAGTTCAGCATATATTTATTGCCGGGGAGTCGTCCATAATTTAACATGCCTGCAGCGTCTACCTTATATGGTTTACCTGTGCATGGAGCAGAAGTACAGCAGCAATCATACACCGAAGGATCATAATTGAATGGTTTTGCAATGGTTTTATCTGTACCCTGGCCATAATCTTTTAACGTAGCCGCCCATGTTATGTCCTGGATAATATCTGTTTTCCCCGGCGCCATTTTTTCTTTTGAATATCCACCGCTTTCTGTTCCGATATCATAATCAGCGCCGGCATCAGCAAATACGTCACCAAGCTCTGTTGCATCGATTGTAAGTTTTGATTGAATGATGAATGTTCTTCCTTGTTCATTTTTGAAAATTGCGCCGTTTACCTTATTATTACTTTTTATGATTTTTTCAAAATACCAGTTATACATTACCGTTAATTTTTTTTCAGCTGATGCCCAGGTCTTGAAAATACTGTCTCCCACATGCGGCTCAAAGCAGGTTTCACTTACCCAGCCGGTAGCAAGATTGTTTGTATGATAATGCGCATAAAGTGCGTCTCTGAAAGCTTTCCATATGCCGGAAGGCAAGGCATCATTGCCATCCGTGCAACTGACTCCGGCAGCAGTGAGCATACCACCTAACCAGTTGGTCTGTTCAACAATGATCGTTTTTGCTCCTGATCTTGCCGATTGAATGCCTGCAGCAACTCCGCCCGTTCCACCTCCTATTACAAGCACATCCGTCGTAATTTTATTTTGAGAAAAAATGCCGGGGCTGAAAAGTAAAGAAGAAAAAAATAATATGCTGGCGCGAAAATTTATATAATTGGGCCTTAAGAGCATAAACGATATTTATTTCAAATTATATAATAATAACCAGCAAAAACAAAATGCCCCATGTAAGCATGGAGCATTCATCCTGATAAGTTCTTTAATCTGAAAACACACATTAAAACGGCAGATCATCAATTGGCGCAGTGATATCACTTGCTGATGGAACATTGCCTCCGGCAGAAGCGCCCTGCGATGCATAATTTTCCGAAGGAGCTCCAGCACCTGCATATTCCCCACTCCTGGTGCCCAATAGCTGTACACTAAAAACACGCAGTGTTAAAGAAACGCCGGTTGTACCATCATTTTTCGGATAGGTTTTTACTTCCGGAGCACCTTCAGCATATACCTGTGTTCCCTTTTTTAAATAAGGAGCAACCCCGGTTCTGTCGGTCCAATATGCACACTCAACCCAAATCGTTTTATCTTTTTGGTTGCCTTGCGCATCGCGGAATTTTTCTGTATGCGCCACATTAAAATTGATTACATTTTTACCATTTACGGTATTTGTAACGCAATCTTTTCCCAGGTTTCCGATTATCTGTAATTTGATCATAATGAAAAAAATTTACCTGCTGTTAAAAATTGTTTCAGCAGGCAAGTTACAGTTTTTGAACGCTGAATCCATACTATTTTAGTTGTAGAAGTTTTCAACAATTTCTAAACGTTTTTTCACGTTAAACACAGATATTTATTTTGAAAAATTTCAAATTTGTTGATATCGAAAAATTTTTTATCCTTAAAAAACACAGTCCCAAAAAATATTTAGGGGACTATATTTTTGAATGTTTTTATATTTTACTTTTCTTCTATCTGGTTAACCACAAGTTTTCTGATAATATTCGCCGCAACCTTTCTTCCTTGCTGCACTCCTGCATCAATAGAAGGCTGATAATGAATACCTCCATAAAATCTTGAATTGCCTGCATCCACACCAATAGCCCGGAATGAAGAGAAAGTCCGCGGTGCGAAGCCGAGATAATCGTAGGTGTGATCGGTGAAACTGCCGATATTTCCAAATATCGCTTCAAGCGCATCCGAAGCAGCCGCTGAAACAACCGAATGTGCAGAAGAATACTCAGGATGCGCCGGCGTGGGGATAAATGAAAGCCAGCCCGCGTCTCCAATTACATTGCGGATATAAGTAACCGGTCGTACGAGGTTATATTTATACTTAGTTTGCATGACACTAATATTGCCATCAATCAAACATATTCCTACGAGCGCATAAGTCAGCACTGCCTTATCCAGACGGCTATTTGTTTGTTTGATTACCTGTTGTATAATACTCAGCCAATGACCCGGTGTGGTAACACCTGGTACATCCCTCCAAAATAGGGCCCAGGCTTTTTGATCATCTGTTAAATTTTTCGATGCGATATAGAGATCGTTTACCATTTGATAGAACGGTGATTTGGGATCTTCTGAATAAGCCAGAGGCGGGCCTGGCACAGTATTGTCTACACTGCCGGCAATAATTGTCCGGTCATTTCCCCAATATGGACCAATCGGTTTTGCAAATGCAGGTGGTGTAGGTTCCCATAATCCAGGGCCTGTCGGCGGCGTATATGCAAGAACGTTATTTTCTTTATACCCGTCCGTTTCGGACCAGGCAAATATGGTACTTGCAATGGATTTACCAAAAACAACCGATCGATTAATCACATTGGGATTTTGTCCGGCGAAAGAAATGTTCAGTTCATTTTCCAGTGAATCAATAGCGGCAAGATCGGGAGCATTTGAGTTAACCGAAGTAAAGAAACTCCTGTTGAAGGAAGCAAGGGCTGCATTTACACTCGCCGGTGAATAATATTTTTTAAACCTGTCTGCTTCCGGCAAATCAGTCAGGCCATTATATTTTCGTTTCCATGAATCTTCGCCGGGAATTGAGGATTCAAATGCTGTTATGCCAGCATATGCAAATGGTCTGGAAAAAGCGCCATTGGAAATGCCGGTAGCATCTTTAAATAAACGGATCTGCAAAGTGAGCCATTTGTCTACTACATCTGCAGGGTAAGAATGTCGTTTGTCGTCATCTCTCAAAGGATTGCCTGATTTTTTACAGGATATAAAACTGCCACTTAATAAAAGAGTATACAATAATATGCGGGATATAAATCTGCTATGTAATATGCTTAAAAATTGCTTCATAACTTATGATTTTAATGGCTAATGAATATATGTTCAGGAGCAATAGTTAGAAATGGTTTTATCTAACGCTTGATTACGCAATCGAACTAAAATTATCCTTATAGTAAACAAAAGGGAAGTTGAAATGAGTAATTAGCATTAACGGGTGGCAATTAGCAGAAATGAGGTAGCAGGGTACGCAAATATATATGCGAATCAGTTTGGGCTATACGCGTCCGGCCGTTGAGAAATTGCTTACCTATACAGATGAACATAGCTGGTCCGCCAATTACTTACCAGTTACTGCAAATTATCCTTTACAAGGCCCGGATTACTCATTCTTGTTAAGCGATCGACCAATCAAAAAGTAGCTTTGAATGCAGTTAACAACTATTAAAGCTGGTAAGTTTTGGCTAACTTTAAAAACAGGTCTAATATAACGTCTGGCTCTACGATAATTTTAAAAATTTCCAGGAATATTTTGTTTCCTCCATTCAAAAGTTCTTCTTAATGAATATAAGGTTGTCGATAGTAGCTTTTTTATCTCCTGCATCCATATTTTTTTTTATTATACAGATTTTCTGCTGGAGCATTGCTATTGCACAAAAGGAGCCGACCGACAGCCTGAAAAAAAAATTATTGCCGTTGCGTGATACTGCAAGAATTGATTGTCTTAATGAATTGGGCTTCCAGTATATCAAATTTTCAAAAAAAGATTCGGCAGAACATTACGCATTACTAGCATATGAAGAATCAAAAAAACTGAATTATATCCACGGTATTGCAGAATCTTTCTCCTGTAAATCACGAATAGCAAAACATTTTGATGACGATTTCATTAAATCAGAAGCATTAGGAAGAGAATCTCTCCACTGGTATGAAAAAACAAATAATAAAAAAGGCATTGAAACGGTGTATGATGAACTTTGGTATGCTTTTTTTGCTGAAAGCAAATATGATGAAGCGTATAAGTATGCAGAAAAAAAGTATGAAAGGTGTAAGATAACAGGCGACGAATATGGAATGTATGATGCGTTATCTGGCATGGGCGTTATCCATTTTCAAAAAGGCAATTATGATACATCTTTCTATTTCTATCAGCAAGCCCAGCAAGTTGCATTTACGGCTAAGAATGAAATATGGGCAACAAGCATTTTATTTAACTTCGGCACCCTTTATAGAGCAATTGAAGATTATGCCACTGCTTCAAACTATTACCGACAGGCTTTTCAAAGAGATAACCCTGAAAATACGAAGTTTCGGATAGAAACTGATTGGGACATTTGGGTAAAAATGGAATATGCCGAATTATTCAGTTTGCAAAATCAATTTGATTCTGCCTGGTATTATTACAATTTATTTGATAAAACCAAAGCCGGGATAAAGGACCTCCGGATTTATCTTATAAGTACGGGAGAAACTTATTTCTTGCAAAAAAAATATAATAATGCCTTGCAAAATTTCCTGGAGGGATTGACATATCACAGGAAATTGAATGATCGTAATGAAGTGAAGCGGACATTGCTCGATATTGCAAAGACTTATTTTGTAATGAACAATGACAAGGCCGCATTAAAATACGCACAGGAAGGTTTGAATCTGGCACTTCAAACAAAATCACGACAATTTATCCGGAACGCATATCAAATCCTTTATTCAGTATATGATCGCCTGCATAAAACGGATAGCGCTTATTACTATTACAAAAAATATATAACAATTAAAGAAGTAGTAGTAAGTGATCAGACAAAAGGCAGGTTTGCAGCCTACAATTATGAGCAAAAAATTGAACTATTGAATAAGGAGAAACTTATCAATCAACAACAATTAAATCTCCAGCACCAAAAATTAAAAAACGAATCATTTCTGAGAAATATTCTTATCGGAGGTATGTTTGTCGTTTTATTACTTAGCATTATCGTTTTCAGAAACATTATGCTTAAACGAAAAAACGAAAAACTTCAAAGTGAAAGAACACAAGCCGAATTAAAACAACAAAGCTCTGAATTGGAAATGCAAGCCCTGCGTGCCCGGATGAATCCGCATTTTATTTTTAATTGTCTCAATTCTATTAATCGCTTTATTCTTAAAAACGAAACAGAAGCTGCTTCCGATTATCTTACCAAATTTTCACGTTTGATAAGAATGGTCCTGATAAATTCAAAAAACAAACTCATTACCCTGGAAGATGAGCTGGAAATGCTGCGATTGTATTTAGATATGGAAAGATTCCGTTTCAAGAATGCTTTTGATTACAATATCGGTTTTGTAAATTCCATTGACATCAATAACATTTTTATCCCTCCTCTTTTGTTACAACCTTTCGCAGAAAATGCCATTTGGCACGGTTTGATGAATAAGGAAGAACATGGCCACCTGGAAATTTTATTTAGATTGGAGGAAAACAGGCTTATCTGCAGCATCACTGATAATGGTATAGGCAGGAAAGCAGCAGAAAACATCAAAAGCAAGTCAGCAGAAAAACAAAAATCTATGGGATTGCGGATCACCAAAGAAAGGCTGGCACTGCTTGGCGCAAGCCAGGAAGGCGATGCTTCTTTTGAATTCGAAGACCTGGCTGACAAAAATGGAAATGCAGCAGGCACAAGAGTGATTTTAAAAATAACTATCAAAGATCTGCTCAAATCCTATTTATGAATTGCCAAATCTATATTTTAACTTCTGATAAAAAATGATTAAAGCAATTATTGTTGACGATGAACCTTATTGCTGCGAAACCCTTGCAACATTATTGGAACGCTATTGTCCGGAAGTAAAAGTGATTGATATTTGCTACAATGGCGCAAGTGCGCTGAAAGCGATACATACAGATCAACCCCAACTACTTTTCCTCGATATCGAAATGCCTCAAATGAACGGATTTCAATTATTAGAAAAACTACCCGATCTGAACTTTGAATTAATTTTTACTACCAGCTACGATCAATATGCCATAAAAGCGATTCGTTTCAGCGCTTTGGATTATTTATTAAAACCCATTGACCGTGAAGAATTACATAATGCTGTAAAAAAAGCTGTGCAACGCATGAAACATCCAATGCCCCAGCAAATAGAAATTCTTTTAGAAAAAATCAATCACCCGGCCAG
>Ga0137407_10001863_pt1 | contig 13795 bp, 10 predicted proteins | sample CZOMad2_2_16fung_FD_108410 | JGI IMG/M metagenome (GOLD analysis project Ga0137407, IMG submission 108410) | Vadose zone soil fungal communities from Angelo Coast Range Reserve, California, USA - CZOMad2_2_16fungal (Illumina Assembly) | ecosystem: Environmental > Terrestrial > Soil > Vadose...
AAAATGGGCGCATCAAAGGATTCTTGACGCGCCCATTTTGCGTAATTCGCGTCATTCGCGGCTAATTGTCTTTTCGGCCGAGGTTGCCAAAAACCGTGTAATCCCTTGACTGTGCAACAGCTAATGCTATGATACTAAGTCGTTAATACTTGCGATGCTCACTACTCTAATCGAGGTGCGTTTATGAGCCGTAGGGCGATTATTGTTAGCCTGTCTTCCCTGATTCTTTTGGCTTCGTCCTTCCCGGTTGCCGCCCAGAAAAAGGGCGAACCGAAAAAGCAGGAAACCAGGAAGGAGAACAGCAAATCTCGGGCGCAGGAAGAAGGAAACCGGGCCCTGCGAAAGTGGCTTGACGAAGATGTCGCCTACATCATCACCGACGAAGAGAAATCCACGTTCAAGGCTCTGAAGACCGACGAGGAGCGTGAGCAGTTCATCGAGTCCTTCTGGCTCCGCCGCGATCCCTCCCCGGACACCATCGAAAACGAGTTCAAAGAGGACCATTACAGCCGCATTGCTTATGCGAACGAGCGCTTCGCTTCGGGAAAACCCGGCTGGAAGACCGATCGCGGACGAATCTATATCCTTTATGGCAAGCCCGACGAGATCGAGTCGCACCCGTCGGGTGGAACCTATGACCGTCCGTTCGACGAGGGCGGCGGTACAACCAGCACTTTTCCTTTTGAAATCTGGCGCTATCGGTACATTGAAGGCATTGGTAATGAAGTACTGCTGGAGTTCGTGGACCCCTCAATGTCAGGCGAATATCGCTACACGATCGACCCGAGTGAAAAAGACGCTTTGCTGCATGTTCCGGGCGCCGGCCTGACCTTCGACGAACAGTTCTTCGGCCGAGACAAGGCCGATCGTCTGAACCGCGATGGCGCCTCGCTTGGCAACGCCCTGGGCAACACCGGGCGGAACAATCAGTTCGATCGTCTGGAGCTTTCGGCGAAAGTTTTCAGGCCACCCGAGATCAAATTCAAGGACCTTGAAACGATCGTCACAACAAAGCTGTCCTTCAACCTGCTGCCGTTCAAGTACCGGACGGATTTTGTCCGCGTCACGGAAGAAAGCGTTTTGATGCCGGTTACGGTTCTCCTCCAGAACAAAGACCTGGCGTTTCAGGAGCAGCAAGGCATCCACCGGGCGCTGGTCCACGTTTTCGGGAAGATCAGCGGAATCAACGGCCGTACGGCGCAGGTCTTCGAGGACACGATTGCGCAGGACATCCCGGATGCCCTGTTCAAACAGCAGCTCGATGGCGGATCGATTCACCAGCGGATCGTTCCACTGCGGCCCGGTTTGTACAAGCTCGAACTCGTCCTGAAGGACATCAACAGCGGGAACGTCGGTACCATCAGCAGGGGCTTCACCGTTCCGCGGTATCAGGACGAGAAACTCGCGCTGAGCTCGGTAATTCTCGCCGATCTCGTCGAGAACCTGCCCGCCACTCAGATCGGTTCCGGTTCTTTCGTTCTCGGCAGCACGAAGGTGCGGCCGAATGTGAGTGACGAATTCAAGCGGGAAAAGACTATGAATGTCTGGTTTCAGGTGTACAACCTGAAACTCGATGAAGCAACACACAAGCCGTCAGCCACGGTCGAGATGCTGATCACCAAGAATGACCAGCAGGTCAAAAAGATCGTGGAACAATCCTCGGAGTTGTCGAGTGCGGCCGCGCAGATGACGTTATCACAGGCCGTGCCGCTATCCGACTTCGAACCCGGGGAGTACAAAATCCTGGTCAAGATTACGGACAATCTGACAAAGGACGTTATCGCTTCGACAGGGAAGTTTGCTGTGCGTTAGATCCGTTAAATCGCGTGGGAGGATCCCGACGCCAGATCGTGCAACCAACGGAGAAACGATGAAAATCATACCGCCGGCTTTCTCGGCACATGAGCGGCTGCGAATGGAAGCCCGACAGGGCGCAGCCATAATGAAAATAGTCGCCCTCGGACTCGCCATTGTTCTCTTCTTTCCCCTCGTGAGTACAGCCGCCAATGACCTGGCTTCGATCAGCGGCCGGGTCCGGGATTCCGACGGCACACCGCTTGCCGGAGCTCTTGTTATTGTGGCTGCCGCGTCCCCGGTCATTCCCGAAAGGGTCGCCTTCACGGACAAGTTTGGCGCGTTCTCGGTCTTGAATCTTTTCGCGGGTGATTACACCGTGAAAGTGACGATGCCGAGATTTCTCCCGTCGCTCAAGCAGGGCATCCGCTTGAACACCGGGGGCTCTGCAATACTCACCGTGAATCTTCAGAACGCCCTCGATGTCGTTCGGCGGGCCGTGGCGCGCGATAAAACACAATCGGAAGACATCGTCTGGACGCTTCGCAGCTCGCGCTCCACGCAACCGATCCTTCGGATGGCCGAGCAGACAAAACCCGAGCCCGCGCCGAATGCGCAGGGTCCGGATTATTCCGGCTACTTCCAGGTTTACTCGAAGTCGGTTGCCGACACCAGGGGCACTAACGACGCGGTCGGCTCGCAATTCTCGGTGACCATGCCGCTGGACCCGAAGTCTCAGGTTACGGTTGCGGGGCAGTATACCCAGGATCCCGGACAGGCCCGCGGAGTCGGCGCAACATATGATTTTGTGCCGGCAGAACGGCATCGCGCGTCCGTCGGCGTCAATCTGAAGCAGAGCGCTCTGTTTGCCGATCCGCTGGGATCCTTGCGGGAAGTCCAGGTAAAGTACGGCGAGGACTTCCAGTGGTCCGATCACCTGGTCTTCAATTACGGCGCCGAAGCCGGCAGAGCGGATTCCAGAGCCGACCATAACTATCTCCGGCCCAGGTTTGGCGTTTCATGGGTTCCCCAGGCGCGTACCACTATCACCGTGGCTGCTTCGACTCAGGCCCCTGCCATAGCCGACGATCCGGTTCGGGGAAAAGAGTACTTCGACCGCATGGCCTATGTGCCGCCCGCCCTCGAGCGCTATTCGCACAGCGAAGCGGCGCTTACCCACGTTCTTGCCGATAATCTGGAGTTCTCAGCGGCAATGTTCCGTGACCGGACGGACACCCAGGCGCTCTTCGTAACCACTCCGGATGGCCGTCGTGGACTGCTGATTCTCGATACGAGACAGATTCCGTCCGAGGGCTTCCGGTTGCATTTCAATCGGCAGTTCCGCGGGTTTGAAGCGGGTCTTGCCTACACGAACGCTACGGGCGTTGGCATAAACAGGCCGGGTGCCGCCAGTCCGGAAGAAATCCAGCATCAGATGGTGCAGCGCCGTTTCCAGGTTCTTGCTGCCCGATTCAAGGCCGACGTCGATTGCACTCAGACCGAAATCACCGCCATTTATCGTTGGATGTCCAACTTCTCCGTCTCCCACATTGATCCGTATCAACGGCTCATTGAGTACAACGATCCAACCTTGAGCGTTTCCATCGCTCAGAACATCCCCACGTGGCGCCTTTTCCCGGGAAAGGTTCAGGCAATTCTCGATGCCCGGAACCTCTTCGAACAGTCGTTTGGGCCTCAGCGAACCCAGGTCGCTCAGTACCCGCGGCTGGTTAAAGGTGGTATCAACATCAAGTTTTAACTTTTGGAACTGTAGCGGCGGTCTATGACCGCCGGAAAGCCGGCGCTCATAGAGCGCCGCTACAGCAAGAATTTGTACACTAATTCTATAATTCATATTTGTCTGAGGCTTGATATAGCTAAACTTAGCCGTATCTGTATTATTTTTTGGAAGTTAGTTTGCTGATTCAAAATCCCGTAAGAACCCGGTACACAAGACATACGGTAACTATGGGACGGAAGATTTTCTCATTTAGAGCTGTCGCAACGGTGTTGCTGACGGTGGCAGTCCTCATTCTGGGAGGCCTCAACGTCCAGCAGAAGCGGCGGTACGTTCCGCCCGACGACGGCGCGTCCTGGATCCAGAGCTCAAAGGGGGTCGAGGCGCACCAGATTATCGCGGACGGACCGGCGGACAAAGCCGGGATCCGGACCGGTGACATCCTGAAATCCATCGACGGCCGCGCTGTTCGCAACGACCGGACTGTCACGCAGATCCTGTACGAGCTGGGTGTCTGGACGAAAGCGACTTACACGCTCGAGCGGGAGGGCACCGTCTTTCCAACCATGGTTGTTGTGGCGCCTCCTCCGGAGCGGTTTCTGCGCCAGCAGAGTTATCTGGAAATCATCGGCCTGCTGTACTTCCTTGTCGGCATTTTCGTTCTGCTGAAACGGACCCGTGCTCCCCATGCACTGCACTTCTATTTTGTCTGTCTGGCTTCCTTTGTTTATTACGTTTTTCACTACACGGGAAAGCTCAACAGCTTCGACTGGACGATCTTCTGGTTCGATCTGGCCGCGTCACTCCTGCTGCCGCCGCTGTTTCTGCACTTCTGCCTGGAATTCCCACTGCGCCACAAGTGGGTCAAGGAATGGCGCAAGGTCCTGTATCTGATTTATCTCCCGGCTGCGGTGCTTTTCCTGGCGCAACTCGCGTTCGTAAACCACGTTCTCGAATTCATACCGTCGCCGCTTGCCCTGCGCATCATGCTCGATAACCTCGGGGATTTTCATTTCGGCCTGTACTTTGTGCTGAGTGCAGCTGTCCTGGTACAGACCTACAGGACAGTGAAAACGCCGGAACTCCGTCAGCAGATGAAGTGGGTGACACGGGGCACGGTCATCGCGGTGCTGCCTTATTTCGTGTTGCAGTCCGTACCCAGGCTGTCCGGCCTTGTTCCTGATACCTACGTCGATTTTGCGATTTTCCCGCTAGTGCTGCTGCCGATTTCTTTCGGCTATGCGATCCATCGGTATCGCCTGATGGACGTCGACATCATCTTCAAACGCGGTGTGACGTACACGCTGGCGACCGCCTGCATCATCGGTCTCTATGCCACGTTTGCCGTGCTCGTCGGTGAACTTCTGGGCTCCGGTTTCGAGACTGTGAGCGGCGTGGCGCGCGTGGTGGCGACGATTGTGGCGGCGCTGCTGTTCGCCCCCATCAAGGACCAGTTTCAGGTATGGCTGGACAAGTTCTTCTATCGCGACCGGTACAACGTCCGGGAAACGCTCATCGACTTCGGCCGCACGCTGAGCTCGGAAGTCCATCTGGAAGACATGCTCGACCGGATTGTCGATCGCCTGAGCCGGGCATTGTTCGTCGAGCGCGCAGCGATCTTTCTCGAGGATCCTGCGGATGCGTCGCGGTTCGTGCCTGCCAGAGTGACCGGCCTGACGATACCCGAACACGCGGACTTTTCATTCCTGAAGTCATCGACCGATCGTCCTTATATCTTTTGCGAGACCGATCTTCACGATCTGAACTACTTCATTCCATGCCGGGCCAAGGACCGCGTGATTGGATACATCGGCCTGGGCAGAACGCAGAACGGCGACTATCTCACGAGCGAAGATCTCGAGCTTCTGGAAACGGTGTCCGATTACGTCGGCATCGCGCTGGAAAATGCCCGTCTCTATCGATCGCTGGAGCAGAAGGCGACCGAGTATCAGAGCCTCAAGGATTTCAGCGAGAACATCATCGAGTCGATCAACGTCGGCGTCCTGGTGGAAGATGTTGACGGCCGGATTGTCGGCTGGAACAAGGCGCTCGAATCCCTGACGGGCCGAAGACGAAGTGAAACGTTCGGCCGCCGGGCCGCGGAGATCTTCCCAGCCCAGTTTCTCCAGCGGCTCGTTGAGAACCGGCACCTGTATAAGCAGCAGTGGAACGGCCTGACCGCGAACTTCTCGGCGACGTCCTTGATGGATAAAGATGGAACGACGCGGGGAACGCTGATCATTATCGACAACATCACGGATCGAGTCCGCCTCGAAGATCAATTGATTCAGAACGAAAAACTGACTTCGATCGGACTTCTTGCAGCCGGTGTTGCGCACGAAGTGAACACACCGCTGGCCGTGATTTCCAGCTACTCGCAGATGCTGCGCAAGGAAATAAGCCCGGAAGACGGCCGTTACAAGCTTCTCGAGAAAATTACGAAACAAACGTTCCGTGCATCGGAAATTGTGAACAACCTGCTGAACTTCTCGCGAACCAACGCGACCGAGTTCGCGGAAGTGGACATTCACCAGGTGATCACGGAGACCTTGTCGCTTCTCGAGCATCAGTTCAAAAGCGCCCGGATTCGCGTCGAGCGCGAATTGCTGGCGGATTATCCGATAACGGCGGGGAATGCCGGCAAACTCCAGCAGGTATTCCTGAACCTCTTCGTGAATGCGCGTGACGCCATGGCCGAAGGCGGAGAATTGCGGATCCGCACGGAGACCGTGGACTCGAAGGTTGAAGTTGTCGTGCAGGACACGGGAACCGGCATCAGCCGGGAAAATATCAAGAAAATCTACGATCCATTCTTCACAACTAAAGCCGCAGGCAAAGGCACAGGCCTGGGTCTGTCGGTCAGCTACGGAATCGTCCAGGAGCATGGAGGCAATATCTCGGTCGAAAGCAGGCCGGGACTCGGGACGTCATTCAAACTAGAATTGCCTTTGGTAAGGAAACCAGTGAATGTCTAGGCGTAAGGGCACCGTTCTCATCATTGACGATGAGGAGGAAATCCGCGAAAGCATCGAACTTCTTTTAAATTCCGAGGGAATGTCCACGGACACGGCGGGGACTGGCGAAGAGGGTCTGAAGAAGATCGAAGAGAATCTTTATGACCTCGTCCTGCTGGACCTGATGCTGCCGGGCAAATCCGGGATGGAAGTGCAGAAGGACATCAAGCGAATCGATCCTACGCTGCCTGTGGTTATCATCACTGCGATCGGTGCTCTCGAGACGGCAGTGACTGCCATAAAAGACGGTTCTTTCGATTACGTCACCAAGCCCTGGAACAACGAAAAACTGATCGTGATCGCCAATAATGCGATCAAGCAGCGCCAATTGATGAGTGAGAACCTTCAATTGCGGCGCGCGTTGAAGGAACGTTTCGGATACAGCAACATCATCGGCAAGAGCGAGAAGATCCTGAAAGTGCTCGACCTGGTAACGCAGGTTGCAGCGAGCCGCAGCACCATCCTGATTCAAGGCGAGAGCGGGACCGGCAAAGAGCTCATCGCGAAAGCCATTCATCTCAAGAGCCCGCGCGCCGACAAAACGTTCGTTCCGGTGAACAGCGGCAGCATGCCGGGAGACCTGCTGGAAAGCACCCTGTTTGGCCACGTGCGCGGCGCGTTCACCAGCGCAATCGCTTCAAGGAAGGGTCTGTTCGAGGCCGCGGACCAGGGCACGATCTTCTTCGATGAAATCGGGACGATCAGCCTCGAGACTCAGGCCAAGCTCCTGCGCGTTATCCAGGAGAAGGAATTCATGCGGCTGGGCGCCAACGACACGATCAAGGTGGATGCCCGGATCATTGCGGCAACCAACGTCGACCTGAAACGGCTCGTGGACGACGGACGATTCCGCGAAGACCTTTATTACCGGCTCAATGTGATCAACATTCAGCTTCCATCGCTGCGGGAGCGCAAGGAAGACATCCCTGCCCTGGTCGAGTTTTTTGCGAAGAAGTACTGCGAAGAGAACGTCAAGCCGATTTACCGTTTCAGCTCCGAAGCTCTCAAGGTGCTGATGGATTACCATTGGCCGGGCAACGTCCGCGAGCTGGAAAACGTTGTCGAAAGGGCAGTGGTTTTATCCCAGGACCAGATCATCGGGCGCGATCTGCTGCCGGAAGCCATCGTTTCTCCCTCTTCGAGATTCGCTACCCTGTCCTCTTTCCCGCTGACGAAAGATATATCTCTCTTTGAAGTCATCGATTCATTCGAGAGGCGCGTGATCATCGAGATGCTCGAGCAGACCGGCTGGAGCCAGACGGAAGCCGCCGACAATTTCCGGATCCCACTTTCGACCCTCAATCAGAAGATCAAACGCCACGGAATCGAGATCAAGAAGAAGCGCGAGCGTCCGAACGGCGTGACCACTGTAAAATAGCTGTTGATGTCCGACCTCATTATTCAGCTTCGCGAACGCGCGGCGAAAGATCCCCGGCGAATTGTCTATCCGGAATCGACGGATCCTCGTGTCCTGCGGGCGGCTGCGCGAATGGTCCAGATGCGGATGGCGAAGCCGATCCTGGTTGGAGTGCCGGAGGTCGTCGAACAGAAAGCGAAGGAATCGGGCGTCCAGCTTTCGCATATCGAAATCATCGATCCGACGTCACAGGCCCTGATCGATCGCTACTCCAGGTTGCTGCTGCCCAACTGGAAGTCGCGCGGGATTACCGAGGTGGAGGCGCAGCAGAGATTGAAGAATCCCGCGTACTTTGCGGCCGCAATGGTGCGGGCGGGCGACGCCGACGGCTTCGTCGGAGGAGCTGCGACCACGACGGCGGAAACCGTTCGGGCCGCGATTCACTGCATCGGGCTTCATCCGGATTCCTCGACCGTGTCGAGTTTCTTCCTGATGGCCCTGCCCTCAACAAGTCTGGTTTTCGCCGATTGTGCCGTTGTGCCGGTTCCGAGCGTGATGCAACTGGCGGACATTGCGCTGGATGCCGCGAAAAACGCGCGCATCTTTCTTCAGGCTGAGCCTCGCGTGGCCTTTCTTTCGTTTTCTACAAAAGGCAGCGCCGACCATCCCTCGCTCGCCCGGATCCGCGAAGCCGTCGCAACAGTGAAAGCCAGAAACCCCGAACTGATCGTCGATGGCGAACTCCAGGCCGATGCCGCTCTCGTGCCGGAAATCGCCCAGTCGAAAGCTCCCACCAGCGTGGTCAAAGGGCGTGCAAACACCCTGATCTTTCCGGATCTCCACTCCGGGAATATCAGCTACAAGCTGACGGAGCGGCTGGCGGGGGCCAGAGCCATTGGTCCCATCCTTCAGGGTCTTGCGAAGCCTGCGAATGACCTGTCTCGAGGCTGTTCGGTGGACGACATCATCGACGTCACCGCCATCATGTCCCTCCAGACATGACCTCCACCTGTCGTCGTCGCTAATTCCCGAAACTTGTCTTTATTGTTTGAAGCCGATCTTTTCGCGGATTGCTTCCGGCAATTTTTCCAAAATGCCTTCGTGCCGGACAAGCACAGCTTTGATCGCGTCCAGGTCCTTCTCTATTCGGTCAAACGTTTTCCGCGTTTCTGCAAGGTGAATCAAAAACTGGGCTTGATTCTGGATAAGCATAGCCATCGCCGCTTCCAGATTGCCGTTTCGGCTTGTTCGTCGTGTGGTTCTCGCTGCCATTCTGCTCCCATTCTACCCGGCTTTCCAGGCACTCCATTTCTTTGTGGCCGGCTCTATGCGTTCACGTCCGACCGCGCCGCCTATGCATTGCAGCTGACGCCTGAGAGACAGAAACGCGGGCTAAAGCCCGCGACTACATTGGGAGAACCATTTTGAGGACGCCCTCAATGTAGTCGCGGACTTTAGCCCGCGTTCAATCCGTCATGCCGCACATGCCGGGTTGGGGGGCGCCGCAGCGCCCACAGCCGGCGTCGCCGCCGGCCGATTCCTTATAGGAAGGGCCGGCGACCGCGAAGACGGAAAGCTGTTTCTCGACGTTCTCGCTGTTGCAGTGGATGCAATCGGCGGGTGAATCGTGTCGCGGGACGATTTGCTCGAAGGCTCGCCCGCAGTCTTTGCAAAGATATTCAAAAAGCGGCATAGATTGCTGTTTCCTTGATCAGTTATTGCTCGCGGACACGGTGTCCACCCAGTCGGCGATGAAAACGTTCGTATCGCCTTCCTTGGCTCCATGACGGTTGGAGCCCCAAATCAGTTTCTTGCCGTCGTTTGTGAACATCGGGAACCCGTCGAAGCCCTTGTCGAACGTGATCTGCTGCAGCCCGGTCCCATCGCGGTTAATCAGGTAGAGATCGAAGTTGCCGCCGCGCGGATCCTTCATGTTCGAAGCGAAAATGATTTGACGGCCATTGGGATGGAAATACGGCGCGAAGTTTGCGGTGCCATTGGACGTGAGCTGGCGTTTCTGACTTCCGTCTGCGCGCATCACGTAGATTTCAAGTTTTGCGGGCATGACCAGATTCTTGGAAAAGAGGTCTTTGTATTTGGCAATTTCGTCAGGCGTCTTCGGCCGGCTTGCACGCCAGACGATCCATTGACCGTCCTGCGAGTGCCAGGGACCACCGTCATAACCGAGTTCATTCGTCAGCCGGCGCTGTTGCGTCCCGTCGATATTCATGTCGTAAATCTCGAGATCGCCATCGCGAGCGGAGGTGAAGACAATCTTCTTCCCGTCGGGCGAGATGGTGCCTTCCGCGTCGTAGCCGTCGGTCGTTGTGAGGCGTTTCAGGTCCGTGCCGTCCGTCTTAGCGGAGAAGATGTCCCACGTGCGATAGATCGGCCAGACGTAGCCCTGCGAGCGATCGGCAGGAGGCGGACAATCCGGCGAACCCAGGTGCGTCGAGGCATAAATGATTCGCTTCCCGTCCGGTGTGAAGTATCCGCAGGTCGTGCGGCCCTTTCCCGTGCTGACGAGCTTCACGTTCGATCCGTCCTGATTCATCGTGAAGATCTGATCGCACTTGTAAGGCTCGCGCGTGGACTGGAAGATGACTTTCTTCCCGTCGAAGGAAAAGTACGCCTCCGCGTTGTCACCTGTGGACGTCAGTTGCCGGATATTCTTCAGGTGTACTTCCTTTGGATCAGGTTGTATGAATTGTTCACGGGCCGAGTAGGCAGCGCCCAGGGAACCTATCATCGCCAATGTGAGAATGCTTTTGAACTTCACAGATTATCTCCTTGCTTCCAGCGTGACGTTCGCCTTGATCTCCTTGCCATCACGCTTCACGACGACTACGACCACGTCACCGGCCTTCTTGGAACGGAGCGCATACGTGAAGTCGTAAAGATTCTGAATCGATTTACCATCAAATCCGACCATCAGGTCGCCGGCTTTCAGTCCAGCCTTCGCGGCGGGGCTGTCCGGCCGGACATCCGAGAACAAGACGCCTTTAAGATCGTCGCGGAAATCGGGAATCGATCCGAAGTACGGACCATACCCGCCGCCACCGCCGCCGGTTGGCCGGGGTTCCTGGACCTCCGTGTACTCGAGCCGGCTGACTTCCGACGCGATCTTATCCAGCATCAGGTAGACGAGCGACAATATCCTGACCGCGCCTTCGGCATTGATCTTGTCGTAGGTGTCCGACGGCTTGTGATAGTCGGTATGCAAGCCGGAAAAAATGAAGAGAACGGGGATTTTCTTGGCGTTGAAAGAGGTGTGATCGCTCGATCCGAAACCGGAATCCGAATAGTCCAGTTTCAGACCGACAGTCTTGTTGAAATCCTCCAGCCAGGGTTTGAAATTCGGTGACGTACCCACACCGCCGACAAAAAGGCGATCATTCGTCATGCGGCCGATCATGTCCATGTTGATCATCGCCGCCGCGTTCGCCAGCGGAATAGTCGGGTGATTGGCGAAGTAGGAGGAGCCCAGCAGGCCGAGCTCTTCTCCCGCAAATGTCATAAACAGGATCGATCGTTTCCACGATTGTTTGTTCTTTGCAGCGAGCCGTGCCAGTTCCAGCACTCCGGCAGTTCCGGAAGCGTTGTCGTCCGCGCCATGATGGATTTGTCCAATCTGCGATGGCGCCAGCGAGTTACGATCGCCAAGTCCCAGGTGATCGTAATGAGCGCCGACGACGACCCACTCGTTCTGGAGCGTCGCATCAGAGCCGGTGACAATTCCGAGCACGTTTCGAACAGGCTTTCGTATGCGCGTGACGTCGGTCGCAATTCGAGCGTGAAGGGCCGGTAGCTCGAAGGACTCCGGCTTGAGGTCCGCATCGATCTGCTTCTGTAGCGCGGCCAGGTCCTTGCCTGCATCTTTGAAAAACTTCAGCACCGGTGTGCGCCGCGCGTGAATCGACGGGATGGCGAGATCATCGCCTTCTGCGCCCCGCGTGGCTTCCCCAACGGTGTCCGGATCGGAAGCGTGATTGTTGGGATCGGTGACAAAGACAATCCCCTTCGCGCCGTGCTGCCGGGCGTTGATGGCCTTATTGATGAATGAAGCGTGAAGCGTGAAATTTGTTCCGTCAAAAGGGCTATTGGCATCCCGCTCCTGCGGTTCATGGCGAAAAACGACGACGATCTTTCCAGTGGCGTCGATGTTTTGATAGTCGTCGTAATGCAGTTCCGGAGCCGTGATGCCGTAGCCGGCGAAAACCACCGGCCCATCAAACTCTGCCGTGTTGGAGAATGCGATCGGAACGAAGTCTTCGTTGACCTTGAGATTCGTTCCGTTCAGCTGGAGTTCGTTTTTCGCTCCAAATTCCACGCCCGTCGTTACCTCGAACGTTTGGAAGTAGGTACCGTTTTCGCCGCCGGGCTTCAGCCCCCAGGTTCGGAACTGCGACGCAATGTAGTCCGCGGCTTGATCCAGTTCCGGCGATCCATTCCCGCGGCCTTTCATCTCGTCGCGGGCAAGATAGGTCACCTGGCTGAGGTATCTGGATGCTGAGAGGTCGGGTACGACGGTGGCCGCCGTCCCTCTGGATTGGAGGGCGCCCAGGGAACCCAAATAGAGGGTTGGCAGGACGACCAGAAGCGCCGCGGTCAGAACGATGGGGTAACGATCTTTGGCCATGATTTTGTAGATTCTAGCCGTAACCGGGGACGAGGTCAGCAGGAAATGATGCCGTGTTCTTCAAACTTCTCAAGATCGTCGGGGTGATCTTCGAGATGGCGGCGGACGGCGCGAACGGCCAGGTGCCGCATCAGGAAGCCATAAGGAACCATGAGCGCAAATACGAGAAGGCTAAGAGCGTAGAACCTCTTCAGGACCAGGGCCATAGGAACGACGATAAACAGGACCATCAAGTTGTTGAGGAGAGCGCCGGCGGCCTCGTTCTTTCGCCACCAGTAATTGGCTTCTATGCTGCTGATGATCATGGGGAATTACAGGGAAACCTGGGCTCCCTTGCCCCAGAGGGCTTTGAGGTCATGAATGCCCGTCATTTGGTGGGGACCGTAGTCTGAGCCCTGCAACCGAACGTCGCCAAGGTTGGCTCGAATGAAGCTGGCAAGGTCGAGCGCACGCTTGTGGATCGTCTTCTCGGTAGACTTGGGAATGTTGGGATCAAACAACAGCAGGTCCACTTCTTCATCGTCTTCGTTCCATTCCCACACACCGACGACGCGCCCGTCCCGGACAATTGTCGCGAGCGGGTCGTTGATGAGTTTTCCCTTCCATCGAGAGAAAGGTTTGTCGGCATGCTCGGCGGGAACGAATCGATCGACAACTTCGCGTTGTCCCTTCAGATACGTGTCGCGATACGGAATGAAGCTGATGGCGCCCTCTGCTGGAGTAAAAGCGATGAATTCGTCAAGATCGGTTTCGCTGATGAGGAACTCGTCTTTTGTTCCTTCAACCGCAATCGGAACCAGCCTGGGTTTGACTTCGGCCGCTGCCCGAATGGCATCGGTCACATTGATTCCGGCCCACCACGCGAAGTCCTTGACTCGCGCCGGAGACTCGGCCCTGAAGTACTGTGTAGCGAGCTGAGCGAAGGCTTCCTCCATCCGCAGGTTGAATGGATCGGCCTCAGGCAGGAGGTTGGACGTCAGTACCAGCGAGTAAGACGTGGAATCCAGCCGCTTCTTGGACTGTTGCTTGATCAGCTTTCCTTCTTCCTTCAGAAGATTGATCGCCAGTGAAAGGCTGTTGGTAAGACCAATGCGTTTGAGGTCCGGTCCGAAGTCCCGCACCAGGCTGGGGGGCGCAGCCCGCTGAATCTGTTCCGGAGTCCTGGATGCGGATTGAACCGTCTTCAAAATATACGATTTGAGTTGCTCCATTTCGATTTCGTTGATCGGCATTTGCTGGCGTGCCTGCTTGCT
>Ga0137407_10001866_pt1 | contig 13786 bp, 11 predicted proteins | sample CZOMad2_2_16fung_FD_108410 | JGI IMG/M metagenome (GOLD analysis project Ga0137407, IMG submission 108410) | Vadose zone soil fungal communities from Angelo Coast Range Reserve, California, USA - CZOMad2_2_16fungal (Illumina Assembly) | ecosystem: Environmental > Terrestrial > Soil > Vadose...
GTCCTGGAACTTGTCCATCGGGGGCACCGGGAAGTAGCCCTGCTTGTAGCGCGGCTTGTAGCCCAGGTTCGGCTGATCGGCCGTCCCCTCTTTGCCGGTGTTCCAGGCGCCCGCCTCGGAGTCGATGAAGTAGTACCCCGAGTTGTAATTCTGGTCGAAGCGGATCGAGTCGAAGAAGAAGAACTCGAGCTCGGGCCCGATGTAGACCGTGTCGGCCAGCCCGGTCTTCTTGAGATACGCCTCGGCCTTCTGAGCGATGTAGCGCGGGTCGCGCGAGTAAGCTTTGCCGGTGACCGGATCCTTGACGTTGCAGATCAAGACCAGCGTCGGCACGGCGGTGAACGGGTCCATCACCGCAGTGTTGGGATCGGGTATCAGCAGCATGTCCGACTCGTCGATCGTCTGGAAGCCACGGATCGACGAGCCGTCGAAGCCCAGACCGTCCTCGAAGATCTCTTCGTTCAGCTCGGACATCGGGATCGAGAAATGCTGCCAGAGACCCGGCAGGTCGATGAACCGGAGATCGACGATCTTGGCGCCCTTCTCCTTGGCCAGCTTCAGTACGTCCTTCGCCGTCATGCGCGACTCCTTCTGTGCTGAGTGATGAACAGCCCGCCTACCTTAAGGTGAACCGAGAGGTGAATCAAGCCCCGCCGGGCGCGCGGGCTCAATGCGCCACCCGAGGCTTGCCTTCGGCGGCGGCGCGCACGGGCTCGCCCATGCCGCCGGACGCCGCACCGAACTCGCCGAACCCGCCTCCGGCCGAATACGCTGTCTCGGAATGCTGGGAAAGATCCAGCCCGGCCATCTCGTCCTCGGCGGTGACGCGCAGACCGACCAGCGCGTCGACGATCTTGAGAATGATGACCGTGCCAACGATCGCCAGGATGTAGGTCGACGCCACCGCGACGATCTGTATCCAGAGCTGGCCTGGATTTCCGTAGAAGAGCCCGTTGCCGCCACCTTCGTTGACGGCCTTGGTGGCGAAGAGCCCGGTCGCCAGAGCGCCCCACGTTCCGCCCACCCCGTGCACGCCGACGACGTCGAGGGAGTCGTCGTAGCCGAGCTTCGTCTTGATGTTGCATGCTGCGTAACACAAGGCGCCGGCCACCGCGCCGATGATCACCGAAGCCATCGGCGTGACGTAGCCGGAGGCCGGAGTGATCGCGACCAGGCCCGCGACGGCGCCCGAGGCCGCGCCGAGCACCGTGGGCTTGCCGCGGCTCATCCACTCGGTGAACATCCAGCCGAGCGCCGCGGCCGCCGCGCCGGTGTTGGTCGCCGTGAACGCGCTCACGGCCAGGCCATTGGCCTCGAGCGCGCTGCCCGCGTTGAACCCGAACCAGCCGACCCACAGCAGCGACGCGCCCATCACCGTCATCGGCAGGTTGTGCGGCTGCATGGGCTGGTGGCCGAAGCCCCGCCGCTTGCCGATCATGATCGCGCAGACCAGCGCCGACACGCCCGACGAGATGTGGACGACCGTGCCACCCGCGAAGTCGAGGGCGCCTTTCGCCTTGAGCCAGCCGCCATCACCCCACACCCAGTGCGCCAGCGGATCGTAGACGATCGTCGCCCACAGCAAGGTGAAGAGCAGGAAGGCCGAGAACTTCTTGCGCTCGGCGAAGGTGCCGGTGATGAGCGCCGGCGTGATGATCGCGAACATCATCTGGAAGAGCATGAACGCCTGGTGCGGGATGGTCTTGGAGTACGCGTCGTACGGCTCGAGCCCAACGCCCCTCAGCCCGATCCAGTCAAGGCCGCCGATGATTCCGCCCTTGTCGGGCCCGAAGGCGAGACTGTAGCCCCAGAGCACCCACTGCACCGAGATGAGCGCGGCGATGATGAAGCTGTGCATCAACGTCCCCAGCGCGTTCTTCTGGCGCACCATGCCGCCGTAGAAGAGCGCGAGCCCCGGTGCCGTCATCATGAGGACGAGCAGCGACGAGGTGAGCATCCACGCCGTATCGCCTTTGTCGATCTTCGACGCGGGAGCCGCCGCTGCCGCGGGTGCTGGCGCGGACGCCGGAGCGCCGGCGGCAGGTGCCGGGGCCGCCGTCGACTCGGCCGCCGGAGGGGTCGGTTGCTGAGCAAATGCCACAAACGCTGTGGCACTCAGCGCCAGCAACACTGCCAGCGTGAGAATCATTCGCTTCACGGTAGGTCCTCCCTTTGTCGACGACGCGATCAATCTCGGTGACGTTCCCAATTACAGGGCGCTCTCGTCGCGCTCGCCTGTGCGGATGCGTACCGCCGATTCGACCGGGTGAACGAAGATCTTGCCGTCGCCGATGTTGCCGGTCTTGGCGGCGGCCGACATGATTTCGGAGACCTTGTCCACGATGCGGTCGGGTACCACGACCTCGATCTTGATCTTGGGGAGGAAGTCCACCGTGTATTCACCACCGCGATAGAGCTCGGTATGGCCCTTCTGCCGACCAAACCCGCGCACCTCCGAGACGGTCATTCCGATGACCCCGATGGAGGTGAGCGCCTCCTTGACGTCGTCGAGCTTGAAAGGCTTGATGATGGCCTCAATTTTTTTCATCTGGAATTCCTCCCGGCGGGTTCGGTCAAGCAACCGCCATGCCCGGGGATGCCACGAACGAAAACTCAGGAAATCAGCCGCTTCGAGCGAGCCCGGACCGAACAGTCGGTCGAGCTTGCCCAACGAATAGGCAGGCCTGCCTCGATTGCTCGCGATTCAGGCGCAGGGAGCGGCCGGGGCTAGGAGCGGCGCTGAGGGATGGCGTGCTTGCGCATCTTCGAGTAGAGCGTCGGCCGGCGCAGCCCCAGCAGGGCGGCCGCGGCCTGCTTGTTCCAGCGGGTGGTTTCGAGCGCCTTGAGGATCGACGCCCGCTCGATCTCCTCGAGCGAGCCGGCGGGCACCTGTGAGGGCGCGACCGCGGAAGGGCCGAGCCCGCCTTCGCGGGCCGTGTGCTGGAGCTGCTCGGGCAGGTCTTCCAGAATGATCATCGGGCCCCGGGTCACGAGCACCGCGCGCTCGATTGCGTGCTGGAGCTCGCGGACGTTGCCCGGCCACGACCAGGAGAGAAGGCGCCGATACGCTTCGGGATCGATGCCCTCGACGGCGCGCGCGTGCTTGGTGCGGTAGCGATCGAGGAAGGCGCGGACGAGAATCGGAATGTCGTCACGCCTCTCGCGCAGGGGCGGCACCTCGATCGACACGGTGTTGATCCGGAAATAGAGATCCTGGCGCAGATGGCCTTCGCGCAGGGCGACGTCCGGGCTCTGGTTGGTCGAGCTGATCAGGCGGAAGTCGACGGGCATGGCCTTCGCGGCCCCGAGGCGACGCACCATCCGCTCCTCGAGCACGCGCAGCAGCTTCGCCTGGAGATCCATCGGCATCTCGGTGATCTCGTCGAGCAGCAGCGAGCCGCCGTCGGCCTCTTCGAGCAAGCCGACCTTCTCCGTGGTCGCGCCGGTGAACGCGCCGCGCGTGTGTCCGAACAGCTCCGACTCGATCAGATCCTTGGGAAGCGCCGCGCAGTTGATCTTGATCCACGGGCCGCCCCGCCGGTGGCTCTGCTCGTGCAGCGCGTTGGCCAGGAGCTCCTTGCCGGTGCCGCTCTCGCCGACGATGAGCACGTTGGCGTCGGCGTCCGCGACCGCGGCGACCGTCTCGAGCACGCGCTGGATGCCCGGCGCGCTTCCGAGGATCTCGGTGTCGGTCACCTGGTCGACGAGCCGGCGCTTGAGGTCGGCGTTCTCGCCGAGCAGCTTCCTGTGCTCGAGCGCGTTCTCGAGGAGGCCCAGCAGCTCGTCCGGCTCGAACGGCTTCTCGAGGACGTGAAACGCGCCGGCGCCCTTCGTGGCTTCCATCGCCTTGCGCACGGAGCCGTAGGCGGTGATGACGAGCACCTCGAGGGCCGGATCGCGCCGCTTGAGCTCTCGGGTGAGTTGGAGACCATCGCCGTCGGGCAGCATCAGGTCCACGATCGCCGCGTGCGGCTCGCCCTGGACGAGCGCGCCCAGCGCCTCTCGCACGCTTCCGGCCGTGCGCACGCCGTAGCCCTCGCTCTCGAGCGTCAGGCGGAGCCCGTCGGCGATCGTCTTCTCGTCGTCGACGACGAGAATCGTTTGGCTACGCTTCACGGCCGCCCTGTGTCATGCGGTTGTTCATCCGCTTCATGGTAACGAAGCACGCAAGAGTGGCACCGGTGGGGGGCGGAAAGCAAGCCGAGCCCGCTCGGCGATGCGAAGCGCGTCAACGCGAGTTGGTTCCCGTACCGTCACGCGCCGGCGCCCGGCGCGCGCGCGGGATCGGCTACGGGCTCGAGCGGGAGACGAGCCTGGACGCGGGTGCCTTCGCCCACGCGGCTCGATACCGTCAGCTCACCGGCGTGCAGATTCACGACCGAGCGCGCGATCGACATTCCGAGCCCGGTGCCGTCCGGCTTGGTCGTGAAGAACAGATCGAACGCGCGTGAGAGCGTCTCCTCGGTCATGCCCGGGCCCGTGTCCTCGATGGTGACCGTCACGGTGCCGGTGGCCGCCGAGTACGCCGTGGCGACCGTCAGCCGGCCCGCGCCTTCGAGCGCCTCCAGCGCGTTGAGGATCAGATTCAGGAAGGCCTTCTTCAGCTCGCGCGCGTCGAGACGTCCCTGCGGGCAGGACGGGTCATAGGCCGTGACGATGTCGACGCCCTCGGTGGGCCGCCGGGCCCGCGCCAGCTCGAGGCACTCGTCGAGGAGCGGGGGCAACGCCGTCGGCACGCGATGGAGCTCGGGCGGACGGCCGAACGCGGTGATCTCGGCGACGACGCTCGCCAGGTGATCGACCGTGACCGCGATCTTGCCGGCCAGATCCTTGCCCGCGGCATCGTCGACTTTGGAGAGGTGCTGCTCGAGGTGGCGGACGTAGAGCCGAAGCCCCGCCAGCGGATTCTTCACCTCGTGCGCGACCTGCGTCGCCATGCGACCGAGCGCTGCGACGGCGCCGCTCTTGAGGCTCTCCAGGTCGTGCGTGTTACGGATGGCGATCGCCGCCTGCGAGGAAAACAGCGCGAGGAGCTCGAGATCGTCGTCACCCGGCTCGAGGCGCGCCGCGGTCTCGATCACGAGGGCACCCGCCGGGCCGCGCTGGACGACGAGCGGCGCGGCGACGATCGTGCCGCCGTCGGCGCCCTCGGCCGCGCCCGACGTGGTGATCGGAATCCCTTTGTCCATCGCGGCCGACGCCGCTGCCTCGAGCCGGGCCCACGCCGGAGGCGGTGATCCCGCGCTCGCCATCGGCACGAGGCGACCCTGCTCGAGCTGGAACACCACGCAGCGGTCCGCGTCGGTCGCCTCGACGGTGGCCTGCGCCACCGAGTCGAGCACTCGGGCCATGACACCGGACGAAGCCAGGGCCTGCCCCACCGTCAGGAGCCGTTCGCGGTCGCGCGCCCAGCGGCGCGTCGCCAGCGTGCGTGCGATCTTCGAGCGAAGCTCGTCGCGCACGAACGGCTTGGTGAGGTAGTCGAAGGCGCCGCGGCGGACCGCCTCGACGGCGGTCTGAATCGTGCCGTGCGCCGTCATGATCAGCACGGGGAGGCGCGGCTGGCGCTCGTGGAGCCCTTCCATGAGGCGCATCCCGTCCGTCGGCTCCATGCGGAGGTCGAGCAGGGCGAGGTCGAAGCGGGACGCGTCGGTCGCTTCCAGAGCTTTACGCGGATCGCTGGTGGCGACGACGTCGAACCCCATCGCGGTGAGGCGCATTTCCAGCACCTCGAGGATCGCCGCATCGTCGTCGACGACGAGGACCTTCTGCTTCACCGCTGAATTATTTCCTCTTCTCCAGCTGCAGGTCGATCTGCTTGAGCCGCTCGAGGTCGGCGCGAAGCTTGTCGGCCTCCTGGCGCACCTTCGCCAGGTCGCCCTCGCGCTTCGCGAGATCCTCACGCGCTCGCGCGAGCTCCTGATTGAGCCGCGTGATCTCGTCGCGGGTCGTCATGATCGACGCGACCGCGTCGCGGCGTGCCCGCACCGCCTGAGAGTCGTCGGAGTGCTGCGCGAGGAAGGCGTCGTACGCGGCGACCGCGGACCGGTAGTCGCCCTCGGCGGTCAGCCGATCGGCCTTCGCGAGCATCGTCGAGGGGCCGCCGAAGGGATTCGTGAAGAGCGTCGAGCCGCAGCCGCCGAGAAGCACACCGAGCGCGATGACCGCCAGACCACGCGTCATGAGCGCGGGAGGAGCACGGTGAACCGGCTCCCCTTGCCTTCCTGCGACTCGACGGTGACGCGGCCGCCGTGAGCCTGCGCGACACCGCGGACGATGGCCAGACCGAGACCCGTTCCGCCGCGATCGCCGTGCGCCTGCCGGTACGGCTCGAACACGTGGGGCAGCTCGGCCGGCGGAATCCCGATCCCCGTGTCCTCGACCTGGATCTCGAGCTCCGATCCGGTCGACACCAGCCGCGCGACGACGCGACCGCCGCGCTTCGTGAAGCGGATCGCATTGCCGACGAGATTGACGACCACCTGCAGGAGCCGCATGTCGTCGCCCATGAGCACGAAATCCTCGCCCACCCGCTCACGCTCGAGCGCGACACCGGCCTGGTCGGCGCTCGGCCTGAGCTCTTCCACGGCACGAGTGACCACCTTTTCGAGGTCGAGGCGCACCCGCTGGATCGGAAGCACGCCCGCCCGCAGCCGTGAGACTTCGAGGATCTGGTTGACGAGCCCCAGGAGCCGGTCGGAGCCCGCCCCGATGATCTCGACGAGTCGCCGCTGCTTGTCGCTGAGCGGGCCCGAGATCCGATCGCGCAAGAGGTGCGCGCCTTCTCGGATCGACGTGAGCGGCGAGCGCAGCTCGTGGGACACCGTCGCGAAGAACTCCTCCTTGGTCTCCTCCATCCGGCGGAGCTCTCGCGCCATCACGCTGAACGAGCGCGCGAGTTGCCCGACCTCGTCACGCCCCTCGACCGCGATGGGCTCCTCGAACGAGCCGGATGCCACCGCCGAGGTGGCGGCCGAGAGCTTCTGAAGTGACTGGGTCAGGCGGTGGGCGATGAGCCCGCTTCCGAGCAGCGCCAGCCCGACAGCGGCGCCGAGCGCCACGAGCACGCCCGACCACGTGCGCGCCTCCAGACGCGCGACCTCGGCCTGCGCCTGCAGGACGTCCGCGTGCATCGACTCGGTCAGCGCCTCCAGGTTCGCCTCGACGCGTTCGGCCAGCGACCGCGAGGCGCCTTCCGACAGGGCCGCCGCGCGCGCGCGCTGGCCGCGCCCGAGGAGTGCCTGGATCTGCCCGACCGTGCCGTAGTAGCGCTCGAACGATTCAGTGGCGTCGTCCAGGAGGCGCGCCTCCTGCGCGCTCGTCGCGTACTCCCGCAACCGGATGAGGCTCGCGCGCAGGCGCTCGGCGCGCTCGTTCCAGGCCCCGATGAAGCGCGTGTCGTTGAGGACCAGGAACCGGGCTTCGAGACGAACCAAGGCGGGCATCGCGTCGCGAGTCGACGCCGCCAGGCGCAACGCGGGGACGGTGCGGGTCGTGATCTCACGATTGACGGAGGCGAGACGGCCGATGGCGCGGAGGCTCAAGACGCCTACCACGCCGAGCACCACGACGACCACTGCCGAGGTCAGAAATATCTTCGAGGCGAGCCGCATTCCGCTTCTCACCCTGTGTGAGATCGAGTCTCTGCCGGCGGAGCCGCCGGAGCGAGTTGAGTCGCCGCGAGCTTGGCGACGAGCCGCCGCTGATCGTCAAAGACTTCGACGTCGACAACGAGGGTCGTACGACCACGATGGACGATCTGGGCCTCGGCTGTCAAGGTCCCGTGATCGGCATTTCGGATAAGATTTACAGATAGTTGGAGGGTCAGGGGGAACAGCTCGGGGCGAAGCTCGCCTGAAGGGTTCGTCTCCCACATGGCCGCGCACGTGGCGGTCTCGTCGGCGAAGGCCACGATGGCGCCGGCGTGGAACCGGCCGGTGAGCTGCGCGAGGGTGGGCTTGAAGTCGAGCTGGGCCACCGCGCGGCCCGGGCTCACCGACACGAAGCGCGTGCCGTGGCTCTCGATCATCGTGCCCCGTGACCATCCGGCGAGCTTCTTCAAGAATTCCTCGGGCGTCACAACGGGCGATGTCATTCGGCTCGCGTCGATTCATGATCGCGCCTCGGCCGGCGGGGCCCCCGCCCCGCGACGGCCTGCAGCGCGCACTGCGCGCCGGGCGCCCGACGAGTCGTTGGCCGCCCGGCCGAGCGCTTCAGCGCGCCGCCTCCGCTGGTCGCGCTCGGTGACACCAGACCGTCAGGATCGAGATCGCCGCCGGAGTCACGCCGGGAATGCGCGAAGCCTGGCCCAGCGAGCGCGGACGGATCTCGGCGAGCCGCTCGCGGATCTCCGTCGACAGGCCCGGCACGGCGCGGTAGTCGAGACCGTCGGGGATCAGCCGCTGCTCGAGGCGCTTGAAGCGCGCGACGTCGCCCAGCATGCGGCGGATGTAACCCTCGTACTTCGCCGAGACCTCGACCTGGCGCGCCACCGCGACGTCGGTGACGGCGTCCGGATCCAGTCGCCGGACGTCGGCGTAGGTCACCTCTGGCCGGCGGAGCAGCTGGAGCAGCGGCGTGCCCCCCACGCGCGTGCCCTCGAGACGCCGAATCTCCGCCGCCGTCTGGGCGCGGCGACGCTCGACGGCCTCGTGCCGCTCGCGCGCGACCAGGCCGAGGCGAAAGCCGGCCTGCGTGAGACGAAGGTCCGCGTTGTCTTCGCGGAGCAACAGGCGGTACTCGGCCCGCGAGGTGAACATCCGGTAGGGTTCGAGGGTGCCCTTCGTCACGAGATCGTCGACGAGCACGGCCATGTAGCATTCGGCGCGATCCGGGAGGAACGGCTCGCGCCCGAGCACACCGCAGGCCGCGTTCGCGCCCGCCCAGAGCCCGAGCGCGGCGGCCTCCTCGTAGCCGGTCGTGCCGTTGATCTGCCCCGCGAGGTAGAGGCCGGGCGCCGCGCGACACTCGAGCGTCGGCGCCAATTGCGTCGGATGCACGAAGTCGTATTCGATCGCGTAACCCGGCCGCATGATCTCTGCGCGTTCGAGGCCCGGGATCGAGTGGACCAGCGCTTCCTGCGCGTCGGGCGGCAGACTCGTCGAGATCCCGTTCGCGTACACCTCTTCGGTGTCGAGACCATCGGGCTCCAGGATCACCTGATGGCGGTCGCGATCGGCGAACCGCTTGACCTTATCCTCGATCGAGGGACAGTAGCGGACCCCGGTCGCGTCGATGATCCCGGAGTAGAGCGGCGAGCGATCGAGGTTCGCGCGCACGATCTCGTGCGTGCGCGGCGTCGTGTACGTGACGTGGCACGTTATCTGTCGGAGCTCGAGCCGCTCGGTGGCCCAGTGAAACGCCCACGGCTCGGCGTCGCCGGACTGCGCCTCGAGCCGCGTGTAGTCGATCGTCGAGGCCCGCAGGCGGGGCGAGGTGCCGGTCTTCAGCCGCCCGAGGGTGAGCCCGAGTTCGGAGAGCGCCTTCGAGAGGTCGACCGAGGCGAACTCGCCGGCGCGGCCCGCGCTGTGCCGGGCGAGCCCGACGTGGATCAGGCCGCGGAGAAACGTTCCGGTCGTGACGATCACGGCGCGAGCGCCGTAGCGCACGCCGACCTGGTCCTCGATGCCGGTGACCCGCCCTCCGTCGAGGACGAAGCGCGCCGCCTGCCCCTGGCGGACCTCGAGATTGGGCTCGCGCTCGACGGTCCGCTTCATGGCGCCCCGATAGCGGGCGCGATCGCACTGGGCGCGCGAGGCCCGCACCGCGGGCCCGCGCGAGGCGTTGAGCGTCTTGAACTGGATCGCGGAGCGGTCGGTGTTGCGCCCCATCTCACCACCGAGCGCGTCGATCTCGCGGACGAGATGTCCCTTCGCGGTGCCGCCGACGGCGGGGTTGCAGGACATCTGGCCGATCGCGTCGAGATTCATGGTGAGGAGCAACGTTCGGCATCCCATGCGCGCGGAGGCCAGCGCTGCCTCGCAGCCCGCATGACCAGCGCCGATCACGACGACGTCAAAGAATTGCATTCCGCTTAGTGATACCATAACGGCCGTCGCGTTCTACGAAACCCCTTTTTCGGAGGAAGGTCGTGGAGTTCGGTTTCTCGCTTCCCGGTCGCGGGCCGCTGGCCGGTCTCGACGTCGTCCTCAAGCTCGCCGAAAAGGCCGACGCGCTCCGGTTCGACTCGCTGTTCGTGACCGATCACGTCGTGATGCCGGTCTCGTCCGCCAAGTCGGTGTACCCCTACACCACGAGCGGGCAGTTTCCCGGCGGGCTCGCGCAGGACTATCTCGAGCCGCTCGCGTTGCTGAGCCACCTCGCGCACGCGACGCGCCGGACCCGTCTGGGCATCAGCGTCCTCGTCGTCCCGTACCGCAATCCGCTCCTCGCCGCGAAGATGCTGGCGACGACCGACGTGCTTTCGAAAGGTCGCGTGATCCTCGGGGCCGGCGTCGGCTGGCTGCGCGAGGAGTTCGAGGCGCTCGGGGCGCCCCCGTTCGAGGAGCGCGGGCCCGTGACCGAGGATTACATCCGGCTGATGCGCGCGGCGTGGACGACCGATCCCGTGAGCTTCGAGGGCAAGTACTACTCGGTCCGCGACGTTCATGTGCTCCCCAAGCCGGTGCAGCAAGGCGGTATTCCCGTGTGGATCGGCGGCCACACCAGCGCGGCGCTCCGGCGCGTCGGCACCATTGGCGATGGCTGGCATCCGATCGGAATGCGCCCGCCGGCACTTCTCGGCCCCGACGAATACGCGGCCAAGGTCAAGGAGATCCACGGCTGGGCGCGGCGAGCCGGACGCGACCCGAAGTCGATCGCGCTCACCATCCGCGTGCCGATGGAAGTGCGCGGCAAGAACGCCAAGGCCGCCGCCGGCGACCGGCCGCCGTTCCAGGGGACCGCGGACGAGGTCGCCGCCGACATCCGCCGCTACCAAGCGCTCGGCGTCTCCCATTTCGTCTTCGATCACACGGTGCAGGAGCTGCGGGCGGTCATCGCGAACATGGAACGCTTCGCGAGCGACGTCCGGCCGAAAGTCACGCGGGCCGCCGGCGGCCGCTCGAAGACATCGACGTCGAAGAAGAAGGCCGGCCGGCGACGCGCATGATCTCGCATCACGAAGCGTGCGCGCTCATCGAGACACCAGCGGCCGGGCTGGACGATCTGCTCGTCCGCGCGGGTGAGATGCGCGACCGCGGCCGGGGCCGCACCGTCACGTTCTCGGCGAAGGTCTTCGTGCCGCTGACGACGCTCTGCCGCGACTACTGCGGCTATTGCACTTTCCGCCGCGATCCGGGCGAGCCGGGCGCCCACACGATGGAGCCCGACGAGGTCGTCGCGCTCGCGCAGGCCGGCGGGCGGCTGGGCGCGAAGGAAGCGCTGTTTTCGCTGGGCGACAAGCCCGAGGCGCTCTTCCCGAGCCATCGCGAGTTCCTGCGGCGGCACGGCCACCGCACCACCTTGTCATACCTGCGCGCGGTGTGCGCGGCCGTCTTGGCGGACTCGCCCCTCTTGCCCCACGCCAACCCGGGCGTGATGGGCGAGCGGGACCTGGCGGCGCTGCGCGAGGTGAACGTGAGCATGGGGATCATGCTCGAGACGGTGTCGGAGCGGCTCCTCGGCCGCGGCCTGGCGCACGATCGGGCGCCCGACAAGGTGCCGGCGCGGCGCCTGCGCACGATCGCGCTCGCCGGCAAGCTCGGCATCCCGTTCACGACCGGCCTGCTCATCGGCATCGGCGAGACACGACGCGAGCGCGTCGACACGCTCGTCGCGATCCGCGACCTCCACGAACAGCACGGCCACATCCAGGAGGTCATCGTCCAGAACTTCCGCGCCAAGCCGAGGATCCCGATGCGAGAGGCGCCCGAGCCCTCGCTCGAGGATCTCTTGTGGACGCTCGCGGTGGCGCGGCTCGTCCTCGGCCCGGACGTGAACATCCAGGCGCCGCCGAACCTCTCGCCGCACGTATATCCGCGGCTCCTCACGGCGGGTCTCAACGATTGGGGTGGAATCTCGCCGCTCACCCTCGACCACATCAACCCAGAGAAACCGTGGCCGCTGATCCCCGAGCTCCGGCGCGCAACCGAGAGCCAGGGCTTCGTCCTGCGCGAGCGTCTCGCGATCTATCCCGAGTTCGCGACGCGCGCGGAGTTCCTGGACGAGCGCCTGCGCGCGCGCGTCCAGGCGCTGGTCGACGAGCGCGGTCTCGTCAAGGAATCCCATGAACGCTGGCGCCGCTGGTAGCCTCCTCGGTTCGCTCGACTGGGTCTCGCGCGATCTCCGCCCGATCCTTGTCCGCGCCCTCGACGGCCACGAGGTGTCGGTCGAGGACGGCATCGCGCTCACGCGCGCCGAGGGCCGCGATCTCCACGCGCTGACCCTGGTCGCCGACGAGCTGCGCCAGCGGCAGGCGGGCGACGTCGTGACGTACGTCGTCAACCGCAACGTCAACTTCACGAACGTCTGCATCAAGCACTGCACCTTCTGCGCCTTCAGTCGCGACCACCGGGAAGAGGAGGGCTACTTCCTTCCCGTCGCCGAGGTCGTGCGGCGCGCCCAGGAGGCGCGGGATCTCGGCGCCACCGAGGTGTGCATCCAGGCCGGCTTGCCGCCGAAGCTCGACGGACGCTACTACATCGATCTCACGCGCGCGATCACGACGGCGCTGCCGGAACTGCACATCCACGCGTTCTCGCCGGAGGAGGTGCTCTACGGCTCGGTGCGCTCGGGGCTGCCGATCCGGGAGTACCTGGGGGAGCTGAAGACCGCGGGCCTGGGAACCTTGCCGGGAACGTCGGCGGAGATCCTCGACCAGGCGATCCGCGACGTCATCGCGCGCGGCCGGATCACGGTCGAGCAGTGGGTCGACGTGATCACGACCGCGCACGCGCTCGGCATCCGCACGACCTCCACGATCATGTACGGACACGTGGAGACGCCGGCTCACTGGATCCGCCACATGGCGCTCCTGCGCTCGATCCAGAAGGACACCGGTGGCTTCACCGAGTTCGTGCCGCTCTCGTTGATCCACTCCGAGGCGCCGATGTATTCGAAGGGCCTCGTGCCCGGCGTTCGGCCCGGCGCCACCGGCGCCGAGGTCGTCAAGATGCACGCGCTCGCGCGCCTGATGCTCGGCGCGACGTTCCGCAACATCCAGTCGTCCTGGGTGAAGGAGGGACCGAAGCTGGCCCAGTTGCTGCTGGGCGCGGGCGCCAACGACCTCGGCGGCACCTTGATCAACGAGTCGATCTCCACGTCGGCCGGCGCGCAGTACGGCCAGCTCGTCGGGCCGGCCGAGCTCCATCGCCTCATCCGCGACGCCGGCCGGGTGCCCGCGCAGCGCGACACGCTGTACGGACTCGTTCGAACCTATAGAGACGGTGAAAATCCCGATTCACCCCTGGACAAGGTCGACGACGCGGAGGCGCGCTTCGGCTCGTACCGCCGACTGATCGCCTCGGGAGAGTTTCGCTTCACGCGCGGCTAGCCGCGCCGGGTAGGCCTGTGGTAATAATGCAGTTCGCGCTCAACCACCACCCTCGATCGACAGGAGGTCACCTGTGGCGAAGACGATGACGAAGTCTGCAACGGTCGCGTACCTTGCGGAGAAGACCAGCCTCACCCGGAAGCAGATCGAGGGTATCCTCGACGAGACGCTCAACCTCGCCTCGAAGGAAGCGAAGAAGAGCGGCGTGTTCCTCCTGCCGGGCTTCGGGAAGCTGGTGCTCGCGAACCGCAAGGCGCGGATCGGACGCAATCCGCAAACCGGCGAGCCGCTCAA
>Ga0137407_10001867_pt1 | contig 13784 bp, 14 predicted proteins | sample CZOMad2_2_16fung_FD_108410 | JGI IMG/M metagenome (GOLD analysis project Ga0137407, IMG submission 108410) | Vadose zone soil fungal communities from Angelo Coast Range Reserve, California, USA - CZOMad2_2_16fungal (Illumina Assembly) | ecosystem: Environmental > Terrestrial > Soil > Vadose...
ACCTCCTCGCGCGGCTTCCTCGCGACGCGCGCGATCTCGGCCAGCTCGATCATCGTGAAGGCCTTCACCGTCACCGCGGGGCGCGTGTCCTTCACCGCGCGCACGATGCCGAGGTAGTACTCGTAGGGGAGGCGCGGGTTGATCCCGGCGACCATGTGGATCTCGGTGACGGGCTCCTCCAACTGCTCGAGGACGCGCTTCCTGACGTCCTCGGGCCACAGGACGTAGCCGGCCGGATCCTTCGCGCGAACGTAGAAGGCGCAGAAGGAGCAGTCCTTGTTGCAGATGTTGGTGTAGTTGATGTGCTGGTTGCGGACGAAGTAGCAGAGGTTCCCGCTCTTGCGCTCCCGGACGAGATTCGCCATGTACCCCAGCGCGTTCACGTCCTGGCACTCGGCCAGCTTCAGCCCGTCGTCGCCCGTGAGGCGCGTCCCGTCGAGGACCTTCCTGTAGATGGACGAGAGCCCCGCCCGGTCGAGGGCGGCCTCGAAGACGGAAGGGACAGAGTGCGGCGTGGGGGCCATCGCGGGCACCTCGGGACGGGTTCGTATCGGATCGCGTCGAGTCGGAGCGGAAGCCTAACCCACGGTCGGTGAGGCGTCCAGCCTGCCCGTCACGTGGCGATCGAGTCGCCCAAATAGGCGCGCCCTCCCATCTCCCACCGGATCGCGTCGGGCGCCCGCCCCGAGCAGCGGATCTTCCCCTCGTGGAGGAGCCCCAGGTGGTGCCCGACGCACAGAGTCGTCAGGTTCCCCGGGTCATTCAGCGCCCCCCCTTCCGACCGGAACACGATGTGATGCTCCTGGAGCCGCCCCGACCCCATCGACCGGCACGCGGGCGCCGTGCAGCGCCAGCCGTCGCGCTCGATCGTCGGGTTCTCCCGCCGTTGGCGCCGCGTCTCGGCGTTGTCCCATGTCTTCCAGAAGTCGTGGAGGCACAGTGTGAGGACCTCCCACTCCCCAACCGTCGACCCGAGCCGATCCCTCCACCACGCGACGGTCTCCCTCCACATCGTCATGACCCCCGGTTCCACCCGCATGCGGATCCTTGCCCTGGGTTCCGGGAACGGGATCTTTTCACCGTCCGCCTCGAGTGCGCGAACCAGCCTGACGGCCTCGCTCGACGCAGACGCATGCAGCCGGGGAGGAGCCCCCCCCCCTCCGCCCGCGCAATCCACGCCGCCTCGGTCCTCCTCGCCGCGACCGCCCCGATGAGCAGGGCCTGTTTCATCGTGAGCCGTCCCGCGAGGAACGCCGTTCGCACGCCGGGCAGCTCGTCGAGCGTCCGCCCGAGGGCCAGCAAGTAGTAGAGCCGCCTCGGCGACAAGCCGCACCGCTCGCGGGCGTGGGCTTCGAGCGAGGCGAACCCCTCGCGTCGATAACCCCGCTCTCGTCCAACCTGGCGCAAGTGCGCCGCCAGCGCCGCCTCGCGCCGCTGCCGCTCGCACACGAGCCGGCGTAGCTCGCAGTCGAGAGCTCGGGCGTCGTTCGGCAACGCCGATTCGATCGACCGCTCTCGTGACGCAGACGCGTGCAGGTCCCGGACGGCATCGAGGGCTCCCTCGATCGACGCCGCGTCTCCCGTCCACTCCACGCCCGCCCCCGAACCAAATTCCGCCAGCACCATCTCGAGGCACTCGCCGGCGGTCGCCTCGAAATTGAGGAGCTTCCGGGCTATCGAGACGGTGTCGCGCCAGACCGCCGCCACCCAGGCCGGCGCGTCGATCTCCAGGCGGGGCGACCCCGCTTCGCCCGGCGCGGAAGCCGTCGTCGAGTCGGACTCTTCTCCCGCGGCGATCGCGACGGCGCCGGCGAGCTGGCGCACGGCGGACCGTCGAGCGAGTGCGATCCAGAACGTCTCCGTTTCGCGCGTCGCGACCCGCGCGAGGATCCGGACGTGACCGGAGGTGATCTCGCCGCTCTCAAACGCCGCCGCCATCGCGGGGAGTGTCGCGAGAGCGTCCTCGACGCGCATCCACTCCTGCGCGGTGCGGTGGCTGACCCCAAGTCGCTCGGCGACGTAGTCGGCGAGGCGCACGAACCCGAGGGAGCGGTAGTGCCGGCCCGTGTGCAGCCGAATGAGCGCCGCCCCGAGGCGCCGCTCGAGCGATCCGGCGCCCGGAGGTGAACGCCAGGTTGATTCACCATCTGGCTGCTGGATTCCGGCGCGAATCGGATGAGCGGCCCGCGACGGCGCGGTCATGAGGTGCATTTTCCCACGCGATGCTCCCGCGCGGGCTCGGCAGGCAGGCGATCATTATACGAAAGTCGGCGGGCTCGTCAAGGGGAAAGTGAAGTCGCCGTGGGCAGCGTGTCGAGGAGCATCGTGCGGTCGTCGTCCGACATCGCGGCGGGATCGAGGGTGCGCACCCGGTGAAGCTCTTCTCGAAATGTCGCCAGGACGATTGCGCTCCTCGACGAGGATGCGGATTCCGTCAAGCGACAGCCAGGCAGCTTCGGGAGCACGCGCGAAGGCGACGCCTCCCTTGATCGTCCACAGTCCCCATCCGTCGACGTCCCGGCGCTCGCGCAGACGCAGCGTCGCGTCCTGGTGCCAGGCGACGAGCCAGTTCGCCCTGGGTGACTTGTCGAAGAGGGTCGCGGAGAAGGGGTGGGCCGTGGCGCCGAGTGCGTCGCGCGCGATGGCGAGGAACCGAGAGTTTGTATCGAGGCGGCAAGCTGTGGGGACGGTTCACAACGTGGCGGATCCCCGCACGAGGTTCAGGAGATGGGCGCGCCGGCATCTCCGCGGACAGGTGGGCGCACCCGCCGGGAGCAAAGACATCAGCGCGGAGCAGGGGGCCGCGCTCTTCGACATCATGTGCGCAATCGGTGTCGCCGCTACGCAAGGCGGCTACAAGTGCAGAAACGGGCCGGTGTCGACGGTGCGTCCGAGCCCAGTGACGGCAGCATGTGCAGAACTATGCTTCATCGGCCGAGTTTCGTTAGCTTGACGGTCGCAGTCGTCGGAGCTCCCAGGCCAAACGTGGTTGGATTCTTGACAACAAGCTGACCAGTCGAAGTGAACTCGCAGACTGTGGAGAGGGTCTTAGTCTCCCTCGTGCCGGGGCAATTCGGTCCAACCCACTCGACAGACGCCCCGTCGCTGCTGGCGGTCAATTCGAGCTTGTACATCCCAGGCTCGAGTTTGTACGAGATGGATTCGCCATCTTTCAGCGACTCCATCTTGTCCACGACTACCTGATCTCGGGACGTCGCGGACCCGGCGTTCCTGGTGCAGGCCAGGAATGAAAGCGCGAAAACAGTCAACACGAATGTTCGGCAGAGTCGGCCGCGATCGTTTCGCCACACTTGAGGCCTACCTCCCTTCAGCGCAGGTCTGCAGATTGGCATCAAGAATTTTGCTCCCAGCCTGAGCGAAGTTCCGTACCAATCGTTCGGCAGCCTATAAAAATTACAGTTCACCCAGTGGTTCGTAAAAACCACTCGTCAAGTCGAACTAATGCAACTCGAAGGACTGGCTGTATAACCTGTCGTGATTGTGGAAAGTCGTGCACGGGGAAAAACGCAAGTGAGCGCAGTGTGTCACGAGCCAACTCGGACCTGCTTATCGACTCAACGAACTCGACGAGATCATTCACCACATCGATGGCGAACGAGGACGCGAACGTTATCATGGCTTCAGCACGAAGGTGAAGCGGGTACGATCCGGCCTCGCGATTCAGCATCGCATCGAATGCTTCGGCGTCGGCGCCGAATCCTGTGTACTGTGCCTCGTGCCTCATCTCAGCGATCTCTGAGAGGAAATCATCCATTCTTTCCTCGATCGTCCAGGGGATGGCTAGCTGGCCATCGTCATCGCCTTGCATCTGAGTCGCAAGCCGATCGAGCGTCGGCGTGACTTTCCAGCGGCCCCGCCACAAGTACGAGAACAAGACGTCGAATGCCGAAGGTCTGGTGACGTTGTTGGTACGCCAGACGTGGCGAAGTTCCCTCCATCGTGACGAATGACTCAAGGGGATCTTCGTGAACATCCATCGGTCGTTGTCTTCCAGTCGGCCAGCGATCGCAAGAAGTGCGTTGCGCTTGGATGTTTTGAAATCGCCAGTGACACGTGCTCGGTCGATGACTACGCAGCCATTGAGAGCCAGGTAGGCATGAAGACTCTGGAATGCCGATGCGTAGCCCAGGAGGACGGCTGGTGCATTCAGTCGAGAGAGGGAAACGAGACTGGCTGCCGCAAGGAAGTTCGCGCAATTGTGGCTCCACCGAATCGCATGCGCCACAGCGTAGAGACCAAAGCAGTCTGGGGCATCACTCTGAAATCCGCCTTCCACCGTGCAGAACGCTGGGACAAACTGAATATCATTCTGACAGAGGCCGACGTATCGACGACCGGTTTCCAGATTGTTGAGCCCGCGTTCGAATGATTGTCGAACCTGTTCAAGCATCTTTCGCTGCGTTTTTGGACACAGAGTCGCTTCGAGTCCATGAGTTCAAGAACAGATCGTCGGCGGCATGATCCTATACCCCCGCCTTCCCGCAGATCTCCCGCGCCCGTCTCAGGATCTCCTCCGGGTGCTTCAGCACGCCGGGCCACTCCCCGGGGAACCCCTCCTCCTTCGTCTTCCGCGTCGCGTCGATCCCCATCTTGCCGCCGTAGGCGGGGGTCGCGACGGCGAAGTCGAGGACGTCCATCGGCCCCTCGGTCATGAAGACGTCGCGCTTCGGATCGACGTGCGTCCCCGCGCGCCACATCACCTCGCCGGGGCTCTGCACGTCGCAGTCGTCGTCCACCACGACGATCACCTTGCTGAACATCATCTGGCCGAGCCCCCAGAGCGCGTGGGCGACCTTGCGCGCGTGGCCCGGGTAGCGCTTGCGGATCGAGACGAGGACGAGGTTGTGGAAGATCCCCTCGACGGGGAGGTTCATGTCCACGACCTCGGGGAGGACCTTCCGGATCATCGGAAGGAAGAGGCGCACCGTCGCCCTCCCGATCGGGCCGTCTTCCTGGGGAGGAGGCCCGACGATGATCGTGTGGTAGATCGGATCGCGCCGGCGCGTCACGGCGGTCAGGTGGAAGACCGGGTACGGATCCGGGAGCGAGTAGTAGCCCGTGTGATCGCCGAAAGGCCCCTCCATCCGCCTCTCGTGTGGCTCGCAGTAACCCTCGAGCACGATCTGCGAGCTCGCGGGGATCTCGAGGTCGACGGTCGCGGCGCGGCAGACCTCCGCGCTCTCCTTCCTCACGAACCCCGCCAGCATCAGCTCGTCGAGCTCCGGGGGGAGGGGAGCCGACGCGGCGTAGATGACCGACGGCTCAGGGCCGAGGCAGATGGCGACCTCGAGGCGCTTCCCCATCGATTCGGCGACGCGGTAGTGCTCGGCGGCCCCCTTGTGGCGCTGCCAGTGCATGCCGATCGTCCTGTCATCGAAGATCTGGAGGCGGTAGAGGCCGAGGTTCCGGGTCCCGCGCTCGGGGTGCTTCGTCACGACGATGGGGAAGGTGATGTACGGCCCGCCGTCCCCCGGCCAGCACTTGAGGATCGGGATGCCGGCGAGGGTCGGATTCTTCGTCTCGACGATCTCCTGGCAGGGGGCTTTCGAGATCAGCTTCGCTTTCAGCGCCGTCAGGCGCGCGAGGCGGGGGAGGGCCTGGAGTTTCCCCATCATCCCCTCGGGGATCTCCGGCTCGAGGTACGAGGCGATGTCCTGCGCGAGGGCATCGATCGACGGCGTCTCGAGGGCGAGGGCCATCCGCCGGTCGCTCCCGAAGAGATTGATGGCGAGCGGCATCGACGCCCCGCGCACGTTCGTGAAGAGAAGCGCGGGGCCGTTCTGCTTGATGACGCGATCGGTGATCGCCGCGATCTCGAGATCGGGGCTCACCTCGTCGCGAATCTCGCGCAGCTCGCCTTCGCGCCCGAGGCGATCGAGGAACGACTGGAGATCCCTGTAGGCCATGCGGGCGAGGATACACGGGCGGCGGGGGGCAGGCCAGAGCCGGCCGGAGCGCCCGGGCGGCAGCCGCTAGAATGGCGCGCATGGCCGCCGCCCCGCCGTCCGATCGAGTCGACGTCGCCGTCATCGGCGCGGGGGCTGCGGGTCTCATGGCGGCGATCCACGCGGGGCGGGCCGGCGCGGGGCGCGTCGTGCTTCTCGAGAGCGCGAAGAGGCCCGGCGCGAAGATCCTCGTCGCGGGGGGCGGCCGGTGCAACGTCACGCACCACGAGGTGACGGAGCGCGACTTCGCGGGATCGACTCCCGCCGCCATCCGCAAGGTCCTCCGCCGCTTCGACGTTCCGGCCACGCTCGAGTTCTTCCGCGGGATCGGCGTCGAGCTGAAGCGCGAGGAGACGGGGAAGCTCTTCCCTACCACCGACGACGCGGCGACGGTCCTCGAGGCCCTTCTCCGCGCGGCGCGCGAGGCCGGGGCCGGGCTCCGCGCGGGGTGCCGCGTCGAGGAGGTGAGGCGCGACGGCGGCGCGTTCCGCGTCACCGGGGCATGGGGCGTCCTCGAGGCCGGCCGCGTCGTGATCTCCACCGGAGGGAGGAGCCTCCCGAAGTCGGGATCGGACGGGCATGGCTTCGAGATCGCGAGATCCCTCGGCCATTCGATCACCCGTCTCGTGACCCCCGCGCTCGTCCCGCTGACGCTCCCGGGCGGACACTTCGTCACGCAGCTTTCGGGGCTTTCAGCGGAGGCGACCCTCACCCTGAGGAGCGGATCCGGCAAGGAGATCGTCTCCGTCACCGGCTCGACGCTCTGCACTCATTTCGGCCTCTCCGGTCCCGCGGTCCTCGACATCAGCCGGCACTACCTCCACGCGCTCGCCGCCGACCCCGGCGTGGCGATCACCGTGAGCTGGCTCCCGGGGGAGACCGCGAAGTCGGTCGACGCCGGGCTCCTCGCGCTCGGCGCCGCGAGCGCGGGGAGGCATCTCGCCTCGCGCCTTCCCGAGCGCCTCGCGCGCGCACTCTGCGACGCGGCCGGCGTCGATCCGTCGGCGCCCGGGCGCGCCATGACGCGCGAGAGGCGCCGCGCGCTCGCCATCGCGGTGACGGCGACGCCTCTCCCCGTCACCGGCGATCGCGGATACACCCACGCCGAGGCAACGGCCGGCGGCGTCCCCCTCGCCGAGATCCGCCTCGACACGATGGAGTCGCGCGTCTGCCCGGGGCTGCACCTGTGCGGTGAGATCTGCGACGTGGACGGCCGCATCGGCGGCTTCAACTTCCAGTGGGCCTGGTCGAGCGGGTATGTCGCGGGGATCTCCGTTGCGCCCGTCCCCGCTTCTGGGCACGATGAGGCCGATGTCCGGCGTCGGCGCGATCTTCCGCTTCCATCTCGGCGTCGGAGTCCGCCTCGCCTCGCACGCGGCCGCGCCGCTCGTGGGAGTGGCCGTGGCGTGGGTGGGCCTCCAGGAGTTCCCGGGGGCGGTCCTCGCCGCGATCGCGCAGGGGCTCGTGGCGCCCGGCGTGGATCCGGCGACGCGCTGGATCTTCGCGGCGTTCCTCCTCGCGCTCGCGACGTGGGCCGCCCCCCGCGTGACGACGGGGCTCGCCGGCTGGATCCGCCACCTTCCCGCGAGCGGGACGAGCCATCGACGCGCGGCGCTCCTGGCCCTCGTCGCCTCGCAGCTCCCGGCGCTCGTCGCCTGCGCCCTCCTCGCCGCGGGCCTCGTCGCGTTCGGCCAGGCCGTCTCGATCGCCCGGCTCGCCGCCATCCCGCTGGTCGCCCTCGGCGCCGCGACGGTGGCGCTGCCGGTGCGGCGGCGCGCGCTGACGTCGGCGCTCGGCGCGGCGTCGATCTTCCTCGCTCTCTCACCCGGCTGGCTCACGCTCGGCGCGGCCGCCGCCCTCCTTCTCGCGGCCGATCGTCTCTCGGGGCCGCTCGCGGCGCCGTCCCGGATGCGCCGCCGTCGCGGGTCCGCGCGCAGGCCGATCCTCGCCGTGATCTCCTGGCGCGCCGTGGGGCTCCGCGCCGTTCCGGCGCTCGCGCCCGCGCTCCTCGTCCTGGGCTTCGCCGCCCTCTTCCTCGCGAACAACCCCGTCACGCCGGCGGTCGCGTCAGGGGCGGTCAGGTTCGGCGGCCTCCTCGCGGTGGCGATCCTCATGTCGGGGATCGCCGCCGAGCTGAGCGTGCGGCGCCCGGTGTGGCCCTGGGCTCGGTCGCTTCCCTGGAGCTCGAGCCGCCGCGTCGCCGCCGACGCCCTCTTTCTCGCCCTCCCCGCGCTCCCGCTCGTCGCCGTGGCCGCGGCGCTCGATCCGAGGGCGGCGATCGCCGTTCTCCTGGCGACGCCCCTCCTCGCGCTGCGCGCCGCGAGCGCGCTCCGGCGGGCGCAAAGACTCAGGATCGGGGCGTTGGGGGTCGTCCTCATCGAGGGGTTCGTCGTCGCGGGGCTGGCGGGGCTCGTCCCGTGGGGGGGGCTCCTCTTCGCCGCGGCGGCACCGCTCGCGCTCCGCGCCGCCGCGAGGGCCGAGCGAGAGCTGCCGGTGAGCCGCTGGATCGCGATTCACCACGCGGCGGCCGGCGATTCTCTCTCGTGGAGCGCGAAGTGATCCGCCTCCGGGGCGCGCGCTTCGCCTACGGCGCGGGGGATCCAATCCTCGACGGCGTCGATCTCGACCTCGGCGAGGGGCTCACGCTCCTCCTCGGGCCGAACGGTTGCGGGAAGAGCACGCTCCTGAGGGTCGCGGCGGGGGTCGAGATGCCCGGGGCGGGGCGCGTGGAGCTCGGCGGACACGATCTCTGGGGCGACGAGGTCGCCGCCCGGCGCGATCTGGCCTACGTGCCGGAGCAGCCCGATCTCACGCCGTACGCCACGCTCCTCGAGATCCTCACCCTCGTCTGCCGCCTCCGGGGCGCGCCTCTCGACAGGGCCGCGGCGGCTCTCGAGACCGTGGGGCTTCCGCGCCTCGGGAGCCGCTCGGTGCGGGAGCTGTCGATGGGCCAGCGCCGCCGGGCCGTCCTCGCCGCGGCGATGATCGGCGTGCCGAAGATCGTCCTCCTCGACGAACCCCTCGAGACGCTCGATCGCGCGATGCGCGACGAGGTCCTCGCGTGGGTCCGCTCCCTCCTCGCCGCCTCCGCGACGGTCGTCGTGGTGACCCACGACATCGAGCCCTTCGCCGCGTCCGCCGTGCGGGCCGTCACCGTGCGCGCGGGCCGCGCGGTCGTGCACGATCCCCTTCCGGCGGATCCCGCCGCGCGCATGGCGCTCCTCGAGGCGATGGCGCGGGGGACGAGCGCCCCCGCGCGCTGACCGCGCCTCAGCAGGCGCGGTTCTTTCCGCCGATGAAGTGGCCGAGCGTCATGCCGATGATCCCGAGCGCCGACACGAGCCCGATCAGGCCGCGCTGGATCAACGCGGCGAGGTCCTCGAAGCGCACCGCGCCGTCGGGGCTCGGGTTGATGTACAGCGCGAAGATCATCGGCGCGAGCACGAGGACGACCGCCGAGAAGCCGGCCCAGAAGTCCGCGCGCTCGCGCGTGCCGCACAGATCCGTCAGCACGGCCACGAGCGATCGCCTCAGGTAGGCGGTCACCGCGATCGAGATGACGAGGGTCAGAGTGATGCCGATCAGGTTCGTCGTGCCTGTCATGGGTCATCCTCCTGTCTCGAGAAGGCGATCCCGCTCCGCGAGGGCGGCGACGTGCCGCAGGACCCTCCGCTGGATCGCGTGGATGATGGCGTCACCCCAGAGGCGCCAGTACCTCTCGGGGACCATGTTCGTCCGGTACCAGGTCCGCCCGACGAGCCGCGTGCGTCCCCCGGCGAGAGGGTGGAGCTCGAACTGCCCGAGGGTGGCCTCGAGGTACCCGTCGAGATGGGGAGGCCTCGCCCCGCGCCAGAGGGTCATCTCCCGCATGGGATCGGGCTGCGACGCCACGGCGTAGGTGAGCGCCCTCGGCGGATCCCAGACCTCGATCGGCTCCCGCATGTCCCCCGTCGTGAAGCGGCAGATGCGGACGGCGCCCACCTTTCCCTCGGAGAGGATGGCCTCGAGCGGCGCGGCGATACCGGCCCGGAAGAACCACTCGCGCGGCGGCTCGATGCGGGGAAAGGCGACGAGGCGCCGCCAGACCAGCTCGGGAGAGGCCGCAACGACGATCTCCGTCTCGACCGGAGCCGGCGCCACGCCGGCGCCGAGCCCGGCTTGATCGGCGAGCAGGGAGAGCGGAAGCATCGCGAGGGCCCCGCCGACGGTCCGCTTTCGACCGCGCGGCCCATCGAGATCGCGCGCCACGCCGAGAGCCGCCCCGATGAGGGCGCCGAAAAGAACGCCGAGGAGAACGAGAGGCGCCGCCATGAGCAGGCAGAAGAACCCTTCCACGGCGAATGCGACGAGGACCGCGCCCGCGAGCGCCATCGCGCACAGCGCGGCCGCGTAGGGTCCGCTCCGCGACGGCCCGTGCAGGCTCACGAAGAGCACGGCGGAAACGACGCCGCAGACGATCGGCGCGGCGAAAAAGAGAGCCACGCCGTACGCTCCCAGGACGGTGACGCTGATCGCCATGCAGCCGACACCAAGGAGGGCTCCCACGGCTCCCGCCGACCAGGCGGCGCGCCCGTAGGACATCACGAGACCTCCTCGCGCCGCACGACGTCGGCCGCCCGATGCGCCGCCAGCGCGAGCGCGGCGAGTCCAAAGACGACGAACCCCGGGCCGTTCGCGACCCCATGCCACCTCGCCATCTGCGGGATCGATATCCACGAGGACTCGATCGCTTCGCCCGCCGCGTAGACCGCGGCGAGCGCCATGCCGACGAGCGCCGACGTCGACGAGATGGCGAGGAGCGCGCGCGGCAGGAACGCCGGAAGCCTCGAGAGCGACGTGAGCGCGATCACCGCGACCACGGCGTGGCCGGCCGTGACGAGGAGCGCCCCGGTCAGCTTGAGGCGGGGCGCGGCGAACACCCACCCCGCGGCGAGAACCACGGGGCCCGACAGGATCGTCGTCGCCGCGAGACGGAAGGCCGCCGCGCGCGCGCCGCCCCGGCATGAATCGATCCGCACGAGGCGTGCGACGCCGGCCGCGACGATCGGCGCGAGCGCGGCGGTGAAGTGGAAGTGAACGGCGGTCAGCAGGACGATCGGCTCGACGAATCCCATCGGGCGGATGCCGGCGCGAGTCTGGAAGAGGAAGGCCGCGCCGACGGGGAGGAAAAGGAATCCCACCCGGGCGCACAGCGCCGGCGCATCGCCGGCCGCGCGGCGGACGAACGCGCCGGGGGCGAGGAAGGCGGATCGAACTTCCCGGACGGCGCCGCCGGGGCTCGCTCCGAGGGAGGTGAGCGCCGTCATGGCGGCAAAGGCGAGCCACGGAACCGTGAGAAGCCCCGCGGCCCGTCCGGGCTCGATCCGGAAGGAGACCACCGCCAGCGCCGCCGCGAACGGCTGCCATCGCGCCGCTGCGCCGAATAGTCGGGACTCATCCGGCGAGGAAGACGCGGGGCCCGCGACTATCATCGCGAGCGGCACGGCGACGAGCGGCGCCAGGAGAAAGAGAAGCTCGATGGCTCCGAGAGCCGGCCGGGGGACGCCGGTCCCCGTGGCGACGGCGAGCACCCCCCACTCGAAAAGGCCGAACGCCGCGCTCCACAGGAGCCAGCGCCTCGAATCACGAAGGTCCATGCGGCCACCTCCCTTCACAAGGACGCACCGCTCGCGGCCACACCGAACACGATCGCGAGGTAGACGACGGCGGAGAGGAACGCGGCGTCCAGGAGGCGGTGCGCCCGCCTCAACTCCGGGTCGTAGTAGGCGACGTGCACGACGATCCGCGTCACCCAGAAGAGCGAAAGGAACCCGCTCATCGCGCGGCCGAGCGGGCTCCCCCCGGCCAGGTCCGGACCGAAGAGGAAGCAGAGCGACGCGAACCAGACGAGCAACCCGACGATGTAGAGCCAGTGGACCGTGAACAGCTGCCTCAGAATCGGCGGGACTCCCGCCATGTGCGTTCGAACCGACAGCATGCGGGCGAGGGGCGCGTTCGCGAGAGCGATCGCGAGCTGAACCGCCCCCGCGATCCAGAGCATCGTGACCATCGGCGCCATCACGGAGCCTCCTTTCGAGGGCACGCGCCGCCGAAGGCGTGCCGGTGCGCGGCGAACCAGCGATAGGCGGTGGCGAAGAGCCGGCGGAAGCCGGGGAGGGCGAGGATCCGGGCGACGGTCACAGTCCCCGGCGTGCGCGCCGCGACGTAGAGAACCGCGTCGGCCCCGCCGAGCCGCGTCCCGTCGGAGGTGAGCACGCGCATCTCCGTGAGAGGCGCGCCGGCCGCCGGCCCCAGGATCCGGGCCGAGTCCGCTCCCTGGAGCGGGACGAGGCGGAACCCCCGCGACTCGAGGCGGGGCCGCAGCCGGACCGCGAGACGGGAGCAGACGCCGCAGTCCTCGTCGAAGCCTATTATGTCTGATATTTCAGTATTCACAGAACTTGCCTCGCACAAAAAAGAGGCGCGACGGCGCCTCCGCGAATCACCTGCCGAGGAGCTTGCGGATCTTGCCCTTCAGGCCGACGAACCCCTTGAGGGCTCCGGCGGGGATCGATCGGAACTCCTGGTAGCAGCCGGTCATCGTCTCGAAGAACTCCTTCATCTCGACGAGGCGGGATCTCGTGTGCGCGTCGAGGTGCCCGCCCGCGCCCGCCTCCTCGACGCACTCCCTCAGGAGATCGAGCGTCGGGTCGATCTCCCGGCGCTTGCGCTGCTCGAGGATGACCTGGAACATCTCCCAGACGTCCTTCATCGAGTCGAAGTGATCGCGGCGATCCCCCATGACGTGGACCACGCGGACGATCCCCCATCCCTGCAGCTCGCGAAGGCTCGTGCTGACGTTGGACCGGGCGACGCCGAGGGTCTCGACGATCTCGTCGGCGGGAAGGGGGCGGGGCGACAGGTAGAGGAGGGCGTGGATCTGGGCGACGGTCCGGTTGACCCCCCAGCGGGTCCCCATCTCACCCCAGTGGAGGACGAACTTCTGCGTGACGGGCGCCAGCTTGGCCAAGGTATTCTCCTATGTCTGTTGTAACAGAATGTACCGACAGAATAGGAGCCTGTCAAGGACGCGTCGACGGCCTCACCACGCATTCTCCGAGCGCGCCGCCCGCGCGGATCACCTGCAGGCTCAGCTCGCCGGGGTCGCCGAGGACGAGGCGGCGCTGGAGATCGTCCACGCTCTCGACCTTCTCGCCGCTCACGGCGACGATGCGATCGCCGCGCCTCAGGCCGGCCGCGTCGGCGGGGGCCCCCGAGGCGACTTCGACGATCCGGATCGCGCGCGACGAGCCGCTCGCGCGCGCGAAGTAGCCGTCGAGATCCTCGCCCCGCGCGGCGATGCCGAGGTAGGGTCGCTCGACCCTTCCCTTCCGGATCAGCACCGACGCCACCCACGTGGCGGTGCGCGCGGGGATCGCGAACCCGATCCCCTGCGCGTAGGGAACGACGGCGGTGTTGATCCCGATCGCGGTCCCGTCGGCGTCGAGAAGGGGGCCGCCCGAGTTCCCGGGGTTGATGGCGGCGTCGGTCTGGATGAGGCCTTCGAAATGGACGCCCCGCCCCGCGGGAAGCGTCCGGTCGAGCGCGCTCACGACGCCGAGGCTGACGGAGCGATCGAAGTGGAGAGGGTTGCCGACGGCGACGACGATCTCGCCGACGCGGGGCTTCCGATCGTCGGCGAGGGGGAGGGAGGGGAGGCCGCCGCCGGCAATCCTGAGGACGGCGAGGTCGGTAGACGGGTCGGCGCCGGCGAGCTCGGCGCGCGCATCGTCCCCCGCGCGGAGGGTGACCTTCAGGTCGGCCGCGCCGGCGACGACG